>Ga0080064_1002598_pt1 | contig 29822 bp, 34 predicted proteins | sample Subgrocontami54m_FD_69260 | JGI IMG/M metagenome (GOLD analysis project Ga0080064, IMG submission 69260) | Subsurface groundwater microbial communities from S. Glens Falls, New York, USA - GMW46 contaminated, 5.4 m (SPADES assembly) (version 2) ...
ACGCCGGGGCCAAGCGGCCGAACCATGTTGGGGACTTTGGTTCGGGCGGCGTTCAAGCATTCAGACGATCGAGCATGCCGCGATTGCGCAGCACGACGCGGCGGGAGCTCGGCAAGGCGATCGTCGCCCGCGTCTCCAATTGTGTCAGCGTACGGGAAACCGTCTCGATCGTGAGACCGAGATAATCCGCAATATCCTGACGCGACATCGGCAGGTCGATCTCATTGATGCCACGCATCCGCTTGGCCATTTGCAGAAGGAATGAAACGACCCTCTCTTCCGCGCTCTTGATCAGAAGCAGAACATGGTCTTGCACGTGTTGCAATTCGGACGCCGTGAAACTCCAGAGTTCGCGCGCCACGTTTGTATCCCGCGCCATGAGGGCCGCGACAGCGCTGCGCTTGATGACCAGGATGGTCGATTGACTGATCGCCTCGGCAGAGAACGCGTGCTCTTCCCCCGCTTCAAGACCGAACACATCGCCGGCAAGATGAAATGCGCTGATCTGGCGGCGGCCATCGTTGAGGACTTTATAGGTGCGCACGGCGCCCTTCACGACCTTGTAGAGATATTCTGCAGGCTCACCCTCACCGTAGATTTCTTCGTTGCGGGCGAACGGCATTGGCGCGCCCATCAGGCCGAGGGAGCCAAGCAGGTTGTGCTCGCCAACGGGGGGGCGCTTGGAAGCTATCGAGATTTGCGGGGCGGTATCTGGGACAGCGGCGCGAGTCAGCATAGTAACCTCCATGGCATTTCGTTGCGCAACGGATAAGGGCTAGTCGCGCTGCTGAGAATTCAGGTATCGTCCCTAAGGGGTGTTCCGGAGGGGGCGTCCGGCCGGCAAAAAACCTCATCCCCGACGAGTAAAATCAGAATCTATGGCCGACCCAGCACTACGAGCATATGCGGCGCCCTTGGCGTTTTTGGCCCGCTTTCAACGCGGCATGCCGCGCCTCTGGTGGCGCTACGGCATCGCTATCGTGAGCACTGCACTGGCGTTTGGCCTGCGCCTTTTGCTCGCGCCGGTGTTGCTCGACCAAGTCCCGTTCCTCCTATTTGTGCCTGCCGTGCTGGTTGCAAGCGCATTCGGCGGAACTGGCCCGGGGCTGCTCGCCACGGCGCTCGGCTTGGCGCTTGGGCTGCTGGTTCTGCCGGGTTTCCCCTCTCTGCCGCACGCAGAAAGCCTCAATGCCGCGATATTCACCATCATTGGTCTTGTGATCGCGTGGTGGGGCGGACGTCTCATGACCAAACGCGAACAAGCGGGCGCGACCACCGAGGATCTGCGGGCGCGCGAAGCGCATTTGAACTCAATTCTCGAAACCGTTCCCGACGCCATGATCGTGCTCGACGAGCGGGGCAGCATTCAATCATTCAGCGTCGCCGCCGAACGGTTGTTCGGCTATCAGCCTTCCGAAGTGCTCGGCCATAACATCAAGATGTTGATGCCGTCGCCTTATCGGGAGCAGCACGACGGCTATCTGGAACGTTACATGCAAACCAACGAGCGCCGGATCATCGGCATCGGGCGCGTCGTGGTCGGCGAACGGAAGGGCGGATCGACTTTCCCCATGGAGTTATCGGTCGGCGAGATGAAATCGAGCAACAAGCGGTTTTTCACCGGCTTCATCCGCGACCTCACCGAACGGCAAAATACCGAAGCACGCCTACAGGAGTTACAGTCGGAACTCGTCCATGTCTCGCGTCTTACCGCGATGGGCGAGATGGCGCAGGCGCTGGCGCACGAGCTCAACCAACCGCTCTCCGCGATTGCCAATTACATGAAGGGTTCGCGGCGCCTGCTGGAAGGCAAACTGGATGAGGAATCGGCAACAGTACGCGACGCCATGGATAAGGCAGCCGAACAGTCGATTCGGGCCGGGCAGATTATCCGCCGGCTGCGCGATTTCGTTGCCCGCGGTGAAACCGAGCGGCGTGTAGAGAGTCTCAACAAGCTTATCGAAGAGGCAAGCGCGCTGGCGCTAGTCGGCGCCAAGGAGCGAGGTATTCGCGTTCGGTTTGATCTCGATCCTTCAGCCGACCTGGTGCTGGCCGACAAGGTGCAGATTCAACAGGTTGCACTTAACCTAATGCGCAATGCCATTGAAGCGATGGAGGGATCTGACCGGCGCGAGCTGACAATCTCGAGCTCGCGCAATGGCGACATGGTTTCAATCGATGTCGCCGATACGGGCTCTGGAATATCCGAGGAGGTCGCCTCCCACCTGTTCCAGCCGTTCATCACCAGCAAGCCGCAGGGCATGGGCGTTGGCCTCTCAATCTGCCGCACCATCGTTGAGGCTCACGGTGGCCATATTACAGCCGAGCCCAATCCCGGTGCTGGCACAATCTTTCGCTTCAGCTTGCGCGCCGTAAGCAAGGGAGATCTGGTCGATGCCGAGTAATGCTGTCGTGCATGTCATCGATGATGACGATGCAGCCCGCGAATCGCTCGAGTTCCTTCTGCGCAGCGCAAAGCTCGAGGTGAGGACCTACGATTCTGCTAAGGGCTTTCTAAAAGTTCTTCCGACAGTGCAAGCCGGTTGCTTGATCACGGATGTGAGAATGCCGGAGGTCAGCGGCATTGATCTGCTGCGCAAGCTGCGCGAGCTGGATTTTGGCATTCCGGTCATCGTGATAACCGGCCACGGGGATGTTCCGCTCGCGGTCGAGGCGATGCGAATGGGTGCCATTGACTTTCTCGAGAAGCCCTATGAGGACGATGTGCTTTTGCAGTCGGTGCGCTCCGCACTCAACCAGGGTGACAAAGAGGCGGCACAAAGCGCGCAAAAGATCGAGTTGCACGAACGACTCGCAACGCTGTCCCATCGTGAGCGCGAGGTGCTCGACGGGCTGGTGGCCGGGCACCCCAACAAGATCATCGCCTTCAACCTAGGGATCAGTCCGCGGACGGTTGAGATCTACCGAGCCAATGTCATGACAAAAATGAAGGCCGGCAGCCTGTCCGAACTGGTGCGTATGACCCTGGTAGCAGGAGTTTTGCCGAGCGGCACCTCCAAGTCTTAACAAGACTCGCACCGCCGGATTTGACCTGGGTCAAGGCCGCCCGCTCCTACCCATGCACAGATGCTGTTTGATCGTCGGCCTCTATGTCGACGGCCCTGGAGCAGCAATGCAGAAGAATTTGATCAAAAATACCAGGACGACGCTCCCGGCCGTCATTGTCGTTGTCGATGACGATCAGGCCGTGCGCAACTCGCTGAAATTCTCGCTCGAAATCGAGGGATTTGCCGTGCGAACCTATCATGGGCCACAGGAACTTCTGGCCGAACCCGAACTGCCCCAAAAAGGCTGCCTCGTCCTCGACTACAAACTACCGGGAATGTCCGGTTTGCAGCTGCTCGCCAAGCTTCGCGACCGAAAAGTGGATTTGCCGGCTTTACTCATCACGACGCATCCCAGCCTGGCCTTGCGCGAGGAGGCCTCGCGCGCCGGCGCACTGGTGATAGAGAAGCCACTGCTCGGCGAAGCATTGCTCGACGGCATTCGCCACGTCATCGGACAGTGGCAGACGCGCCTGAGCTGAGTGTGCCGCAATGCGTATAATTGGGGGATCGCCCAGACTAGGGCATTGCCATTAGGCTGCGTGCCGCTGGAATGCGCTCCATATCAGCACGAACAAGTATCCGATTACGAAACCTATCGCTGCCGTAGCTCCCACGAGGATAACGCTTGTCCAGATATTAAACGGTCCAACCGTGTAGGGCGGCTTGATGAAATGCATCCAAAAAACGAAGTCGATGACCGCCTGTGCCCAGCCCATCGCGACTAGCAGTGCCCAACATGTGTGCCATGCGGCAAAAAACACGGCGACGATCAATCCAGTTTTGAATGCTTTGTTTGTCATGACAGTCTACTCACAGTTCATGGTGAGGCATTAGAATTCCGCATTCCCGTGGAGTGCTTCTGTATCCAGTTCTGCAAGCTTATTTTCGATCTCGTGGAGCGGCATATGGATGTATTCTTTGCCGACCTCGGCCCGGATAGCGTGGCGTACCGCCGGCGAATAGCAGCGCCGAATCATCCCCAGCGCGCGCGGCGCGGCGACCATGATAAAGGCGCTGGTTTCGCCCTTGCGCAAGGCATTATCTAGTCGGTCTGCAAGCGCACCCAGAAACTTGCGCTCCTCTTGGTCGTGCCAATCAGTCTGCTCGACGGCGCTACGATGGGTTCCAGTCGAAGAATACACCCTCCCCGGCGCATCTACGCCTTGCATGTGCGTGGGGGAATCGTGTTGCTCATACGTCTCTTTCGTACGCAAATTTGGAAACTTCTCATCTCCCGCATTCACCAGGATCATGGCCTTGCGGCCGTCGCAGATCACGACCCAATCGCCAGCATGCAGTTTGGCGTTCTTCATAATACGACTCCGTGCTTCCAATCGCGTTCAGCAATCTAGTCACAAGTGTAAGTATATATAACACAATGTCAGCGAAATTGATCCAACGCAACCATCGCCTTTGACGCAGATCAAAGCTCGTTCTGATCGGTTGCGCAGAATGTACTCTTCAGCACGGGGAAGCGACCATGCAAGCCAAGGATGTGATGACGCCAAAGATCATTTCGGTCGAGCCGGACGCCACGATTCTGCATGCGATCCGGCTGATGCTGCAAAATAAGATCAGCGGGCTGCCGGTGGCCGATGCGGCCGGAAACCTGGTTGGCATGGTGACTGAAGGCGATTTTCTACGCCGCGTCGAAACCGGAACCGTGCATCGGCCTCCCCGCTGGATTGAATTCCTGATGGGGCCAGGAGCGCTCGCAACGGAATATGTGCATTCCAACGGCCGCAAGGTGCACGAGGTGATGACAAGCGAGGTCCGGACCGTAACCGAGAATGCATCGTTGGAAGACGTGACGAACCTGATGGAACGATATCATATCAAGCGTGTTCCAGTGCTGCGGGAAAAGCAGATTGTCGGAATCATCACCCGAGCAAATCTAGTGCGTGCACTAGCCATGGCGGTTCGCCAAGCCGTACGGCCTGTATCCACCAACGATGCCGAAATTCACGGGCGGCTGCTTGCGCTTCTTAAAGAACAACGATGGGCGCCGATCGGAATGATCGACATTGCCGTAAGCAATGGCGTGGTAACTTTCACGGGTACGCTGCTGGACGACCGTCAGCGCGAGGCATTGCACGTCGCGGCGGAAAACACACCCGGCGTTACGGGCATCGATGACCGGCTGGTATGGGTAGAGCCTATATCTGGCTATGTCGTGGAAGCACCGCCGCATTAAACAAATTGAACGTCGCGATGCTTTCTCAAACTGCCTTGACATCGAAGTAATCGTTTCGGTGGCATTGCCCGGCCATTCGTCCAACAGAAATTAAGCCGCCGCTTAATGGAGCGGAGGAGCGCATTCCGTGGCTGATGGCGCGGAATGCGTTTGCATTCTTAGACAAATCACCCGAGACGGTAAACCCGCTAATCCAGGAGTTGTTTGGCTGCTGTGTCTGCAGAATCATGATTGACGACGGCACCAACCGCTAATTCACGCCAAGCGGAAATTCTGTAATACGCGCATCGCACCTCAACTTGTTATAGGGAGGCGCCATGATTTAACATGGACGTCTTGTCTAGCCATTTTCCAGAATAAATCAGAGGAATGGCCGTAGCAGCTCTACCGGAGGACAACACCGCCCTCCTTCAAGAGTGAGATCTACCTATGAACCAAGCGGCGGCGCAACCGCACGCCAAGAAGGAGCTTAAGCTCCGGGTCAATTCGGTTGCGGAAGAGACAGGCGACATCAAGCGCTACGAGCTGGTCTCAGCCATTCCAGGAGATCTGCCTCCCTTCACGGCAGGCGCCCACATCGACATTATCGTCGGAAACCAGATGCGGCGTTCTTACTCCCTCGCAAATTCCCCGAGCGAACGTCACCGGTATGTCATCGCTGTGCTGCGTGAATCTTCCGGTCGCGGCGGATCGGCTTGGATTCATGATCACGTCAAGGAAGGCGACACGTTATCGGCAGTTGAGCCCCTGAATAACTTCGAACTCGCCGAAGATGCCGGCGAACATATGTTTCTTGCGGGCGGCATCGGGATCACTCCCATTCTGGCGATGGGATATCGGTTGCGCGAAATCGGCGCCAAGGCGCACTTGTATTATTGCACCCGCTCGCCCGAGAAGGCCGCCTTTAAAAAAAGAAATTTTCGAGGTCTTCGGCTCGAATATCACCGTGCACCACGACAACGGTGATCCATCGAAGGGGATCACCAAAAAGGCGCTCAGTTCCTTTGAATCGGAATCTCTGCCAAAAATGGCTATCAAAAATTTGCGATACGAGCCGCGCGTGAAAAATTCACGGGCGGGGAACACTGTCTATGAGCGCACGGAGCTATTGAACGTTCAGCCCCTGCTTGCGCAAAATCACGGTCATATATTCCGTCGCCTCGGGCGGCAGGTTGGCGAGTTTGCTGATCAGCACCTCGACCTCGGGGGCCGATAGCGGCACCAAGTCTTCGCTGATCTTTTTAGCTCGGTCGAGAAATTCCGGATCTTGCGCCAATTTTCCATAAGCGGCGCGATAGACCTCTACAATTTCCTTGGGAGTTTTTGGCGGCAACGCCACCCATTTGTCGGTTAGCGCGATCGTGCTCCAATATTCAAATGCTTTGGCCGCCAGGGGGTCCTTGATTTTGCCTTCCAGCACCTTCGCAAGAACCGGTGCATCGCCGAAATCCGGCCGGCCCACGAGAGCACCGTTTTTGAGCGTGCCGCTCTGAACGAGAATTTTGAATTTTCCAGTCCCAATCAACCGCTGAATGAGGAAGAGATTGCCCGTCGCCGTCATATCGATCTCGCCACGTTCGAGAGCGATCATGAGCTCATTGGTGCCGGGATAGCCGATCACCCATTTACCGTTCCAGCCGAGATATTCGATTCCCCAAGCGGCCATTTGCATTCCGGAACGCGGGATGCCGCCAAGTGAGCCTACGACGACCGGCGAAGCGCCTTTATCGTAGAGGCGTTTTTCGGATTCCTTGTTGATCAGGAGAACCTCGCCGCCGCGCCCGCCACCGCCGACAATGGCAAAGTCATTGGGTTTATATTGCGCTTGCGGCTTGCGGTAGTTCAGCGGATCGGCGGTGGTGTTCGCGGTTGTTGTGACGGCGAGTCCGTCGTGCGCCGCTTGCTGCACCATGTAGTTCATTGCGGTAACACCATCCGCGCCGGGAATATTTTGCGGCACGACCGTCGGTGAACCCGGAAGATATTTTTCGAGAAATTGACCCACAAGGCGCCCATAGGCGTCTGTCCCGCCACCGACTGAGAAGCCGATGATCATCGATACCGTCTTGCCTTGGAAGGAAACCGCACCCTGCGCTGCGGCGGCGGATGCGCCCAGAAGAAAAGTTAGCCAATAGATTGCCAATTTTTTCATTGTAGCCCTCCCATTCATTTGCGCTCGATCGCGACTTCGTCTGCGTGTGACTAGGTTTTTTGCGACAAGGCCATAGAAGCCTCCGACCTCGGAATGAACGGTTCTGCGCGATCTCCCTTTGACGCAGCTGTTCCTAGCGAGAGAAAGACCGAGACAACCTAAGGCTCGTGCTGCACTGCACTATCGCGAATTTGGCTGAAATCTTCTCCCCATTCGTGCCGGATTTTATTGCCGAGTGCGGCATTATAGCAGACAATCAGTATGCTGTGGAATGGATTGGGGAGGAATTCTCATGAAAAAATTGGCGAGCTTTCTAGTGGCTTGTCTGTTGGCAACGCCCGCCGCCGCGCAGGGCGGTTTTTCTTTCCAAGGTAAGACCGTCAATATGATCATCAGTTCAGCGCCGGGTGGCGGGACTGATGCATTTGCGCGTCTGGTCGCCCAATTCCTACCAAAATATCTGCCCGGCTCGCCCAGCGTGGTTGTGCGCAACATGCCTGGCGCCGGCGGCATAACGGCCATGAATTATATGGCCCAGCAAGCCGCGCCCGACGGCAACACATTCGTGACGGCCGGGAATACGATGGCCGACCCACTGGCCTACCGTCGGCCGGAATCCCAATTTAATCCGGCCGAATTCGCAATCATTGGCGGTGTCGTGCGGGGCGGCGAAGTTTTGCTCATTAGCACCGAGGCAGAAAAGCGCCTCTACGACAAGAAAGCTTCTCCCGTCATCATAGGCTCGCTCGGCGGCATTCCGCGTTCCGGAATGCAAATGGCTGCCTGGGGAATCGAGTACCTCGGTTGGAACGGTAAATGGGTGATCGGCTATCCCGGCACCAATGAACTCATGCTAGCGCTCGAGCGTGGAGAGATCGAAATGACCGCGACGGGAAATATCTTCCTCGTTCAGTCGCTCACATCGAGCGGAAAGTTCAAAATTCTGGTCCAGAGCGGCTCACTTCAGGGCGGGAAGTTTGTCGGACGTTCCGATTTCGGCAATGCGCCGGTATTTTCCAATTTGATCGAAGGTAAGATCAAGGATCCGCTGGGGGCCCAAGCTTTCGAATATTGGAGCAGCATTATTTCGACAGATAAGTGGATGGCGCTGCCCCCAAAAACACCGAAAGCAATAGTCGATGTTCATCGCACCGCCTATGCGCAACTGATGAAGGATCCGGAATTCTTGGAAAAAGGAGCGAAGATAAGCGAAGGTTTCCAGCCTACGGCAGCCGCAGACGTCGAAGTGCTGGTCCGCCGGTTGGCTGGCCTGCCGCCGGAGGCGACCGGATACATGACCGTCATCCTCCGTAAGCAGGGGCTCGACGTCCAGTAATACTTCGCCACAGCAACATAAGCGAACAAGCCGCAAAAACAGGACATTCTATGGGTAATATGGACAAGGTCTCTTTTCCTTATCGGGCAACAACACACTTGGCGTTCCTTCACGTTGTGAGTGAATCTGGTTCCTGGGCAAAGCACGGCCTGGAGGTCAACTACGACTGGCAGATATCGAAGTCCGACGCACATCGTGCAGTATCGAGCGGTGAGGTTGAATTCGTCGGAGGCAATCACATATCGACATACGGCAAGCGCGCCCGAGGCGACCAATGGGTCTACATCGGCCAGACGCTTAATTCGGTTCAGTGCAAGCTGGCGGTTCGGCCCAACTCCGGTATCAACACCGTCGCGGACTTGCGTGGAAAGAAGATCGGCACCCGCGGAAGTCATCCCGGCCTGAACGATTGGCTTTTCTTGAAACAGCGAGGCCTCGACGTCGATCGTGGCGACTTCGAGTTTGTCCGGGAAATTGGCGGCCTGGGTACTGCGGAAGATGTTGAGCAGATCGAAGGACCCGATGCCGAGCAAAAAAAGAAAGAAAAACATAGTCCGCTTTGGCAATGGATAAAGGACGGGCATATTGATGCAGCATTGTTGATGTCGCCGGGACATTTGTTCGCGGCAGACGCCGGGCTGAAGATCATCGACATCGAACCACTGCCGATGATTTGGTACACGACGGTTTCGTCCAGCCTGCCCTTCGTCCAGAAGCATCCGGATGTTGTCGAGCGCTTCCTAAAAGGCCTGCTCGAAGGAATTCATTTTTTTAAGACACGTCCGGAAGAGAGCATCAAGATCATCCAAAAACGTCATGCCAGGGAAGGTCAGCTCAATTTGGCGCAGTCCACTTATATGTACAACGACATCGCGCCGACGCTGGATTCGAGGCTCTATCCGACCATGCCGGCGATCGCAAATGTCTATGAAGCGGCCAAGCGCTTCGACCCCGACGCGGAGAAAATTAATCCCCTGGAGTTATGGGACCTCCACCACGTGCGCCGGATCGATGACAGCGGCTTTATCGATGCGCTCTACGGCAATCGCGATCCCAAGACGGATGCGCGCGCCGCCCGCAACCAAAAAGACCCTGAATTTCATCGTGAACAGGCGAAACGCCAAGCGGAAGTGATTGCGGCAGTGAAGGCCTGCGGTCATCCAGCCGGCGAGCAATGCGGCTGCTGATTAGCTTCTACGCGCTTTTCACCGTAGAAAACTGATCCATCTTCACGGCGAGGCCGCGTTTCGCCATTTCGGCGACGTACATTTGATGGATGCGCGGATCCTGATCCTTGTATTCGATCTGGTTGCCGCCCTTTTTCGCGTCCACGTCTACCTTCGCATAAACCCGCCGCATGTGTTCGGTCATCGGATAACGCACGCTACCCTGGGTAAACGCGATATAGCGCACCGGATGCTCGCCGGTGTTAAAGTGCTGGTGAAACATCATATCCGGCGGCGCGAAGACCCAGCCCGGCTTCCAATCCACCCGAACCATATCTTTGTCGCCCTCATACCAGAGCAGCGAATAACCCTCGCCCGCGATGATATAGATGTGCACGTCGGGCGGATGCCGATGCGCCTTCTTGTAGGTTCCCACCTGCATTTCTGAAATGTGAGAATGGAGAACGCCGTCGGCCAGGATCAACTGGACATGCATCGCGCCTTGTCCGCGCGCCGCCCATGCGTGCAATTTGAAGCTGCCGGCGTCGGGCAGGAAATTCGTTTCCCACATGTGCTTGCCGGGGCGGACCGGAATGAACTCCCCTTCGCCGGTATAGTGATTGGGCATGCCTTCCCGCTCCGGAAAGATTCCAGGATTGTCGAAGACGAATTTCTCATTGTGAAAGAGATTGAGTACTGCGGGCAAATTGCAGGACACCGCGATACGCGCCGGATCCCGGCCTGATCCGTTGAAGAGCTGATAGCGGGTATTCAACGGCGGCGCGAAGACGCTGTTGCGGACCCACTCGAATTGCTGGCGCTCGCCGTTATAGCGCTCGATGATTCCGCCGCCATGCCCCGCCAGGACGCAGAAGGCCGCCTCGAAGATATGCTTTTGAGGAATAGTTTTTCCAGCAGCAGGAATGTCCAGCAGAAAGACTGTCATCGCGTCGCCGCGGCCTTTGACGTGGACGATGGCGCCGTTGACGCCGAAGCGGGCCCAAGGCTTGGTCTCCAATGCCAGAAGATCGAGGCCGAAATCCTCGTAGATGGGAACGCCTTCTTTCTTGGTCCAATCGAGATAAGGATCGACCATGAACTTGCCGGCGGGAATAGCGACCTCGGCCATGCTTAGTTCCTCGCTGCTGCGGACTTCCGCAAAGTTAGTCTTTGAACTTACGTCGTGATTTCGCCTGCTTTTCGCCCGTCTCATAGTGGCGTCCCTGGACGGCCAGTTCTGCCTCTTTCTCTTCTTCTTCCGTCCAGTGCCCGAGAGAATAGCCCCACCAAGGTTCCTTCAGATTGAGCGATGGCAGCTGCAGATCGCGCCACATCTCAAGCGCGCGATCCATATACTGCTTCTTTGGCAGCGATAGCGGCGGATACGGCCAAGGCATGGTCGCATCAATGATCAACGCCGTAGAGCGCGGCGCCTTGCCATGCGTCAGCCCGCGGGATTCTCCGGGGGCGGCGACAGACGGGTCGAGCGCAAAAAGCGGCGCTTCAACGATCTCCATGTCGCGGAATGGCTGCGAGCGGTAGGACACCGCCCACATGACGTTCTCCACATCGAGTGGGTTGATGTCGTCATCAACCGCGATGGCGATTTTGCCGATGAATTTTCCCGCGAGCAGGCGTAATGCATTCTTGGCGTCGTCGGGATTGCGCTTCTTGATCTTCATCACGACCAGGGCATTCGCCCCGGCGCATTCCAAATATTCGACCTGGCTTACATTATCGAAGCCTGCGTTATGCAGGAATTTGTAGGCCCCTTCGCCACGGCTAATGTGGCGCATCTTGCTGCTCTCACTCGGCGGCATCTGGCTGATGATAGCAAGCAAGATCGGCTTTTTCTTCATGGTGATCGCTGTCACGTCCATGAAGAAACTGTAGTCGCGCGCCGCCATATAGCCGGGGAATTCGCCAAAGGCGCCCTCCATTTCCAGCACATCGGTCGGCACGGTCCCCTCAATAACAATCTCCGCTTCAGCGGGCACCATGAGGTCCTGGGTGAGGCATTTCACGACATCCAGCGGACGGCCAGACAACGCGCCGGCCACGTCGTATTCGCACATGTCGTTGGGAATGCGCGTCACCGCGGTATAGGTGACATGCGGCGGCGCGCCGATGACCAGTGCCGCCGGCATCCTTTCAATGCCTTTGGCGCGCCATTGATCGATATGCTCGCGCATGCCGACGCCGAGCATCGCCGGCAGCGTGCCGATGCGGTTCTCCGCCTTCACCATCCCCCGGTAATTACCGAGATTGTGCAGTCCGGTTTCAGGATGTTTCGATACCCAATGCGATGCGGTCGTATAGGGCGCGTTGTCGAAGCCGGGAGTCGAGATTGGAATAGGCAACCGGCTCAGGCCCCCGCCCTCGCGGGTCAGTTCGTCTCCGGTGATGACAACGTCCTGACATGCCGCCTGCTTCACCACGGCCGGCGTCAACGGTTTTGCCATTGCTTTCCGCCAAGTGCTGGAAATTTCCTTAACTGGAACACCCATGCCGAGCGAATAGATCTCAGACGAGGCGGCAAGCGCGCCGATAAGCACCGGCATGTCGTATTTACGGCCACGGCTATCGATGACGTTTTCGAAAAAGAACGCCTTGCGTTGGCTCTCCGGCAATCCGCGAAACTGCAAGCGGACGAGCGGGTGAAGCTCCGTGTCCTTGTTGACGGGCGTCGTTACGCGAACGAGCTTGCCGGCCTTATCAAGCCCCTCAACATAACTACGAAGCGTCGGCCAATGCGCCATTTACCTCTTCCCCTCTTGCGAGCTGCGCTCGCCGCTCGTCACACGGCTTCTCAAAAACTCTTCCAGGAAATCAAGCCTGTCGTTGCCCCACCACATCTCGTCGCCGATCATCATCGTCGGTACACCGAACACGCCGCGATCGTGCGCTTGTTGCGTTGAACGCTGATAGCGGGTCCGCGAGTCTTCGGAGCGGACAAAGGCGACAAAATCATTTGGCTTCCAGGCCAGATCGCCTGCGATTTCGCGCCAGGTGCTTTCTTCAGCCAGATCGCGCCCGTCTCTCCGCATTCTGGTCCACGCCACGGTGACATAGTCGCCGGCCTGATTGCGATCCGCCGCGTAGAAAGCGCCGCGATTGAGCCAAGTCGAGTCGTGCGAACCGGACGGCGGCGTGATCGGCACACCGTAACGATCGGCCCATCGCTTCTGGTCGATCCGCGAATAGTTTAGCTTGAGCGGAATGGCAGTCATTTTGGGCGCCGTGTTGCCGGCAAGCCGCTTCAAATCGGCCAGGTCGGCTGCATGATAATCGAGCGCATAACCAAAACGCGCGGCCAACTCGGGCAAACGTTGGTGTGCCAGGTAGCTAAAGGGACTGATGAAGTCGAAGTAGAAGTCGATCCCCCGCCGCATCCCACGCCCTCGCTATAACTTCACAGCAGACGCCGTGAAAGCTTCACGCTTTCCATGGGTCGCCCGGTATTCCGGCGTCGGCGGTGGGCCCCAGGTCAGCCGCGCCTTGTTGAAATCGTCCCACACTTTCGGCCGCTGCGGCCGATCCTTGTGCCACGGCCGCGGCTCGAAATAGCCAAGCGCCTCGTTCTTCATCTGATCGAGCTCGGTATAGAACTCGACCACGCGTTGATCGGGATCGAAGTGATACATGAAGATGTTGTGCCCAATACCATGGCGGCCTGGTCCCCAGATGACCGGAACGTCATTCTGACCCAAGTGATCGCAGGCGCCCTGAACATGCGCCCAATCCTTCAGTTCAAAGGCGAAGTGATGCATGCGCTGTTCGTCGCCACGCAAAAAATTCACGGTGTGATGATCCGGACCGCAGCGCAGAAACGCAAAAAAGTCGCCGGCCCAATCCGACACGCGAAATCCCAGTACCTTGGTGTAAAATTCGACTATCTCCTGCGGATTGCGCACCATAAAAGCGATATGGCCGATCTTGATCACTGCTGCGCCATTTGCTTTGGCGGACTGCAATAGCCTGGTTTCCGAGAAAAGTTCGACACGGGTCCCATTGGGATCGGTGAAAGCGGTGACGTTCTTCAAGCCCTCGGTGATGTTGGTCCTCGCCTCGCTCTGAATGCCGTGACTCTGTAGCTCTCGGCGGCCTTGTGACATATCGAAGTCCGCATCGACCTGAAGCGACAGAGCCGCGGTCCTTTCCTGCGGGCCGCGCTCGAGCACGATCACTTCCTCTCCCAAATGAGTCGCGAGGATGGCTCGGTCTTTTTCTTGCGCAACAACGTTCAACCCGACGATCTCGGTGTAGTGGGCGATCTGGCGCGCAATATCGGGGGTTTCGAAGGTCACGTGTCCGAGTCGTTTCACCGGTATCAAGGCCGTCTCCTCTTATTCCACCGGACTCAGCCGTCGCACTTCAGCTTTCGCAGCACGTATGCGAAGCGGCGCCCGGCTCAGGGTGTTGTTGATATCGACGAGCTTGACAAGATGCTCCATGAACACTCGTTTTTCTTTATCCTTCAAAACTTTGAGGATGCGCTCCTCCGCTCGTCTGACCAGGCCAGCACCGGCAGCGAGCAGGCGAGTTCCGGCCGGCGTGATGAATGCCAGCTTGGTCCGCTTGTTGTTCTTCGGCGTGACGCGCTCGATAAGCCCACGTTGCTCCAAGAAAAGAAATATACGGCCCGCGCTCGAGCGGTCGATTGCGATCAGGTCTGCGATGGACTGTTGCTCCAGGCCCGGCCGATCCCGAATGGCAACCAGCGCAATGTGCTGAACCGGGGTGATGTCCAGGTTTTTGAATTCATCCATGAAGATCGCTACAGCGATCTGTTGCAGACGGCGGATGAGGTGGCCTGGGCCGCGATAGGCGTCATCCAGGGACCAGAAGGCACCTGCGGCACTACGGTTCGATTTGGTGGACTTGGATACCACGGCGCACGTCAGATCGGGTAGACGAGGTATCGGGGCGTCGTGACCGTATCCATGATTGCCTTTTTTTTCCTGAACCGCGCCGCGCTTGCGTTGAGGTCGATATCATCCTCATAGACCCCTGTCACCAGAATGTCGGAGCCGCCCCGGCGGTTGGTGTAGGACACGATGAAATTGGATAGAACGTTGAAGCGCCCGCCGCTGCCTTGCGTGCATTCGAAGCGCTGGATGAAGTGCCGGGTTGCATAGTCCTCATAGGTTCCCGACCAAACTTCATCGACGAACTTCACCCGGTCCTTCAGTCGCGCATAGGTATCATCCAGCATCATGGCGACCGGCAAGCCGGCATCGTGATTTTCCCGGCTGATGCAGATGTAACTCCCCTCCTCCGCAAAACATTCGAGCCAGGCGTTCAGATCGTGCCGGTCCAGCGCGGCAAGATATTTCATCTGCAGCTCGTCGATACGCGCCAAGACGAGGGGATCATTCACGGTCGAACCCCATCGTTTTACGATAGCGCTCCCACCGGATCAGATTGCTGGCCTCGTCGTTCTGCGCAACGAAGCAAGGCGCCTGAAGCGGCTTTCCCTCGTAGCCTTTTTGGAAGGCCACGGTTCCCAAGGTACGGGAGCCGCCGTGAACACGGCTAAACACGGCCCCGTCCTCCAGCGAAATGAAACCGCTGGGGCCGAGCAGATTGGACGCTTGCCGGATGCGGTGAGCCAGCAGTTCCGGTGAATCGTCCTGGTGCGCGTAATAAGCGTAGTGGACCTCCGTCTCGTCCGGCGACAGCGGAAACGCGTAACGGATATTGATGACGTCCATATGCTTGACGATTGTCGTCATCGGCCAGAACGACACAATGACGGATCGCGGCGGCGTGGACGTATCGCGAAACTCGACCAAGGAATGGTCGTTCAGAAAGCCGGGCTTTGGATGTTGAAGCTCGGCTTCCATGACCTTGTGACCGCCTTCCGTCACGCCATTGTTTCCTTTGCCGCCTTGCCAGCGCAGCAAACGAAAGGCGCGATGTAACAACGGCGGATGATAGCCTTCGTTGTCGCCGTATTCTTTCCAGTTGGTCCCATAGATCGTCTTCTGATAGCCGATCAGCTTCAGGCGTCCATCGCCTCCCAGCGCTTTCTTGAGGTAGTCGGTCGTGCCCTTGAGAAAAACCTCAAGCGCCGGCGCCTTGTCGCTGCATGTTGCGAAAATCAAACCGCTGAATTCGCCCGATTTCAGTTCCTTGAGACCGTAATTCTCCTTGCGGAAGTTCGGCTCGAATTGATCCATGCCGGAAGCGCCGATCAAATCTCCGCGCAGATTGAAAAGCCACCGGTGATACGGGCATTCAATCTCTTTAGCGCTACCGCGCGCGCAAACTTGCAGTTGCGTCCCGCGATGGGGACAGGAATTGAAGAACACGCGGGCGCGGCCGTCGTCACCATGAACGATCAAGACCGGCGCTTCGCCGATTTGCAGTGTCTTAAAGTCGCCCTTGTTGGGAATTTCCGAGATATGCGCCAGCGGATGCCACTCGGGGCCGTAGAAAATCTTGGCGAGTTCAGCCTCATAGACATCCTTCCGATGGAAGACTTCCTTGGGAAGCACGTTGTATTCGGCCGGCCACCGAATTGAGACCTCAGGTATAGAGGTCATAGCTTCGCTCCCTGTGTTTAAAGGCTGCGGCCTTTTTTATTGAGGTCAGTATGGCGATGCTCCGCATACTGTCAATGCGCTTGTCAGCCTGTTTCCTGCGCCCTACGATCATCTGCAAGAGACCTTATCGCCAGGAGATTTTATGCGTCGAAGGGTTGCACGCTTGACGGCCGCCGATATCAACGGCGCCTGGGCCATTCTTCCGACGCCTGCAAAGCCCAATGCCTCCGATTGGCGGGCCGAAGACACGGTGGATCTCGATGAGACGGCGCGCGTTGTCGACGCGTTGATCCGAGCCGGCATCGATGGGCTATTGAGCCTTGGCACTTTTGGAGAATGCTCGACACTCACCTGGGAAGAAAAGCGCGGCTTCATGGCCGCCGTGGCCGAAACCGTGCGCGGGCGCGTCCCCTATTTCGGCGGCACGACTAGCCTGAACACGCGCGAGACGGCGCGCCAAACGCGCGCGGCCCATGATCTCGGTGTCGACGGCACGATGCTTGGGCCACCGATGTGGTGCTACCCCGATCTGCCGACCACCCTGCAATTCTACCGCGACGTCGCGGAGGCATGTCCCGAGCTGGCGATCTGCGTCTATGCCAATCCCGAGGCCTTCAAGTTCGACTTTCCGCGGCCGTTCTGGGCGCAGATCACGCAGATTCCGCAAGTCGTCTGTGCCAAGATCGTTGGCATCGCGACCATCGAAGCCGACCTTCGGCTCACGAAGAACCAAATCCGGTTGATGCCCGTGGACGGCAACTACTATGCCGCCGCCCGTATTGCGCCGGAAGACTGCACCGCTTTCTGGTCAGGCGGCGCGCTTTGCGGCCCTTCCGTCCAGATCCGCTTGCGCGACGAAGTGGCCGCAGCAAAGAAAAGCGGCGATTGGTCGGCGGCAAAGGAGATTTCGACTGCGATCTCCGCGGCTTCCGCACGCCTGATCCCCAACGGCAATTTCGCCGAGTTTTCCAAATACAATATCGGGCTGGAGAAGGCGCGGATGAATGCCGCGGGCTGGATGAAGGCCGGCCCTTGCCGGCCGCCTTATCATCTCGTTCCCGAGAACTATCTTGAAGGCGCCCGCGAGTCCGGCAAGATGCTGGCGCAACTCCATGCCAAATTCACGGCCGAGTCCGCGAAAAAAACTGCCGCTTCCGGATAGCCACCTCATATGATCGACAACCCGCCATCGACCATGATGGTCGCACCGGTCATGTAGGAGCTTTCGTCCGACGCGAGCCAGAGAACCGGATAGGCGATTTCTTCCGGCTTTGCCCAGCGGCGGAGCAACGAGTCCGATCTGACCTCCTTGGCCATATCTTCCGCCTTTTCTCCCCTCGCCGCCCCGCGCCCCATGGTGAAAGGCGTCAATGTCCCACCGGGACAAACCGCGTTGGCGCGGACGCCATTCTGCGCCTCCTCGAAAGCCAGCGTCCGAGTCAAGGATAAAAGAGCGGCCTTGGTGGCATCGTAGATCGGCATCCCCTTGCGGCTGGTGATCGCATAGCAGGAGGACATATTGATAATGCTGGCATTGCCGCTGCGGCGAAGCTCTCCTATGGCGGCTTTACAAAAGTTCACCGCGCCGAGAACGTTGACCGAAAAAAGCCGCTGCCAATCTTCCGGCTTGGACTCTTCGACCGACGAATGATTACGGACGGCGGCGTTATTCACGAGAATATTGAGGCCACCGAAACACTTGACAGCATGCTCAACGGAGCGGGTCGCGTGGTCATCGTCTGAGACATCGCCGACGCAGCTCTCGATCTGCCCCTTTGGGACGAGCGTGCGCAGACGAGCAACGGTTTTGCTCAAAGTGTCCGCGTCGCGATCCACCAGCACGACTTTTCCACCCTCGACGCAAAACAATTCGCCGATGGCCGCGCCGATCCCGCCTCCCCCGCCGGTGACAATGGCGGTCTTTCCGGTCATGCGCGTTCCCACACTGCCCCTCCTTGCAAGATCGTGGCTGGCTGGGGCGGGAGGATTCGAACCTCCGGATGGCGGAATCAAAATCCGCTGCCTTACCACTTGGCTACGCCCCAATGAGGGGGTGGGCCCCCCGGCGGGGCGGACGATAGCGGCGCCACTCCGCGGGATCAACGCCGGCCGCGTGCCGTCCCTCTTATAATGCCGAGGCCCGATCGCGGGGATTAACGGCTTTAGCCTCGTCGCCCTCCCTGCCCGGCCTCTCCCTACCGCGCCCTCTCTATATAATGAATGCGGCAGGTCTGAGTCGCCGATCGGAGACTCGGGAGTATGCTTCTGGTTCCCGGCTCTCGCGCTTCGCGCTCGGCCGGGATGACAAATAGGGTGTGGCCGGAGACTTTCGATGACCTATCAGGCGCCGGTCGAGGATATCGCCTTCACGCTGAAACACGCGGCGGGCATGGGCGACGCGCTGGCGCAGGGGCTTTACGGCGATCTCGGCGAGGATGTGATCGACGCGGTGCTGCAGGAGGCCGGCCGCTTCGCCAGCGACGTGATCGCGCCGCTCAATAAAGTGGGCGACAAGCACGGCACGCCATTCAAGGACGGCGCCGTCACCATGCCGCCGGGCTGGAAGGAAACCTATCGCGCCTGGACGGCCGCCGGCTGGAACGGGCTCGCCGCGCCGGAAGAGGCCGGCGGCCAGGCGCTGCCGCATGCGCTCAACGCCGCCTGCACGGAAATGTGGAATGCGGCGTCGCTGGCCTTTGGGCTTGGGCCGGTGCTGACCATGGGCGCGGTGGAAGCCGTGGCCACGCATGGCACTGCCGAGCTCAAGCGCATCTATCTGCCCAAGATGGTGAGCGGCGAATGGACCGGCACGATGCAACTGACCGAACCGCAAGCCGGCTCCGACGTGGGCGCGTTGCGCACGCGGGCCGAGCGCGCGGACGACGGCAGCTACCGCATCACCGGGCAGAAAATCTTCATCAGCTACGGCGAGCAGGACCTGACCGACAACATCGTGCATCTGGTGCTGGCGCGGCTGCCCGATGCGCCGCCGGGCACGCGCGGCATTTCGCTCTTTCTCGTGCCGAAATTCCTGGTGAAGGCCGACGGCTCGCTCGGGGCGCGCAACGACGTGCGGGCGCATTCCATCGAGCACAAGCTCGGCATTCACGGCTCGCCCACCTGCACGATGGTTTTGGGCGACCACGGCGGCGCGACCGGCTACCTGATCGGCGAGGAAAACCGCGGGCTGGCCTGCATGTTCACGATGATGAATCTGGCGCGGTTGTCGGTGGGATTGCAGGGCGTCGCCATTGCCGAACGGGCGACGCAAGCGGCGCTGGCCTATGCGCGCGAGAGAAAGCAAAGCGGACACGCGATCATCGACTATCCCGACGTGCGGCGGATGCTGTTGACCATGCGTTCGCACACCCGCGCGGCGCGCGCGATCTGCTACGCCACCGCCGTTGCGATCGACGGCTCGCACCGGCTCAAGGGCGAGGCGGCGAAAGCCGCGCATGAGCGCGCCTCGCTGCTGACGCCGGTAGCCAAGGCCTTTTCCACCGACATCGGCGTGGAAGTCGCCTCGCTCGGCATCCAGGTCCACGGTGGCATGGGCTATGTGGAGGAAACCGGCGCCGCGCAACATTTGCGCGACGCGCGCATCCTGCCGATTTACGAAGGCACCAACGGCATCCAGGCTATCGATCTTGTCATGCGCAAGCTGCCGCAGTCCGGCGGCGCGACGGTGAAGGCTTATGTCGGCGAGCTGCGCGGCACGGCGGCGAAAGTGCAGGCGGCGAACGATCCGGCCTTCGGCGCCAGCGGCGCGCGGCTTGGCGAATCCGTCGAGGCGCTGGACCGCGCGACCACATGGATGCTCGCGACTATCGAGAGCAAGCCGGACGCCGCGCTCGCGGGCGCGACGCCTTATCTTCGCTTATTCGGAACCGCGGCCGGCGGCTGCATGCTGGCAACCGAAGCGCTTGCGGCGCTGCGGATTGGCAATGGCGCGGATGCAACGACACGCGTTTCGCTCGCGCGCTTCTTTGCGGAAAACATTTGCGTAGGCGCAAGCGGGCTGGAACGCTCGGCGGTCGAAGGCGCGGAGAGCGTCAACTGCAATGCAGAGGGGGGAAATTGATATATCTCAAAAGCCGTCCTCGGCGCTTATATATACGCGACAAGCCTATTCCTCGAGGCAAGGAGCACGCGATGAAACGGATATTTATTTTGACCGCTGTAGCCGGACTGACCGCAACTATTTCGCCGTCCTTGGCGCAGGACCTCGCGGCAGGCAAGGTTTTGTACGAGCACAACTGCCTGGCCTGCCACGGCAACAAAGGCCAAGGCGGCATCGGCAAGAAGCTCGCGGGAGACGCCGGTTATTGGTCCTTCGATATTTTCAAGCGCGCGGTCAATGACGGCATCGACGATCACGGCAAGAAAATGAAACCGATCATGCCGGCGTTCGGCAAAACGGGATTTCCCAGCTCGGGCAAGCCGCCGACCGACGACGACCTCAAGAATATACAGGCGTACGTGCAAAGCTTCGGGCCGAAGCAGTAACGGCAAGGGCGGCGCTGGCGCTTGCTTCCGGATTCGATTTTCAAACAGCCACTCTTCTTACTGCGTCATGCCCGCGCTAGTCGCGGGCATCCACGTCTTTGCTGGAACGGCCCTAAGACGTGGATGGCCGGAACTTCAGGCGCGAAGACGGCGCTTCGCGCCTTTTGTCCGGCCATGACTACGTGGAGGCATAGCTCCGCCCGCCCTGTTTTTTGCGGCGCGGGCGCGCCGGAGTTCTCATTTTGCCTCCCCATAAAATGAGGGGAGCGGAGCGCCGGGAAGGCGCTTCAATATTTCCGCGCTTGAGGCGCGGCACGCACCCTGCGAAGGTGCGTCTCGCCTCCCGGCGCTCCACTGCGGCTCTTTCCACCACCGTTCCGCGCTCACCGGCAGCCCTCCTTACGGGTGCCACACATCGGACAAGCCGACGTGCGGCTGGGCACATTCCGGCTGCGAGCTCCTCGCGCCCGGCTCGTAGTGGCCGGGGGTCGGGGTTCGGCAGCGCCCGAGCGCGTAGTTGCGACCACGCCCGCGGGACCGCGCCTCGCTCCACTCGCATGACGCCTCATGAAAGCGCCCCTCGCGAACGAGACGCGGGAAAGATAAGTGCGATTTTGCGGGCGGGGATAAGTTTATTTATTTATGCCCGGGCGGGGGCCACGAAAACAGGCGACACGCCGGGCGCGACCTGGCACAGTCCCGCCAAAGGAGCATCCCCATGAGCGCGATCGCCGAACTGGCCGACCGGATCCAGGCGCTGGAACGCGAGCTGGAAGCCGAGCTGGCCAAACGCCGCGCCGAACTGCGCGTCGGCCTGGAAAACGGCCGGGCGGCATTCGAGGAAGAGATTTTGCGCCGCCACCGCGAGCTACGCACGCATATGTCGGCTTACATCCTGCGGGCCCGTCTGCTGGTGGTGCTGACGGCGCCGCTCATCTATGCGCTAATCGTTCCGCTGGTGCTGCTCGACCTCTGCATCACCGTCTATCAGACGGTCTGCTTTCCGGTTTACAAAATCGAGAAGGTGAAGCGCGGCGACTATTTCGCCTTCGACCGCGGCCACCTCGCTTATCTCAATGCGGTGGAGAAGCTCAACTGCGCCTATTGCTCCTATGCCAATGGGCTGATCGCCTATGCGCGCGAGATCGCGGCGCGCACCGAGCAATATTGGTGTCCGATCAAGCACGCCCGCCGCGTGATCGGGGCGCACGCGCATTACGCCCAGTTCGACGACTACGGCGACGCGGAGGCCTACCGGAAGCGGCTGGGGGAATTAGAGAAGTCGGTGGGGGAGAAGGAGGGGCGGGAATGAAATTGGGCTTCCCCTCTCCCACAAGGGGAGAGGGAAAAAGAGGCGCGCCCCGGAATGACAGAAGGGAAAACTACAACACCGTAACCGGCTGCGCGCGGATGACGATCTCGTCCTGCTTGAACGTGACTTCGAGTTGCTTGCGATAGGCGCGCCACCAACCGGCGTCCACCTCCTCCACCATCACCTCGAACACCACGATGTCGTCGCGTTTGGTTTGGCCCGCATCCTTCCAGAGCCCCTGCGCCGGCGCGCGGGTGAATGCCGTGAGCCCGCCGAAGCGCTCGGTCAGCTCGCGCCGGACCCTGCCGTAAAGCTCCTCGCCAAAGGTGTTTCCGGCGTTGTCGTAGAGCGGGAGAAGGATTTGGACGAGGTGCATGGCGAGAGATATACGAGCGTCCAGGCGCGAAGGCGAGCGAGAGCGCTTGTGAGCAATTTTGACCAATATTTACGGGCAACAGAAGGAACATCGACGCCAGCAGGGCGTTGATTCGGATGCGCGGTGTCCACAAGGCCACCGGCACTCAAGGAATATTCCATGAAAAATAAAATGCTGACGGCGGGCGTCGTTCTTGGCGCCCTAGCGATCCCGCTCGCGGCTTATGCCCAGGGCGGCGCGGTCGGCGGCGCGACAGTCGGCGCGGTCGGCGGCGCGGTTGTCGCCGGTCCGGTCGGCGCCGTCGTTGGCGGAGTCGGCGGCTTTATTGTCGGCGGCATCACGGACACTACGCGTCCACGCTTCAACACCTACGTGGTGGAGCAGAAGAGGCCGTCTTATGCCTATAGCTCGGATGTCGCGATCGGCGCAGAGCTGCCGGCCTCCGGCGTCACCTACTACGAGGTGCCGGCTGAATACGGCGTGCGCGACTATCGCTACACGGTGGTGAACAACCGCACCGTTCTGGTGGACCCGCGCACCAACCGCATCGTCCAGGTCATCAACTGATCGACGCGGCGATAATGAGGAAAAGCCCGGCCTTGCGCCGGGCTTTTTCGTGCGTATGCGAGGGAACAGATCGCGGAGCGAAGCAACCGGAAGGAAGGCGGCAGCGCGAGCTTCTCGCCGAGCTTGTCTTCCGGCTCGTCGGTGGTGCTTCGCGTCTATTTGATCATTTCATCATAATCCGCGTGCGAACCTATCCAAAACCATAACAGTCCACCCTCGATTTCCACCGCCAGCGCCCGATAACGGCTTCCGACCCGAACGGACCAGAAGCGGCCGACCTTCTTAAAATGAAGCGAGGGATGCTGCGGGCTCTGCTTGAGCAACGTGTAGTTCTTGTCGGCCAGGACGCGGACCTGTTCGGGCAGTCGCTGGTAGGCCTCCCAGAACGCAGGGCTCGCGAAATGCTTCACAGCTCGTGGGCGCGGCCGCTGCGGAAGTCAGCGATTGCCTGCTCGGCCAGCCGGTCGAGCTTACCGGCCTTCGCATCACGCTCGATCTTGTTATCAAACCGAGCGGCCTCGAATTCCTCGAACCAGGTGCGGAACCGGGCGAGTTCGTCGGGGGGCAGCTTCGATACGGCTTTTTCAAGGTCTTCGATGGTCATAGGCGATACCATACCATAGCGAGCTTATTCCGTCATTCCCATGGATGCCCAGGACTTTGGGCGCGAAGACGGCGCTTCGCGCTTTTTGCCCAGGCATGACGGTCAGAGTGCCTTCAACCCCGCCTCGGTTGTATAAACTTTTTTGTTGCTTCTGCAACCAACAGCAGGACGGTAGATAGCGTCATCCCTAGAACGTAGATCGCGACAGCCTGCCTAAAATAATAGAGCCCGGAGGAACCGACCAAAAAATTCCAATACGCTTGCGGCTTTTCCTTGATCTTATCAAATTGTAAGACGTAGATGCTGATAGTAACTAAAAGAAACGCCAACAGCACATCCTGTGTATCAGTTTTTATAGTCTCGTGCTTCTCCAAATACCCAGTGACGGTCCATACCGTAACGAACACTTCAAATAGAAGGACCAATGCAAGAAAAAGTGCAAAGCGCGTTTCGTCGCCTTCCGATCCAAGTCTTTTTACTTCGCTATATTGTTCTACAACGACGGGATAAATGGTGCCGAGCAGGTTAATAATCTTGTCAGCAGCCGGTGTCGTTAGAATCGCAATTCGTAAATTTGTCAGAATGAAAAATGATGCTGGTATAGCAATCCAAACTAGGTCCAAGCGGTTTCTTGTCTTCCTCACAAACTCGATCAACGACGCCATCGGGCGTTGCTCAGGACGCCATGTCGGCACGGCGCGCATTAGCGTAGCCGATAACTAGAGCAGAGATATTCCACTGCGCCCCTCACCGACCGCCTATGGCGGCCAACCTTCCGGCAAGCGGGGAGAGGTTAGCAGCTAGCACTTTTGGTTCAAAGAGGCTTCAACCCCGCCTCAATCTCCTTCCGGCGCCCTTCCAGGAATGGCGGGAGCGCGAGCTTTTCGCCGAGCTTGTCCTCCGGCTCGTCGGCGGCGAAGCCGGGGCCATCGGTGGCGATCTCGAACAGCACGCCGCTCGGCTCGCGGAAATAGAGACTGCGGAAATAAAAGCGGTCCACCTTGCCGCTGTTGGGAATGCGCAGCTTGGCGAGCCGCTCCGCCCAGGCGTCGTATTGCGCGTTGTCGGGCGTGCGGAAGGCGACGTGATGCACGGCGCCCGCGCCCTGCACCGCGACCGGCAGGTCGGGCGTGACCGCCACATGCAATTCCGCCGCGGGGCCGCCCTCGCCCATCTCATAGACATGCACCGGCACGCCGGCGTTGTCGTATTCGCGCGCGCGGCGCATGTTGGTCACGCCGGTGAGCAGCATGTCGGTCATGCCGATGTCGGGCACGCTCATGACGATGGGGCCGAGGCCGCGGATCTGATGCTGCGCGGGCACCGGGCTTTTCGCCCAAGGGTTTGACGCGCCCTTGCCTTCGTCGTCGATCAGCGCGAGGCGCTGGCCTTCGGCATCCTCGAAATCGAGCGTGCGGCGGCCGTCGCGGGTGACGATCTCGCCCGCCTTCACGCCGGCTTGCGCGAGACGCTCCTTCCACCAGCGCAAGGTGTCCTCGCCGGCGACGCGCAGGCCGGTGCGGGTGATGCTGTGGGCGCCGCGCTGCTCGCGCGGGGCGGGCCAATCGAAAAACGTGAGGTCGCTGCCGGGCGAGGCTTTGCCGTCGGCATAAAACAGATGATAGGCGCGCACATCGTCCTGGTTGACGGTCTTCTTCACCAGGCGCATGCCGAGCGGGCCGGTGTAGAAGGCGCGGTTGCCGGGCGCGTCGGCGGAAATGGCGGTGAGGTGGTGAATGCCGGTGAGTTGCATGAGGCTTGTCCGATGGATAACTAGGACCAGAGATATATGTGCTTGGTCTTGCAGGCGCGAGGCCACCCCCTCCCTCGTCATGCGCGGGCTTGACCCGCGCATCCACGTCTTAGGGGCCGATGAAGCAAGACGTGGATGGCCGGAACAAGTCCGGCCATGGCGACAAAAGTAAATGAGGCCCAATGCCCACCCTCTTCGTTACCCATCCCGCCTGCCTCAATCATCTGACGCCGCCGGGACACCCCGAGCGGCCGGCGCGGCTGACCGCGATCATGGAAGCGCTGGCAGGCGAGGCCTTCGCGCCGCTCACGCGCGCGGAGGCGCCGCGCGCCGAACTCGAACAGATCGCGCGCTGTCATCCGATGGACTTCATCGAAGCGATTCGCGAGGCGACGCCGGCCGAGGGCATGGTGCGGGTCGATGCCGACACGTCGCTCTCGTCGGGCAGCTTCGAGGCGGCTTTGCGCGGCGCGGGCGGCGCGGTGCATGCGGTGGACGAGGTGATGGCGGGGCGCGCGGACAATGCCTTCGTCGCCGTGCGGCCGCCCGGGCATCACGCGGAGACGGCGACGGCGATGGGCTTTTGCATTTTCAACAACGCGGCGATTGCCGCGCGCCATGCGCAGGACCATCACGGCCTGTCGCGGGCGGCCATCGTGGATTTCGACGTGCATCACGGCAACGGCTCGCAGGATATTTTCTGGCGCGACCCGACGGTGATGTATTGCTCGACGCATGAGATGCCGCTTTATCCCGGCACCGGCGCGCGCGAGGAGCGCGGCGAGCACGACAACATCGTCAATGCGCCGCTGCGCAGCGGCGACGGCGGGCCGCAATTCCGCGACGCTTTCGAAAGCGTGATCCTGCCGCGGCTGCGCGCGTTCGGGCCGGACTTCATCGTGATCTCGGCTGGCTTCGACGCGCATATGCGCGATCCGCTGGCGAACCTCAACCTGGTGGAAGCGGATTTCGCCTGGGCGACGCAGAAGATCATGGAGGTGGCGGACGCCCGCGCGCGGGGCCGCATCGTGTCCGTGCTGGAAGGCGGTTACGATCTCGAAGGGCTTTCGCAATCGGCGGCCGCGCATGTCAGCGCGCTGATGAAATAATTAGCGAGCCGTGAGCCCGCCGTCGACCGGGAAATCCGCGCCGGTGACGAAACTCGCCTCATCGGAAAGTAAATAGACGCACAGCTCGGTGACTTCCCGCGGCTTGCCGAGGCGACCGAGCGGGATGTCGTTGGTCATGTGCTGCTTGACGAGATCGGGGCGGCGGTCGCCGGCGATGGCGTCGATCATCGGGCCTTCGAGAAAAGCCGGGCACAGGTTGTTGCAGCGGACCGGCGGCTTGAGCCGCGCGCCATGCAGCGCGATAGATTTGGTCAAGAGCGTGAGCCCGCCTTTCGACGCATTATAGGCGACGAGATTGGCGCCACCGACCAGACCGTAAACGGAAGAGATGTTGACGATGGCGCCGCCGTTTTTCCGCAGCAGCGGGAAGGCGTGCTTGCAGCCGAGAAACGCGCCGTCGAGATTGACCGACAGAATGCGCCGCCAAGTGGCAAAATCGGTGTCCTCGATGCTGCCGAGCGCGGCGATGCCGGCGGCGTTGACCAACCCGTCGAGGCGGCCATGCTTGCGCCCGATTTCCGCGAGGATGCGATGCCAGTCCTCTTCCTGCGTGACGTCGAGGGCCTCGATGCCGGAGGCTTTGGCGAGATCGGCCGCGATGGCCGTGCCGCCCGCGCGCTTGATGGCGCCGGAAACCGCGCCGCCGACGGCGCCCGCCGCGCCGGTGACGAGAACGATCTTGTCCTGGAGACGCCCCATCGCAGCCTGCTCTGCCCGCCCTTGCCACACCTTGTGAAGCAGTTGTAATTCGTTGTCGAGTATCGGCTGAGGGTTTTAATGACGCCTTTGCGCCCCATTACCTTGATCACCGGCGCGTCCACCGGGATCGGCGCCGCGCTGGCCCAGGTCTTCGCGCAAAAGGGGCATGACGTCGTCCTCGCGGCGCGGCGCGAGCCGCAGCTCGCCGCCGTGGCGGAAGCCATCGCGGCAGCGGGCGGCAAGCGGCCGGATATCATCGCCATCGATCTCGGGACGGCGGACGCGCCCGAGCGGCTGGCCGGGATGCTGCGCGAACGCGGGGTCGAGCCCGGGATTGTGGTGAACAATGCCGGCTTCGGATTGCTTGGCGGGGCGGACAAACTCGACCGCGCCAAGCAGCTCGCGATGATCGACCTGAACATGCGGACGCTCACCGACCTGTCGTTGCGTTTTGTCGAGAGCCTGGCGCGGCACCGCGGCGGGGTTCTGAATGTCGCGTCGATTGCCGGATTTCTTCCCGGGCCGGGCATGGCGGTCTATCACGCCAGCAAAGCTTATGTGGTTTCGTTCAGCGAGGCGCTGCACGCGGAGCTCGCGCCGCGCGGCGTGCGCGTGAGCGTGCTCTGCCCCGGGCCGGTCCTCACGGAATTCCAGGCGCGCGCCGGAATTCCCGAAGGCTATTTCCCGCGCATTCTCGCGCGTTCGGCGGAGCGAGTCGCGCGGGACGGTTATGAAGGCTTCATGCGGGGACAGTGCGTGATCGTGCCGGGATTCGCCAACAAGGTTATGATCTGGCTGGCGCGCGTGGTCCCCCGCCGCATCGTGCTGGCGATGACCGATTCACCAAAACACCGGGCGCACCGCCAAAAACCGGAATCCGGTCATGGCGGATAAAAGTTTCGACGCGCCGGTGCGCCGCCGCCATGTCATTTACGTGCCGGGCTACGATCCGCGCGGGCTGGCGGAATATTTCCGGATGTTCCGCAGCGGCTATCCGAAATTCACCGCGCTCTATGGCATCGAAGGGCGCATGGGCAAGCCGGTGAGCCCGCCGGACCGCTTCAGCACCACATGGACGATCGACACCAAGGGCCGCGACTGGCAGGTCGAGACCACCTACGAATTCCTGCGCTGGGAGGACATCATCCGGCGCGATTTCGAGCGGCCGATGTGGTGGAAAATCCTGCACGCGTTCAAGGTGTGGGGACAGATGTTCACGAGCGGCGTGTTTCCCCGCTTCGTGCGCGCCGGCTGGCAGATGAGCGCGTTCCTCAGCTATCCGTTCCTGACCGGGATTGCGCTGGCGCTGCTTTCCGCGCTGCTTGGCTGGATGGTCATGCGCGTTACCGCGCTGGCGTTGCCCACGCCGCTTCCGCAAGCCGCGGGCATTGCCGCGGCCATCGCTGCTTTCTTCTATGTGGCCATCAAGCTAGAGCCGCAAAGCTACATGCTCTATCTGTTTGACGACCATATCTCGACCAAGCAATTCGCGCTGCGCCAGCGGCCGGATTGGGAAGAGCGGCTGCAGGTTTTCGCCAGCTATGTGGTGGAGGCGGCGCGCAACTCCGGCGCGGATGAACTCGTCGTCGTCGGGCATAGCTCGGGATCGTTCCTGGCGGTCGATGTCATGGATCGCGCGCTTGCGCTCGATCCGCAGCTTGGCCGGCATGGGCCGCGCGTTGCGCTATTGACGGTCGGCGCCAATACACCCGTCGTCGGATTCTATCCGCAAGCGCAATGGTTCCGCGACCGGCTGGCGCGGCTCGCGGTCGAGCCTTCGATCGACTGGATCGAATATCAGGCGCGCAAGGATGTGATGAATTTCTATCCCTTCGACCCCGTCGCCGGGCATGGGATCGACCTGGGAACCGCGCGCCGCAACCCGACGGTGAGATCCATATCGTTCCACGACATCATCAAGCCGGAGAGCTACCGCGATTTCCGCTGGCGCTTTTTCCGCGTGCATTTCCAATTCGTGATGGCAAACGAGAAGCGGGCGGCCTATGACTTCTACATGATCGCCTGCGGGCCGTTTTCGCTCATGCACCGCGTGGCGCGGCCGGCCGAGGTGCTCGCCGCCGTCGATAGAACCGACTAGAATGGAAGAAATAGACTTAAAGCGCCGCAACGGAACGGGACCATGGCCGATAACACCAACGCCGACGTGAAAAAAATGCCCTTCGAGCGGGCGATCGAGGAACTGGAATCGATCGTCAAGCGGCTGGAGGAAGGCAAGGTGCCGCTGGAGGAATCCGTGGCGATCTACGAACGCGGCGAGACGCTCAAGCGGCGCTGCGAGGAGCTTCTGGCGCAGGCCGAGGCAAGGGTGAGCAAGCTCGTGCTCGATGCCTCGGGCAAGCCGAAAGGATCGCAGCCGCTCGACGTGGATTGAGGCGGGGCCCGTCCCTTCT
>Ga0080064_1002600_pt1 | contig 29796 bp, 31 predicted proteins | sample Subgrocontami54m_FD_69260 | JGI IMG/M metagenome (GOLD analysis project Ga0080064, IMG submission 69260) | Subsurface groundwater microbial communities from S. Glens Falls, New York, USA - GMW46 contaminated, 5.4 m (SPADES assembly) (version 2) ...
GTTGCGGCCCCCACGATTGGGGATTGCGAACTGGATTTATTGGCTTCGGCCAAGCCGTTGAAACACGGCGCTCCGGTGCATTTCCATGCATGGACGTCGGAGACCGAGGCTGAGGTTCGCTTGCTGGAAGGCGGCTCTTCCATCGAACCCGGCCAGCGGAAAATGGTTCGCTTGTTGTTGCGTGAACCTGTGCTGCTGCTGCCCGGCGACCGTTTCATCATCCGCATGTTTTCCCCGGTGGTGACCATCGGCGGGGGCCGTGTCCTGGAGATCGCGCCACCGCGAAGGATCCGCAGAACCGCCACCGTGGAAAGGCTGGGCCTGCTGGCCGGAGCCGGCGCGCGGGAGAAAGTGGAAATGTTGGTGCGGGAGTCGCCGTTCGGCATGGGACTTTCCGAGCTTGTCTCGAGAACCGGACTCACCGCGGCTCAAGTGGAGGCAAGCGCGAAAGCGGACCGGCTGGTGATCTTCACGGATCCGCAGCTTTGGCTGCTGGACCGTGATTGGATGAATCGCTGGCTGGAAAGAATTCACAAGTTGGTAGCCGCCTTCCATCGCGCCAATCCCTTACTCCCTGGGATGCAGAAACAGGAGCTGCGCAGCAAGGAGTTGGCCCAGGCCCCCGCTTTTCTCATAAACGCCATCCTCGCCTATTCCAAGACGCTGATCAGCGAGGCCGAACTGTTGCGGCTGGTTTCACACAAACTGCATCTTCAGCAGGATGAAGCCGCCGCGTTCGAAAAAATGGAGTCGGCATTTGCGCAAGCCGGGTTGGCGGTCCCGTCGTTAAAAGAGGTACTGGCCGGTTGCGGCGTGGAAGCGTCCCGGTCACGCTCGCTCCTGCAGATTCTCTTGCGTGACCGAAAGCTGGTGCGCGTGACCGATGATCTTGTCTATCACCACACGGCCGTGGAGCAGTTGAAGCAAATGCTGGCCAGGCACAAGGGCGAGCGATTCGCCGTACCGGATTTCAAAGACTGGACCGGAGTGAGCCGGAAGTACGCGATCCCGCTCCTCGAGTTCCTGGACCGCGAGCGCGTTACGCGCCGTGAGGGCGATTCGAGAATTGTCCTCTAACGCCTACGGCTCCAGGTGAATCTCAAAGAAGGCATCGAGGGATTGGTTGAGCTGGCCGCGAATTTCGGCCTCTGTCTCGCCTTCGATCAGATGCATGGTGACCGCAGCTTTCCGGTCACCGGTGAGTTTGATATCGGCCTGGCCCACCTCTTCCACATCATCGGCGGGCAAGAGGCGCATGCCGTAAACTAAGGCCAGTTTTGCCATGTTATTGCTTGATCACGGTTCCGTCGCGGCGCCGGATCACTCCCCAACCGCCATTGTACTTGCCGCGCTCGCCTTGCTCCTTGCCAAACGGATACTTCGCCGCGGCCTTCTCGTTCACTTCAATCCCCCAACCCGGAGCTTCGTTGGCGTACAGGTATCCGTTCTTCATGACAGGGCAGCCTTCGAAAACCTCCTGCGAGGCAGCGTTAAAGGGGCTGTATTCCTGCACGCCGAAATTGTAAGAGACCAGATCGAGCGTCACGTTCGCGGCATGTCCGATCGGGGAAACGTCGCCCGGACCGTGCCACGCCGTCTTCACACCAAACGCCTCACCCATCGCGGCGATCTTGCGGCAGGGGGTAAACCCGCCCGCCTGGGTGACGTGAATGCGGATATAGTCGATCAGGCGCTCGGTGATGAGCGGATTCCATTCGTGCGGGCTGTTGAACAACTCGCCCATTGCGATGGGTGTGGCGCACTGCTGGCGAATGATCCGGAACCAGGCCAGGTCCTCCGGCGACAATGGATCTTCGAAGAAGAACAGCTTGAACTTCTCCACATCCTTGCAGAACTGCACCGCCTGAATCTGAGAGACGCGTTCATGCACGTCGTGGCACAGTTCGATCTCCTCGCCCAGTTCCTTGCGGCAGGCCTCGAACAACTTCAAGGCGCGGCGAATGTAAACGGCGGGCTCATAAACGGGCTCGTTGTGAAGTGACTCTATTCGGTTGGCCCGCCCACCCGCGCCGTAACCGGACATGCCCGGCACCCCAATCTGCACGCGGACGTGCCGGAATCCCTGCGCGATATAGCGGCGCGCGCTATCGATCACTTCCGGAATCTCATTGCCGCTCGCATGACCGTAGCAGTCGGCGGCTTCGCGGCACTTGCCGCCTACCAGTTGATACACGGGAAGTCCCGCCTGTCGGCCCTTGATGTCCCACAAGGCCTGGTCCACGCCGCTGATGGCGTTGTTCAGCACCGGGCCGTTGCGCCAATAGGAACTGTTGTAGCAAGCCTGCCAAATGTCGTCGATGCGGTCCGCCGGACGGCCGATGAGAAACGGCTTCAAATACTTCTCCACCGCCGGCACCACAAGATCGGCCCGCTGCGTGTAGGTGGCGCAGCCGTACCCATAGAGCCCGTCCTGGTCCGTGAGAATCTTCACCACTACCAACCGCAGCCCCGCCGGCGCGGTGGCGATCACCTGCACGTCCTTGATAATCGGCGACGGCAAGGTGCGCGTGGCTCGGGCCACTCTCTCCTGCGCCGCTGCCTCCTTCTTCGTCATCAATCCAGCCAGGCCACCGGTGGCCGCGAGCTTCAACAGATTTCTGCGGAACATCACTTTTTCTCCTTCTCTTTTCTAACAAGCGCAAAACGGAGCTGCCGTCCGCAGGCTAAGACCCGCCTGTTTCTGGCCCATTTGGGGGCGAGGACGGTGCCCTTTGCGCTTCCAGCATTCTCTGTAGATGAGTCATCTGGTCTTTAATCCGCTTCTCACGGCGCACCAGCACTAGCACGTAAAGCGCCAGAATTGTCCAGGCGGCCGCGAAGCCGTAAAACATGTAAGTAAAATTTCGTTCGTCCATACTATATCCCTACAGGAGATGCGCCTGCCGGCGCATTGCTTCAATTGTGCGAAGATTCAGTTCCTGCCGCATGCGGATGGCCACCAGAACGGCGCAAAGCATGAGCAGTGCCAAAAAGTTCTGGAACAGTATCCGCTCCATGGCCGGATCCATGGTGCCGCCGCCGCTGCGGAAACTGACCACCGCCCCCGGGTGCTGCGTGCGCCACCAATCGATCGACTTGTAGGTGATCACCACGGTGGTAAACGCGAAGATGCACATCACCGCGGCCAGCCGCGCCCGCGCGGCCGGCTCGTCCACCGCCTCGCGCAGCATCAGGTAACCGGAATAGATGATGCAGCAGATCAGGGCCCAGGTGAGCCTGGCATCCCAGGTCCACCAGATTCCCCATTGATTGCGGGCCCAGATGGAACCGGTGACCAGCCCGATCACCGTAAAGGCCACGCCCACCTCCACCGAGGCCACCGCGAACGCATCCCACTTTTGATCCTTCTTGACCAGATACATCACGCTGGCCACGCCGGCCAGAAAATAGGCCATGAAGCAGGTCCACCAGCTCGGCACATGGAAAAACAGGATTCGATAGATGGCCCCCTGCATGGCCTCGTCGGGAAGCTGTAAAAAAATCACGTACAGGTTCCGGACCAGCCACAATGCGGCTCCCAGTCCCAAGGCATAAAGAATCTTTTCACGCATGCATCAACCTACCAGTACCACCTCAACCAGCGCGAGCGACAGTGAGGTAAAGATAATATCAAACCCGGCGAGCAGCCGGAGCCAGAGGAAGTCATCGCCGGCGATCGGGTTGCCGGAAATGAGCAGTGTCGTCAACTGCATGGCCGACATCAAAACCGGAATCATCATCGGATAGACCAGCATCGGCAGCATCAGCTCGCGTAGCCGCAGATTCACCGTCAGCGCACTGAACATGGTTCCAATCACTGTCATGCCCCATGTTGCCAGTACCAGCACCAGCGCCAGCCATTCCGGTTGCCGGTTCCATCGCAGGTCGTAGAAGATGCCGAATACCGGCAGGCTCACCAGCTCCACCAGCAGGATCAGCGTGAAGTTGGCCAGCGCCTTCCCCAGAAACAGGGCCGCTCCGGAAACAGGCGAGGCGACCAAGGCATCCAGACAATCGTTGGCCAACTCGCGCGCGAAGCTCCGATTCAGGATCAGCGCGCCGGCGAAGGAGAACACAATCCAGAGAATCCCGCCCGATAGCTCGGCCACCTGCTCGCCATTGGGGTCGATGGCAAAACTGAACAGCAGCAGAATGACGATTGCAAACGCAGCGGCCGCGTTGAGAGACTCCTTGGTGCGGAGCTCGCTGCGCAGGTCCTTGGCGGCCACCGTGAGCGTCTGGGAGAGAAAGTTCATAACGTGGCGCACGCACTCCTGCGTGCCGCGTCGCCACTCCTGGCGACGCCTGCAGTGGTGTCGAGAAGAATCTCGACACGGCACGCACGAGGGCGTGCGCCACACGAGAGGGAGTTCATGATGCCTCTCCGTAGTTGCGGTATAGCCAGCCGGGGTCGGCCAGCATCTCTGGGCTGCGCGGCCCCGCGTGCGCCACTTCACCGCGATTCAGCAACACCACATGAGTGGCCAGTTCCAGCGCCTCCCGCAGTTGATGCGTGGACATGATCACGGTTGCGCCGCCCGCAATCGCTGCCAGCAGCAGGTTCTGTAGTAACGCGATCGCACGGTCATCGAGCGAGGTGAACGGTTCGTCCAGCAACAACAGCGACGGGTTGTGCAGAAACGCGCGCGCCACCGCAAGCCGTTGCCGCATGCCGCGCGAGAACTCCCGGACCAGGCTGGTGGCCACATGGTCCAAGCCGGTTTTCTCCAGCCACTCATCAGCGGCAGCGCGCGGATTTCCCAGCCCGTACAGGCGTCCAAACAACATCAGGTTTTCGCGGGCGGAAAGCTCGTCGTAGATGGCTATGCCGTGGCCAATTAGACCCACCTTGGCCCGCGCTTCGCTGTTGCGCGAGGAGCGCCCCAACAACTCAACGCTGCCTTGAGAAGGCGTCGAAAGTCCGGCAAGGATGCGCAGCATGGTGGTTTTGCCCGCGCCGTTGCGGCCCAGCAAGGCAGTGCAGGTTCCACTGCTCGCGGCAAAGTCCACCTCGCGCAGGGCAGGAAACTCACCAAAGTATTTCCAGACCCGTGCCACGCGAACCGCGTTCATGTTTATTTCCGCTTTCCCTTAGGCGGCGCGGCAGGTGGCGGTTCCGGCAATGTGGTTTCCGGCACGGCCTTGCGATACAACAACAGGAATCCCAAGGCCATGATCAATAGAGCCAGCCCGAGCACCTGATAGAAACGGTCATACAGAAAGGGCTTCATTTTCTGGATGCCCTGTCCGGTCTCTTCTTCATCCTGACCGCCGGACTCCGGTCCGCGTAACGAGCCCGTTCCCTTCACCACGATCGAGTAGCTCTTGTTCTTGAGCTCGTAGACAGAAGCTTGCGTGTTCGGCTCCTGCCCCAACAGCTCAAGGACCGGGCTTTCCAGTTTCACCCCTTGCGGCGCCACCACGCGCGTCACCCCGCCAGCCTGTACCACACGTCCGGTGAACGATCCACCGTCGGCCAGCGGGAGCGCGTAGGTAAGGTCGAAGCGTGTCTCGCCCGGTTTGATGGGGAAGTCCACTTTGTATACGCCGGCGACGGAGGTCTTCTCCGCCGCCCGCTCAATCGGCATTCCCTTCGGAGCCGTACAGTTCACCCGAACCTTCCCGCCTGCCGCTTCCGGCAGAAACAGCCGCAGTGTACCCGCCTGCGGGTCGTTGTAGGAAATGGTTCCGGCGTTGTTGAAGATCAGGCTCTCGTTGACGTTCAGGTTGGTACCATCCGGCTCCAACAGAATCATGTGGGTGGTCATCTGGGCGGAGGAAGCGCTCTTGCTGGAGTCATAGACCTCCACAGTGATACCGTTGGTGGGCCGTCCTGGCGGCAGCATGTGATTGTAGGTCACCCCATCCCAGGCCGCTTGAATCAAGTGCGGTCCGGAAATGGTCTGCTGGATGGTGAACTTTCCCCCCGCCTCGGACTTGACGCTCTCGAGCGACTCCATGCCGCTTTGCCCAAGCTTGTACAGCGTGACCGTCGCGCCCGGCTGCGGCTGGCCTTTTGTCATGTTGATGACCGTTCCGTCCACAGCGCCAAAAGCGCAAACAGCGATTAGCCCGCAAAGGGCCGTCCCGGCCAGAAACACGCGGGTTGCCGGTGCGGACGGCAGCTCCGTTTTGCGCGTGTTTCTCAAAAGCTCGCACAGGGCCGGCGCGGCCCACCAACCCGCCAGAAACTCGCGCATTTTCCGCCGCGCCGAGCTCCGTTGTGCGAGCGAGTTCCTTAGAAGGAAAACGGGAATCAGCTTCACGACGCGGCCCCCGCCATCTGCTTGCCGCATTCCCCGCAAAACTTCATCGCCTGTTCAAATTGCGCGCCGCAATGCGGACACTGGTTCACCACTTCCGGAACTGGCGCGGACTCAGGCGCCGGTTTTGGCGTCACCCCATCCATCTCAGCCATCACCCCGGCCAACTCCCGCTGCAATCCGAGTTTGGTTTGTTGGTAGTCCTCATCGGACAATTTCCCCAGCCGGTATTCGAACTGCAAATCGCGCAGACCTTCATAGATGCGGGCCTTGCGCTGCTCCAAGTAGAGTGTGGGCGAAACCGGTTCCGGCTCCGGCAGATCCTTTGACCGGATCCCGAAGACGAACAAAAACACACCAATAAGGATGAGGATGGCGGCTGCGAGAATCATCAGTCGAGTTTGGCAAGATCCTTTTCGATGGATGCCTGGTAGCGGGCCAGAAGCTTTGGGTCGATTTCCGGCAACGGAGGGCCGGGTTTACGCATGCGCGCTATAAACCACCAAATCAAGGCGAGTCCGAGCCCCACCATAATCGGAATCATCCACCATGCCAGCACGTTGAAACCTTCCGACGGCGGCGTCACCAGCGCGCGTATGCCTTCCTGCTTCACGAAAGAAGCGACGATCGCCTCGTCGGGTTTCCCGGTGCTCTGCATCTGGTTGATCTTTTCCCGCGCAGGGTTCGAGTAGTGGCAGGCCAGCATCGGGCAGTCGCCCACCGAGTTCTTGCAGGAGCCGCACAGGCACGCAAGGCGCGTTCCCACCCTGCGAATATCCGGCGTGACGAACTCGGAGGAGACCTGCGCCAGCGATAGCGCGCCCAGCATCAACGCGAGGAGGGCGGTCTTGAGCGCAAAGGGCGCCCGCCGCATCCCCAAACGTTTCCGAAACGCCGCCCTTAGGTTCGCGGCGGGCAGCTCCGTTTTTCGCGTTTCATTCAACTGATTTTGCAGTCGCGGCATCCTTGGCCAGCACCCCCATTACCCTCGTCTTGGCAAACTGATAACGCACCTTGCTCGGGACCAGGCAAATGAATGTGCCAAACAGAAGTACAATCGCGCCAATCCAGATCCAGCTCACCAATGGGAACACGTAGGCTTGAATCACGGCCTTTTGTCCGCCATTGGCCATGCCGGCGAAGTTCAAATAAAGATCCTCATTCAGGCGGCGGCGGATGGCAACCACCGAGGCTGGCTGCTTGTCGGCTTTGTACAGGCGCTGCTCGGGCGAAAGTTCGCCAATCTTGGCGCCGTCGCGGTAGACGTCAATGGCGGCGTGTCCCCACTGATAATTGTCGTTCTCGCCTTCGCGAATCTCTTTCACCTTCAGTTGGTAGTGTCCAATTTGGAAGCTATCTCCCATTTTCACTTCCACGGTGGCGTCCTTGTTGAAGGCGGCGCCGGAGAAGCCGATGAACATCGCGACGATCCCCATGTGCACCACGTAGCCGCCGTAGCGCCTCGTATTCCGGTGCGTCAGTTCCACCATCGCGGCCAGGAAATTCTGACCGCTCTTGGCCGCAATCGCGGCCGAACCCTTGAAGAATTCGAACACGATGGTCAATGTGACGAACATGCACAGCCCGAACGACATCAACGCGAAGAGGTGATTCACCCCGGCCGCCGCCAGTGCCACCATCGTCAGGACCATTCCCACCGTCGGCCACAGGAACGCTTTCTTCAAGCTTTCCAGCGAACTCCTGCGCCAGGCGATCAAAGGGCCCACTCCGGTGAGAAACAACAGAAACAGGCCGATCGGTATGTTGACCCGGTTGAAGAATGGCGCATCCACGCTGATCTTTTCTCCGGTCACATATTCGGAAATCACCGGGAACATGGTGCCCCACAGGATCGAAAAACAACTGGCCAGAAGGATGAGGTTGTTGAACAGGAAGCTGGACTCGCGCGAAACCACGCTCTCCAGTTGCGATTCGCTCTTCAGGTAATCCAGCCGGTCCAATATCAGGTACACGACAATCGCGATGTGAATGGCCAGGAACGTGACAAAGTACTTCCCGATGGGAGACTGCGCAAATGCATGTACCGAGCTCACAACACCGCTGCGCGTGAGAAACGTTCCAAAGATGCAAAGGAAGAACGTGGCGCTCACCAGCACCATGTTCCACACCTTCATCATCCCCTTCTTCTCCTGCATCATCACCGAATGCAGAAACGCGGTGGAGGTAATCCATGGAAGCAGCGAGGCGTTCTCCACCGGATCCCAGCCCCAGTATCCGCCCCATCCCAATACGGCGTAGGCCCAGCCCGCGCCAAGCAACACGCCGCAGCTTTGAAACAACCACGTCACCAGCGTCCACCGGCGCGTGGTGTGGATCCAGGCATCGCCCGGCTGGCGCGTAATCAACGACCCCATCGCGAAGGCAAACGGCACGATGAAGCCCACATACCCCAGGTAAAGCGTCGGCGGGTGAATGGCCATGCTCCAGTACTGAAGCAGCGGATTGAGACCCTTGCCGTCCTGAACCGCGGTGACTTCCTTGCCCACCGCGAACACCTCAAACGGGCTCAGCGGGAAGGTGATCAGGCAAAGAAAAAACGCCATCGTCACCATCAGCGTCGCCGTCACGTACGGCATCATCTCGCGAAACTTGCGGCGGTTCTGAAACACCACCACCATCGAATAGCTGGCCAGGATAAAGGACCACAACAGGAGCGAGCCCTCCTGCCCGCCCCACAACGCGGCGAACTTGTACACGTTCGGCATCGCGTTGTTGGTCACCGACCATACGTAGGAAAGACGGAAGTCTCCCGTGATCAGCGCATGCACCAGCAGTCCGGCCGCCAGCGTCACCAGCGCCCACACCGCGTAGACGGCGCGCTCGGCGCTCAACACCAGAAACTGCTTCTTCTTCCATTTGCCGATCAGCGATCCAAGAACGCTATATACGGCAAGACAGAAAGCCAGGATGAGGGCTAAAGCGCCTATGTTTTCCATATCGGTTCCATTCTACTCCCTTGTACTGACCTGAGAGTGCATCACCGCTTGACGTCGTAGGCCCAAACAGTATCGAGGTCGCGAACGTAGAGGCGGCCGTTGGCTAACACGGGGTAGGCCCAGGATTTCTCCCGGGCTCCGCGAGTATGGGCGGGATGCGCGGGCGGCGTGAAGCGGCCTTTTTCGCGGTAGGCTTCGGGCGTCGCCTCGACCAGTGAGAGGTCGCCGTCTTCGCCGTAAACATAGAGATGCCCTTCGGCATAGGCCACCGAAGCATCGCCGGTGCTCTCATTGGACCAGCGGACCTTGCCGGTGGCAAAATCGGCGGCGACGAGGTTGCCGGAACTGGCGCCGTAGAGGATGCCGTCGACGAGGACCGCGCCGCCGATGGCGCTGGGGAGTCCGCGTTCGAAGTAGACCTGTTCGGCCTTGACGCCGCCGGAATCGGGCTTGAGTTCGACGAGACCACCGGCGCCCATGCTGCGGGCGGTGCTGTAGACGTAGTTGCCGTGACCAATGGGAGTGGGGATGTTGGCGGGACCCTTGCTGGTTTCGTTGTAGCGCCACAGGAATTGGCCGGTTGCCGCATCGACGCCGATGACCCCGTTCTCCATGAACTGGACGTATTGTTTGCGGCCCGCCGCGTTGACGGAGATGATGGAGGCGTAGCCGGGGGCAGGTCCGCCGGGGACTTGGGACTTCCAAATGGGTTCGCCGGATTTCTTGTCCAGAGCGACGAGGGTAGCGTCGGCGCCGCCGGGCGTCATGAGTATCTTGGCGCCGTCGATGAGCGGAGACTCGGCGTAGGCCCATTTGTGGGAGCGCCCGCCGAAATCGTTGCGCGCGCTTTTGCGCCAGCGGAGTTTGCCGGTGGCGGTATCGGCGCAAACAAGGTCGCCATCCGAGCCCATCGCGTAGACGAGATTGCCGTCGACCGTCGGCGTGGAGCGTGCGGAGGGGTATGCGGGCTGCTGGTCAGGGGAGCCAACACTGCCTATGCGCATCGACCAGAGCACTTTTCCATCCTCGGTGGAGAGGGCGCGCAGGAACTCGTTATCCATTCCTTCATTGGCGATCACGAAAAGACGGGAACCCGAGACGGCGGGGGCTCCGTAACCCATCCCGAGTCCGGTTACTTTCCAAAGTAGACGCGGGCCATCCTTTGGCCATTGCTTGAGGAGGCCGGTTTCCGGAGAAGTTCCATCGCGTTGCGGGCCGCGCCATTGCGGGTAGTCGGCGGCCGTGAGCAGGATGCAAAAGACAAGGAGAGAGGGCAGCCTCTTCATAGGGCTGCTTTGTTGGCCGGCTTCAGATCCCCGGGCTTGGCTTCATACTTTGAGGCGCATTTGGCCTGGATCTTCGTGGCGTGAAAAACACCATCCCGGCCCATCTTGCCGTCCGCAACCGCTTGCGCCCCGTCACGGAAGGTGTCCGGTAGCGGTTCGATTCCTTCATATACCACCGGAACGATCAGTGCCTCTTGCTTGAGACGAAAACTAACCTTGTGCCCATCGCGCTGAATGGAGCCCTCGGCGACGTCGCCGGCCACCCTCAGGCGCTTCACCTGGGCATCGTCGCCCATTTGCTTCAACTCAGCCACGGTCTTGTAATAGGTCTTGGTATCGTTGATCCCGCCAGCCGCCAGCCACGCGAGCGTGCCGATGATCACGGTAATAAGCAGTCCAAATTTGACGTACGGTTTCATGGTTCGCCTCTGGCATCCATTATAGCCCCGGACGCTTCCCGGAGCTGGTGACATCCATCACATTCAGGCCGAATACTTTCAAACCTGAGTGTGCCTCCAAGGGCGGTTCGAAAACTTGAAAATAATTTTATGCACTGTTTTCAACTACTTAAGTGTTCATAATTTGCATGTTTTCAGGCCGGGCGTTCTAGCCTGGAATTGGGAGCACCGGGTTCCGCCCGGTGTAATCGAAATGCCGGAAGATACTTATCCAATCGTGTTTCCTCCCGCTCTGTGGTCCTAAGCAGTTAGATGCTTGAAGAGTTGACGAGTGCGCCCGCAGACGCACGCTAACTTGCATGAACCTTAAAATAAAGGTTGCCAAAATCTGGCCAATGTCTGGTATGATGCTTGGGAGTACGCCTGTCAAGGCTACTCCCAAGAACGCCAGACCTGCCGTTCCATCCTACTTCACAGTTTTCTCCGGTAATGCATGTTCGTGCCATTGCTAATAGTTCTTTTCGCGCTATTGCTGCCCACGGCTGGTTCCTCCGGTCCAAAGCTCCTGGTGGATCCCACCGCTGACATTCCGGCCGGGATTGTCCAGGAATGGGGAGCGATGAACAATCGCGCGTTCCACGAGATGTATCAGCAGGGACAGTTTGCCGGGATGATCGAATTTCTCGAGCGGGCGCGTCCATGGATTGAGCGGTATCCCGTCAACACGCATGCAATGAAGACGCTGGAATATCTGGGTGTCGCCGAAACCCAATGCTTCCGATTTCGGGAAGCCATGCGGGACACTCTGGCTGGACGCGAGATAGCTCGGAAGTTGGGCGAGTGGAATAGAGTGGGCGGTTTCTCGCACAACCTGTCCAACCTATATATCACTCTCTATGCCCGGCGGGAAGCTCTGTTGGCAGCCGATGAGGCCATCGCCGCCTTCAGCATCACCCGTAATCGGACCATACAGCCTCAGTTGCTGCTCCACAAGGCTCGTCTGACAGTGCTGGAGGGTGACCTTGACCACGCCATACCGATCTTCCGCCAGGGAATAGAAGCGGCCGAACTGGAAGACAACGTGGTCTTGCAAGCGGCGGGATTGGAACGGCTAGGCTTGGGGTTCCTGAATGCGAATCGGTTGGATGAAGCCGAAACCGCTCTCGCTGCATCATTCCGGATACGCAAACTTTCGAAAGATCCAGCCATCACATCCAGCTATCAAGCGATGGGGCGGTTGCGGTTGGCGCAAGGCGATACTGCTTCGGCGCTCCGATTGTTCCATCTGGCAGTGCAGGGTCCCGCGCAAGGGATTCCCAGACACCCGGCCTGGAGCGCCTACTTCGGCCGCGCGCAGGTCTATTCGGCAGTGGGCCGTTTGCAGGAAGCCCTGCAAGATCTTCGAACGGCAATCTCGCAAATCGAGGGAGCCCGCATCCACCTCAGTTCGGCTGACTCCATTCGCGTGAGTACGGGAATGGGTTTGCAGGAGGTCTACACGGAATTCATCCAGGTCGGGGCCAAACTGTACGCGGAGAACCATCGCCCGGAACTCGTTCAAGAAACGCTGATGGCAGCCGAAGCAAATCGAGCCCTCGGCCTGCGGCAGGCCTCGGCCGAGTCCAGCCGGTTGAACAGGATTCTTCCGGCCGCCTATATGGAAACTTTGGCCCGCCTGCAAACCGCCTATGCAGCCCTATACCGGCAGGCGAGCCCTGAGCATAAGCGCCAGGTGGAGAGTTTGCGTCTCGCCTTGACCGAGATGGAGGCTACGGTGGAACGGGAACGGGGAGACCCTCTGGTTCGCGCGACCGTCTTTCGCAAGGAACTTCTGTTACCTTCGCAGGCGCTGTTGATGTTCCACCTGGCCGACGAGGCCAGCTACCTCTGGGAAGCCACCCGGAACGGCGTTCATCTGCACCGGCTCTCGTCCAAGCGGGCAATTGCCTCACAAGTGGCTCGATTGCGCGCAGCCATCGAAAAGGATGATCCGGAAGCTGTGCTGACCGGCGAAACCTTGTATACGACGCTCTTCTCGTCGTTAAAGGAGGCCGCTACCAAACCGGATTGGCTCATCGTCCCAGACGACATCCTTTATCAACTTCCATTTCCCGCGCTGGTGACCCAACACCGCGAGCAAGCCCCGGTTTATCTCGTCGAGGAGCGCTCCCTCCTGGTCCTGCCTGGACTCTGGGCCATCCAGAAATCCGCCCAGCCGAGAACAGGCTGGTCCGGCCCGCCGTTGGCAATTGCCGATCCCATCTACAACCGCGCCGACCCGCGTTGGGCCGGCTATGGCGGCAGCGCCATCTTCTCCTGGTCTCCTTTTGGCGCCTCCGCCACCCCTGCGGCGGAGCTGGCACGGCTTCCAGGCAGCGGGATGGAGGTGGATGCTTGTGAGCGCGTCTGGGCACGGTCCGGCGCCGGAGCGGGAACGGTCTTGCGCGGGCCACAGGCGACCGTGAAATCCTTGGAACAATCGCTCGCTTCGCGGCCGGCTGTGTTGCACTTTGCCGCTCACGTGGTTCCCTCGCCCGATAACGCCCGCGAAAGACTACTGGCGTTGAGTATCGACGCGCAAGGGCAGCCTCAGCTTGTCGGTCCGGAATGGATCGCCGCACAGCGGCTGGACGCTTCGCTTGTGATGATGAGCGGGTGTAGGTCCGGCGCCGGCGAGGCCAAACAGGGAGAAGGTCTGATGGGTCTGACGCGCGCCTGGCTGATGGCCGGCGCCGGCGCCGTCGCTGCCACCCACTGGCCCATCACCGACGAAGGCCACTTTGCCCAAAGTTTTTACAGCCACTGGATGCAGGGTGGCGCAACCTCCGATTTTCATCAAGCGGGCTTTGCTCTCCAAGCCGCCCAAATCGAAATGATCCGGTCCAGGACCTTCCGAATGCGCCCCCGCTATTGGGCCAGCTACTTCATCGTAGGAAAGAATTAGTGCAATCATGTTGACTGTGAGCAACGAAGTGGAAGGCAGCACTTCCCCCAGTGATCCCGGTTCCAGAGCTTCAAGCGAGGTGACTTCTCCTGAATCGCCGCCCTCGACAGACCAAGGCGCGCAATGGCGCGATCTGGTGGCTCGTATCGGTTCCGGTGAGGAATCAGGCATGGAGGAGCTGTACCGGCTATTCTCCAAGGGCATACGCTTTTATCTCTGCCGCCAGCTTGGTCCACAGGAACTGGATGATAAAGTTCACGACACCTTCCTGATCGTCGTCCAAGCGATCCAGCGGGGCGATTTGCGGGAGCCGGAACGCCTGATGGGTTTTGTTCGTACAGTGGTACGGCGCCAGGTGGCCGCCTTCATTGACAATGCCGTCCAGAACCGCCGGGACCAGATGGACATCGAAACCGGAAAGGCCATTGCCGACAATCGCCAGAACCCTGAGCAAACGGCGATGATCGATGAGAAGGTGGAGATCATGCGGGAAGTGCTGCAAGACATTTCCACCCGGGATCGAGAGATTCTCACCCGTTTTTACATTCAAGAGCAGTCACAAGAGGAGATTTGTGCGGAGATGGGACTGTCCGAGACTCAGTTCCGCCTGCTCAAGTCTAGGGCAAAGGCACGCTTTGGAGAACTGGGCCGGAAGAAAATGACGAGGAAATCTTTGAACAAACTTTCTTTGAGAAATGCAGCGGGCTCCTGACACTGTCTTCGCGAAGGGGAGTATATCTCTTAGGTCAGGTTGGGGATAGGCTACTAGAACTAACCTCCTGCCTGGCGAAAGAGTGGCTCCAAAATCAGAGGAGATCGGATTGGGCATAGGTACAAACGTGGACACACATCTCACAGAGGAGATCCTGGAACGGTACTCCCTGGGGCAAGCTTCTGAACCGGAAGCCAGCCTTGTCGAAGAGCACATACTTCTTTGCGATCTGTGCCAGGAAAAGCTGCAGGAAGCAGATGATTTCGTGCAAGCGTTCCGCATAGCGGCACCGAAGTTGGCCGCACAGGCGAAGATAGCCGAAGACTCGGGACAGCACACCCTCTTGACGCCATTGGTGAACATTTGGAATTCCATGGGTTCATTCTTGCGCCCATTGCCGGTCGCGGGACTGGTGGCCGCGGCGGCGGTGGCGGTGGTGTTGATGGTTCCACGCGACCCGGTTTCCACCCGGGCGCGAGTCATGGAACTGCGGGCGGTACGAAGTGATGCGGCCTCGGTGGCCCGCACCAGCGACTCTTTGACGTTGAAGCTCGACGTGGAGGGCCTGCCCGCACAGCAAAACTACCGCGTGGAAATTGCCGGAGCCAGTGGTGAGCTGGTTTGGACCAGCCAAGCCGTGGCATCGGGCGGGGTCGTCACCGTGACTCCCGGACCGCTCCGGAAGGCCGGAGCATACTGGGTGCGCCTCCTGCGATCCGATGAAAGCCGGTCATTGCTGCGCGAGTTCGCCCTTGAGATCCGGCCCACGGATTAACGCGGCCCCCCATTCTATTTGGGGTAGCCGGGCTCCGCCTCCACTTCATTGATTTGCGCGGTATGACGGAGTGTGTGCGAAGACAGCATCAATACAAATTGAAAGACATCCATTGTTCCGTTCCGGCGTCCCCGTAAATCCTCCTGCGTGGATTTGACGCGGCGCGTCTGGAAGTCAACTTTGGTTGCCTCCGGCGTTGGATACTTTCCCGTCGGAACCAGCATTTCAGGCGCTTTGGCTTTCTTGGTGCGGTCCAACGTGGTGGCGATGACAGCGTCGTCATCCGTCTTACCCATACGCGGCCCTTCTTTCAACGGGATCTTCAGGAATTGGCCGGAGATCATCCCGAACAAAGCGCTTTCCGTGGTGATCAGATGCTCCGCGCATTCGGCGATGCTCCAGCCACCCCCGGCCGGCTTGAAGTTCCATTGCCCCGGTTTCAGGCCGCTGATGGACTCCAGGAACTCCTTGCGCGACTTCTCCAGGTGGGATAGGGCGAAGTCACGCTCGTACGAGTTTAAAGGGATGGCGATTACCTTTGCCACGAACTTCTCCCGCGTAAGCTTGAGCGGCAGGTTGGCTGGACCCTGAGTCCAGGTTCCGCTCAGTTCCGTACCGGCCTCGTTGACTGTGGCTTCCAGTTCCCCCTGCACCACGGCAATCTCGACTGTCAGTTTCTTTCCATCGGCGAATTTCACTCCACTCGCGGGAATTCCCATGGCGGCTTGATCGATACTATCCAAGGTGGCCGAGTAGGAACCGCTGCCGTCCTTCTTCACGTGTAGCGCCAACCGGAGATTGCCACCTGGTGTTTCCAGGGTTCCGTACCAATCGCCGGTGACCTCGCCGGCCAAGGCCGTCAAGGTGCAGATCAACAGAATGGCTGACAAGCGCGTCATCATTTCTCCTTCTTGGTCATCTCCTTCTTCGCCTGCTTTTGCGCCAATTTTTGAAATGACTGAATCAGCTTAAAGAAAGTCTCCGGCAAAGCCTTTTCCCTGCCTTTTGCCTCCAGCACTCCACCGGCAACTCCCCGCCAAACCAGTTGGTTGGTGCGCACGGATACAAAATCGACGATGACGGTTCCCTTTTGATAGGGTTCCCCCATTAAGTTTGCGGAAGTGTCCCAACTGGTGTAGCCCAGGCTGCCCCAGGAGGATCGCATCATTGACTTGGCGTAGAAGGCCACCAGAAAATCAGCCTCGGTTTGGTCCTGCCGTATGCCGATCGCGGTCAATTCCCCGGCCAGCCGTTCGCCAATGGCGCGCGCCAACGGAAAATCCTTGGAAAGTGAGTCGTCCTCGGCCCGCGCTCCCCCCGAGAAACGGAACGCTCTTAAGCCCTGGATCGGGAACTTGGGGTCAGAGGCGCTTTCCACACTGGCGGCGCCGGCTGACAGGCAAAATAGCAGCAGGCCAATTGGGAAACTACGGCGAAACAACACAAGTCCATTCTCCCACAACGGTTCAACGTCCCAGCCATTGTTTGAGGTCAGGGAACAGCAGAAACATCCGGGACTACGAGTATAAGCGGCTTGGAACGGTGTCGTTACTGGCTGGCCTCGATCTTCACACCGGCCGAGTCACCGAGATCGTCAGCGACCACCACGCCAGCGTAGACTTCATCGCGCTGCTGGGTAAGCTGGAGGAGGGCTACTCGGCTCAAACCCGGATTCGCATCCTGCTCGACGACCACTCGGGGCACACTTCCAAAGAGACACAAGCCTGGCTAAAACTGCCCCCCAAAAGATTTGAGTTTGTCTTTACGCCGCCACATGGCTCATGGCGAAGCATCGCCGAGACCATGTTCAGCAAAATGGCGCGCGTTGTGGGATCGTCCAATCCGCTCGGCGGCAATGTCCGCATGGACCTGCTCCTCGTTTGCGTGCGTCGAGGAACTCCTGCGCCACCGCCTTCGCTGAATGCCTGTGGCCATGAAGTAATGACGCTTATACCGGAGGGTGCAACCAATCTACGTCGCCAGGACCTCATTCAGAATGCGGATCACGGTCGCGCGGTGCGCGCTGCAGCCTCTCCTCGCGGCGCCCATCTCCATGTGCTCAATGGCCGCCGGCGTCTTAGTGAATTATGCCCACCATATAGGCGATGAGGAGAACCAACAATACGGTTCCCAGCCCAACGCCCGCACCCCCGCCAGAGCCCCAACGGTTATGGCCGTAGTAGCCGCCACCAGCGCCGAAAATCAATAACAGAATGATTAGTAATACCAACATTTTGAACGTCCTTTCTTTCTTGAATCTTTCCTTCTTCTCAATGCTTCCTAGTGGCCGGGCTGGCCGGAAGTTAGTCTTTCCTGCCCGCGGCCACCAACACAATGCCGCCAACCAACGCCACCGCGCCCGCGATGGGCGGTAACGGTACGGTGTGGTTCTTGTCTCTAGTGGCGTGAATCGGTCCTATATCCACCACCGTTTCCTTGGTCGTGTACGTAATAATGCCACCCCACACAATTCCGATCAGTCCAAGCGCAATCAGGGTTATCCCAATCATCTTTTTCAAAGCTGTCTCCTATCCCGCCTTCGCGGCTACCGGCTCGGCCCCGCACGCTTCGCCCGATGACGAAATGTCCTGGCCGCCCGTATGCTTCAGCATCTCTTTCGCGCGGTCGATCTGTTCGGTGGTGTCGCAGTGAACCGAAAGCAGCACTCCGCCCTCTTTGATTCGTCCTTCGTATCGCTTAGCTTCGTACTCAGGAATGCCCATCCCAACCAACGCGCCGATGAAGCCGCCGACAGCGCCGCCCGCTCCCAGACCTGCCAGTGCGCTCATGATGGGACCAGCCGCGATAAACGGGCCTACTCCGGGAATGGCCAGAACGCCGATCCCAGCCAGCAAGCCAATGGTCCCGCCGATTGCGCCACCCGTCGTAACTCCCGCTGTCGTGCCTTCCGGCGCCTTTGTGCTTTTCTCATGCGCGAAGCTCTTGGTGCTCTGCCGGTCGGGTAGTAAGACCGAGATGTCGTCATTCGTGAAGCCTGACGTCAGCAGGTCGTCCACGCTACGCCCTGCCTGCTCTTCGGTATGGAATATTCCAAATACTGCTGTCTTTTTGTCCGCCATGGGACCTCCTTTGGATTTGCTCATCTCTCAACCATGCATTTGGAGGCCCAGTTTGCCTTTGGAGGCCCAGTTCCGAAAATTGAAGCTCGATAGTCGGCGTTGGTGCTTACCTCCCCCTATGTACTCCTTATCGTGGTCGCCGCCTAGTCAACTGGCACCTCAACTAATGCAGAATCATCGGCTCCCGTTTGGGGCCTGCTTCTGCCCGCGCCTGACTTTAGTGCCGCTTTTCGAAGTGCTCGGCTGCAAGCCGAGCGGCAGCCTGGAAGCGCGCCCCAAACCGGCTAGACGCCGCGCATCACTCCATCCGGCTGAAGCAATTGGACTTGTGGAGACCGACGCCGGATGGTCACCTGACCTCGGGTGGTCAACTTATCATGGTTGAAAGGCGATTGTTGATAGGCAAAGGAAAAGCTGGCCACCGCCAACTCCCCGCCAAACCAATTGGTTGGTGGTGTAGCCCAGGCTAACCCGCGAGGATCGCATCAGCCTTGGCGTAAAAGGCCACCAGAAAATCAGCCTCGGTTTGACAGAAACGGAACGCTCTTAAGGCTGACAGGCAAAATAGCAGCAGGCCAATCGGGAAACTACGGCGAAACAACAGCAGGCCATTCTCCCATAACGGTTCAACGTCCCAGCCATTGTTTGAGGTCAGGGAACAGCAGCTCTTTGATCTCCGCCTTCTCCAAATCCGCCGCTACAATGAGCCGGGCGCCGGAGTCGATCCATGGCTCCACCGGCTTGCCCTGGAGTTTGAGACCAACGGCGCGTGTAGCCTCGTATCCCATGCGAAACGGATTCTGCACCACCAGCGCATCGATCCAGCCAGCTTTGCAATCGGCCACCAACTGTTCGGAGGCATCGAAGGCCACCAGCTTCACATCCCTCGCGTTGCGGCTTTTGAGGGCCTGCACGGCGCCGGAGGAACTGGACTCGTTGTCGGCAAACAGGCCAGCCAGATCCGGGTTCGCGGACAAAACATTTTCCGTGACCGCCATGGCCTTGGCCCGGTCGGCCATCCCGAACAGCAGGCTCACCATTTGCATTTGCGGAAACTTTGCCTTCAGCTCATTCTGAAAACCCGACTCGCGCTCCATCGTCGATGCGCTGCCCGGCATGAAGCCGATGATCGCCACTTTCCCCTTGCCGCCCAGCACCTCACCCAGGCGGCGCGCCGCCATACGGCCGCCTTCCTCATTATTGGTCGCGACGAAGCTGATGCGATTGGCAGTGTCGATCCCGGAATCGAAAATGGACACCGGCACCCCTACCAGGGAGGCCCGATCCACCACGGAAACAAGCGCTTTCTTGTCCACCGGCGCAAGCACAATTCCGGCCAGCTTGCGGTTGACCATGGATTCGACAATCTCAATTTGGCGGCTGGAATCCACCTCCAGCGTCGGGGCGTTCCACTCCACTTCCATCCCGAACTCGCCGGCCGCCTTGATCGCCCCGGCATGCACCGTCTGCCAGAATATGTGATTGGCCCCTTTCGGAACCACTCCCACCACCGGTTTGTCCTGCTTCCGGCACCCGCTGGCCAGCAGGCAGACGGCAATGAGCGGGAGTAAGCGGGTTCGCATGTTAGCCTAAATTGTATATGGCTTTTCGAAAGGTTGCCGCCCTGGAGGATCTGGCGCAAGGATCGGTCATCGGTGTCCAGGCGGGTGAGCAAAGGGTTGCTATCTGCAACGTGGAAGGCCAGTTGCATGCCATCGATGGGAGCTGCCCGCATCATGGCGGCCCGCTGGACCAAGGCGCTCTCCACGGGAACATGATCGTCTGCCCCTGGCACGCCTGGGAGTTTGATTGCACCACCGGACAGAATGACCGCAACCCCGAAATTTGCCAAAAACGATACGCGGTCAAGTCCGAAGCGGGAGCCATCCTGCTCGACGCGGATTAAGGTGGAATCGTGCCAGAATTGCCGGAAGCGGAAACCATCGTCCGATCCCTTCAAGAGCAACTGCAAGGCAGGCTCATTCTGAACGCGGACTTCCTTTCCAAGCGGGTATCGACCGATTCTCCGCAAGCCTTGGCGGGGAGAAGCATTCTGCAACTGCGCCGCTACGGCAAGAAGATCCTGTTTGTCCTCGATCAAGGCCTGCTGCTGGTGGATCTCCGCATGACCGGCCGCCTGCTGCTGAACCACGCTCCAGGCACTTATACGAGGGCCGTGCTGCGGCTGGACCAGGGCGTGCTGCTGTTTGATGACATCCGCCAGTTTGGTTCCTTGCGGATCCTCGAAAAGGAACCGGAATCGGCCGGCCCTGACCCGTTCGAGATCAGTGGCGAGCAATTCTACGCGAGTCTCCGCGGCCGCTCCAGGCGTCTGAAGACCACGCTGCTCGACCAGTCCTTTGTCCGCGGCCTCGGCAACATCTATGCCGATGAGATTCTGTTCCGGGCCCGGCTCCATCCGATGCTCAAGACTCACCGCCTGAGCCGTCCGCGCGCTTCCCGCTTGCATCAGGCCATGCGAGCTACACTGCAAGAGGCCATCGCTTGCCGCGGCTCGTCGGTTTCAGACTACGTCGATGGTGCGGGGCAAAAAGGAACTTTTCAACTGCGGCATCAGGTGTATCGTAAACAGGGCCGGCCCTGCCCCGTCTGCCAGACCGCGATTCGCAGGATCGTAGTGGGCCAGCGGGGCACCCATTTCTGTCCCCATTGCCAGAGGCTAAAATAGGAAAACGATGAATAGGATACTTCTCATTACCACCCTCGCCGCCGCAGCCCTCCAACTAGGCTGCTCTTCCTCTGAGGAAGGGGTGCCGGACAAGTTCCGCGTGAACATGGATACCTCAAAAGGGACCGTAATCATCGAGGTAACCAAGGAATGGGCGCCAATAGGAGCCGAGCGGTTTCACGAACTGGTCAAGCTTGGCTACTATGACCAGACCCGGTTCTTCCGCGTGGTGCCCGGATTTGTGGCGCAGTTCGGCATGCATGGGGATCCGGCCATCACGGCCAAATGGAGCGAGGCGCGCCTGAATGACGACCAGCCAGGCCAGAGCAATGTTCGCGGCACGGTAACTTTTGCCACCAGCGGCCCCAATACTCGTACCACCCAACTCTTTATCAATCTGGCGAACAATCTGAATCTGGATAAGCAGGGTTTCACGCCCTTCGGCAAGGTGGTGGAAGGGATGAACGTCGTCGACCTGTTCTATAAGGGTTATGGGGAAGGCGCGCCGAACGGCCAAAGTCCCGAGCAAGGTCTCATCCGGATGCAGGGCAACGCCTACCTGCAGAGCAAGTTCCCGCTGCTCGACTACATCAAGAAGGCCACCATCGTCACCGAATAACCACCGTTTTACTTACCGAACGGGTACAGTGATCGTATGGCGAGAATGTGCGCTGTGGTCTTGCCTGTGTTGTAAAAACCAACGGTCCCGTTCAAACGGATGAAAAAGGCATCTCCCGGCTTGCTGGGATGCCGCCCCTCCACGCCGTCCATGCCGCCGCCGGCCACCATGTCGCCCGTGCCGTCCAGCAGCAGATAGATCTCCTCTTCGCGGTCATGATGGTGCGGGGAATTGGTGCCATCCGGGGTGATTTCCATAATGAACAGGCTGGTGATCACGTGTCCGGTGGAGAGCCGGTCCCTCGTGCTCTTCGTGTCGCCCACCATCAATTGGTAAAGCGTGGAAGGCGGGTGATTGCCCACCACCTGCTTCTTCACTTCGCTCAAATTGGCGATCTGGAGCTTGGCCGGAATCTTCAGATCCGCCCCGGCGGGAACCTTGTACCCCATGACAACCACATCGAGCGCGCCGCCGGAGGACGCCGAAAGGCCATGCGAAACCCCAGGCGGCAGATACAGGAAATCGTCCTTCTGAATGGGATGCTTCTCGCCGTTGTAGAGGACCTGCCCCCTACCCGACAAGACAAAGTAGATCTGCTCCTCGCGCGCATATGAGACGGTCGAGCAGGAACTGGCCGGGGTCAACTGTACCAGCCCAAAACGAGCCACACCCCGCACAATCCGGGAATCCGCATCGCCTGCTCCAAACACAGGCCGGTACTGGCATCCGGGGGCGCTGAGCTCGTCCGCCTGCGCGGTAACCTTATTAATATTGCGCCGCAGGTAGGTGGCATCCACCGCCCTGTCCGCCGCAAGGGCCGCGACAGCACTGACGATCAAAATGAATATCCTCATGACATTGGCAGGATACCACCGCCGTGGCCCGCATAGTACCTCCCCCCCAAGTCCCGGGACCGAATTAACCAATAACGGGATTGCCACTTGGTCCCGGACAAGTGATAATAGGAGCGTAGGGAATCCGACAATTTGCCTAGACCAGCTTATAACCTTTCGGGAGGGGTTCATCATTGAAGCGCTCCAGCTCCGATGAGACACTGCGTTGTTCGTTTTGCCATAAGAGCCAGGATGTGGTGGGTAAGCTCATCTCTTCCCCTAGCGACTATCCTCGCGCCTACATCTGCGACGAGTGCATCGCCGTATGCAACTCGATTCTGGAGGATGACCGCGGCGAGCCTTCGCATGGCATCCCGAACAAGCTTCCGAAGCCCTTGGAGCTGAAGGAATACCTGGACCAGTACGTGATTGGCCAGGACAGCACCAAGCGCAAGCTGGCCGTAGCGGTCTATAACCACTACAAGCGCGTTCAGATGAACAAGCGCAATTCGGGAGAAGTGGAGCTGGCCAAGAGCAATATTCTGCTCATCGGCCCCACCGGAACCGGAAAGACGCTGCTGGCCCAGACGCTGGCCAGGATTCTCGACGTGCCCTTCGCCATTGCCGACGCCACTACCCTGACCGAGGCAGGCTATGTCGGCGAGGACGTCGAGAATATAGTTCTCCGGCTGTTGCAGAACGCCGACTGGGACGTCCAGCGGTGCCAGCAGGGCATCATATATATAGATGAAATCGACAAGATTGCGCGAAAGGACGAAAACCCGTCCATCACCCGGGACGTCTCGGGCGAAGGCGTACAGCAAGCGCTTTTGAAAATTCTCGAAGGCACTATAGCCAATGTACCGCCGCAAGGTGGGCGCAAGCACCCCCACCAGGAGTTCACTCCCGTGGACACCTCCAACATCCTGTTCATCTGCGGTGGAGCGTTTGTGGGGATGGAGAAGGTGGTCTCGCGCAGGGTGGGCAAGTCCACGATAGGTTTCTTCAAGGCGCAGGAGCCGGTCGAACCCAGGCGCGGGCATCGCCGCGATGCGGCCATGCTCTCTCAAGTGCAGCCCATCGACCTTATCAAGTTTGGATTCATTCCGGAATTTATCGGGCGGTTGCCGGTGGTTGGGGTGCTGGATGAGCTGGACAAGGATGCGCTGGTCCAGATCCTCACCAAGCCGAAAAATGCCATCACAAAACAGTACCAGCGCCTGTTTGACTTCGAAAATGTTAGACTAAGGTTTACCGATGATGCGCTTGACGCCATCGCGCAGTTGGCGATGGAGCGCAAATTGGGTGCCCGCGGGTTGCGAATGATCCTTGAGGATTTGATGCTGGACCTCATGTATTACCTCCCCTCATACAAGAAAGTGCGGGAGTTTGTGGTCACCAAGGAGATGGTGATTACGCAAAAGATTAACTTGGCCTTGCTCGAAAAAGCAGGCTAGTAGGCGCCCTAGGAGTCCAGCCGGCGGGTGAACCCGCGTGGCTCTTCGCACCCGTGAGATCCGGACGCGGCCTGTTCGCGGTATTCTCTCTATAGCTTCTCTTCTACAACAATGACTACCCCCAAGGACAAACCAGAAACCAAACGGTTGCCCATGATGCCGATCCGGGACGTGGTGATCTTTCCCCACATGATGACCCCCTTCGTGGTTGGCCGGGAATCCTCCGTCCGCGCCCTGGAGGAGGCTCTCGCCGGCGACAAGAAGATTTTTCTGGCCACCCAGCACGATGCCAGTGTCGATGAGCCCAACCCCGAGGAGATCTTCCAGGTGGGTACCGTCGCCAGCATTGTGCAGAGTCTCAAGCTGCCCGACGGGAACATCAAAGTACTGGTGGAAGGCGTCGAGCGGGGCAAGGTTGTATCGATCAGCGACGATGAGGGCTACTTCAGGGCCGTCGTCCGCACGTTCCATTTCAAAGTGGAGCAGGGACCGCAACTGGAAGCCCTCACCACTCGCGTCACCACTTTGTTTGAGCAATACGTCAAGCTCAGCCAGAACCTCAACTACGAGACGATGATCGCCGCCATTCGCGTCGAAGATCCCGGCAAGCTGGCCGACACCGTCGGCGCCAACTTGCAGCTCACTCTCGAAGAGAAACAGGAACTGCTCGAGATCTTTGATCCGGTCGACCGGCTTACTCGCGTTGCCGAGATGCTCGACATCGAAATTGAGAAGCTCAACATGGACCGCACCATTCAGGGCCGCGTCAAGCGCCAGATGGAGCGCGCGCAGAAAGAGTACTACCTCAACGAGAAAATCAAGGCCATCCAGAAGGAATTGGGCCGCGGCGAAAAGAGCGAGTTCGACGAACTGAAAAAGAAGATCGACGCCGCCGGTATGACTGCCGATGCCAAGGAAAAGGCGATCCAGGAGCTGCGGCGGCTAGAGAACATGCCGCCCATGTCGGCCGAGTCCACTGTCTCGCGCAACTACCTCGACTGGCTGCTGGCTGTGCCGTGGAAGAAGAAGTCCCGCGAGATTCGCGACTTGAAGTTTGCCGAAAAGGTGCTCGAGACCGATCATTACGGATTGGAAAAGATCAAGGAGCGGATCCTGGAGTTCCTCGCCGTTCGGCGGCTGGTGAAGAATCCCAAGGGCTCCATCCTTTGCTTTGTCGGGCCTCCCGGCGTCGGTAAGACCTCGCTCGGAATGTCGATCGCCAAGGCCACCGGGCGCAAATTTGTCCGCATGTCGCTGGGCGGGGTGCGCGACGAGGCCGAGGTTCGCGGCCACCGCAGGACCTACATCGGCGCCTTGCCCGGCCAGATAATTCAGATGATGAAGAAGGCCGGGACGCGAAATCCGGTCTTTATGCTGGACGAAGTTGACAAGATGTCGATGGATTTCCGGGGAGACCCCTCCTCGGCGCTGCTGGAGGTGTTGGACCCGGAGCAGAACTTCATGTTCGTCGACCATTACCTCGATGTCGACTACGACTTGAGCCAGGTGTTTTTCATCGCCACGGCCAACGTTCTGCATACCATACCGCCGGCCTTGCAGGATCGCATGGAAGTGATCCGCCTCAGCGGTTACACAGAACTCGAGAAACTGGAAATCGCCAAGCGGTTCCTGGTTAACAAGCAGATGCTGCAGACCGGGCTCACCTCCAAGGATATTGAATTTTCCGATGTCGGCCTGCAGACCTTGATTCAGAACTATACCCGTGAGGCTGGTGTCCGCAACCTCGAACGGGAAGTGGGCAACGTGTGCCGCAAGATCACGCGTAGAATGGTGACTCTTACCGGGAAGAAGGAAGGCAAGGGAGCCAAAATGGTGGTCAACGCCACAACGATTCCCGAAATGCTGGGCCCGTTGAAGTTCCGTGATCTGGCGGTGGAAAAGAAGAACGAGATCGGGGCCACGGTGGGCTTGGCCTGGACCGAGGTGGGCGGGCAGATTCTCACCACGGAAGCCACCACCATGGATGGCCGCGGGAAGCTCACCACCACCGGCAAGCTGGGCGAGGTGATGCAGGAGTCGGCTCAGGCGGCCATGAGCTACGTACGCTCGCGCGCGCATCAATTCGGCCTGCCGCGCGACTTCTACCGCCACCTGGATATCCACGTGCATGTGCCCGAGGGAGCCATTCCGAAAGATGGCCCGTCGGCCGGGATCACCATCACCACCAGCATCTGCAGCGCCTTGACCAGAATTCCGGTACGCGCCGATGTTTGCATGACCGGTGAGATCACCCTGCGAGGGAAGGTGCTGCCCATCGGCGGATTAAAGGAGAAGCTCCTGGCTGCTCATCGCCATGGCATTCTGGAAGCCATTCTCCCGAAGGACAACGAAAAGGATCTGCCCGACATTCCCGAGAACATCCGGAGAGAGATGAAACTCAACTTTGTCGAATCCATGGATGAGGTCCTGAAAATGGCACTGGAAAGACCGATCGCGGACTTGGCCCTGCCGGCCCCAGGCGTGGAGATCGCCACTCCGCTCCCGGTGGACGAGAATCGGCCGCATTAATTCATTGAGTACAAGAGGTTGGGCTGGAACCAATGGAGCCGGCGTGAAATGTACGGAACCTCGATTTATCATCAGCGCGATTCAGCCGGAGCTCTTCCCTCCCGAAGAGCTTCCGGAGGTGGCCTTCCTCGGCCGCAGCAACGTCGGCAAGTCCACCTTGCTGAACGTGCTGGCGGGAGTGAAAGGGCTGGCCCATACCAGCGCCACCCCAGGCCGGACGCAAGGGATCAATTTCTTCCGGGTGCAGGACCAGTGGTGCTTTGTCGACCTGCCCGGTTATGGATATGCGCGAGTCCCGTTGGAGATCAAGGATTCCTGGAAGGCTCTCATTGAGGCCTACCTGGGAAATCGCCAGAAACTGGAGCTGTGCTTCCTGCTATTGGATGCCCGGCGCGGATGGATGGATAAAGATCTGGAGTTGTGCCGCTGGTTGGAAAGCCACGGACGGCGATACATCGTCATCGCCACAAAATTTGACAAACTGAAAACGCAAAAAGAACGTCATCATGTGGCCCAAATGGGCGGCCGCGGCGCCGATGCCGCACCGATCCCGTTTTCCGCAGTCACGGGCCAGGGAGTGAGGGAAATTTGGCAAGCGATAATGAAGATCCAAAAGTAGAATCGGGCAACGAAGAGACTTCTCCCGCAGAAGTTAAGCCTGAACCGAAGACCAGGGAGTCAAGGGCTCACAGAGAGCATAAAGGGGATTCCAAGAAGGAGTCCGCCAAGGAAGCCGCCGCAAAGGCGGCTCCCGCAACAGCAGATCCCGCAACAGCAGCTGCCGCAACAGAAGACGTTCCCGCAACAGAAGACGTTCCCGCAACAGAGGAGGCTCCCAAAGACGAGCCGAAAGAGGCTGCCTCGACCCCCGTGCCTTCCTCGGATCCTAATCTGGCCGGCACCACGCGCCGCCGCCAGGGCGGAAAAGACGTGATCAGTCTGGATTTGGCCGAGTTGAAGGATATGTCGATCCTCAACCTCAACCAGATTGCCCGCGACCTGGGTGTCACCGGCGTCGCCGGCATGCGCAAGCAGGACCTCATTTTCAAGATTCTGCAGGTGCAGGCGGAAAAGTCCGGCCTGATTTTCGCCGAAGGCGTGCTGGAGTGCCTGCCCGACGGTTTCGGATTCCTGCGCGCGCCCGAGTACAACTACCTGCCCGGTCCGGATGACGTCTACGTCTCTCCCTCGCAGATCCGGCGCTTTGACCTCCGTACCGGCGACACCATCTCCGGACAGATCCGTCCGCCCAAGGAAGGCGAGCGATACTTCGCGCTCATCAAAGTGGACGCCATCAACTTCGAGCCGCCCGAGGAGGCGCGCAACAAGATCTTCTTTGATAACCTCACGCCGCTATATCCGGACGAGCGGTTGCGGCTGGAAACAGTGAAGGACAACTACAGCGGCCGCGTGATGGATATGCTTACGCCCATCGGCAAGGGTCAGCGCGGCCTCATTGTCGCGCCGCCCCGCACCGGCAAGACGATGTTGCTGCAAAACATCGCCAACTCCATCACCACCAATCATCCGGAAGTCAATCTCATTGTTCTTCTGATCGACGAACGGCCCGAGGAGGTCACCGACATGCAGCGCTCGGTAAAGGGCGAGGTGATCGCTTCCACATTCGATGAGCCTGCCTCGCGCCACGTCCAGGTGGCCGAAATGGTCATCGAAAAGGCCAAACGGCTTGTGGAACATAAACGCGATGTCGTGATTTTGCTTGACTCCATCACGCGTCTGGCCCGCGCCTACAACTCCGTCGTTCCGCCTTCCGGCAAAGTGCTCTCCGGCGGTGTCGACTCCAATGCGCTCCAGCGTCCCAAGCGCTTTTTCGGCGCGGCGCGGAACATCGAAGAGGGTGGATCGCTCACCATCGTGGCCACATCCTTGATTGACACCGGCAGCCGCATGGATGACGTCATTTTCGAAGAGTTCAAAGGCACCGGCAACATGGAGATCCACCTCGATCGCAAGATGGTGGACAAGCGCATCTTCCCCGCCATCGACATCCACAAAAGCGGCACCCGCAAGGATGAATTGCTGCTGGCCCGCGAAGATCTCAATCGGATCTGGGTCTTGCGCAAGGTCATGAGCCCTCTTTCGCCGGTGGAAACCATCGAACTGCTGCTGGATAAATTGGCCAAAACCGCCTCCAACAGTGTGTTCCTTTCCTCAATGAGCGGCTAGCGGTCTTAATAGTCAGTAGAATCAATACTTTACTGGGTAGCCACCCCGGCCCGGACGGCCCGCCGATATCGCACTGGTACCCCACCGCTGCAAATGTTGTAATGTAAGATAACCTAGGCGATCAAAATATCGTCTGTTAGGTGGAGAGCGGTGCTTTGCGCCTTGTCACGGCTTGTGCCAGACTCTCCATGAACCGGTTCGATAAGGAAGCGTTTCAAGGACATAGAATATGGAGCTACAAAAACCGCTGGTCACTCCGCAGCTTGAACCCGCCTCACCCCGGCTGGTCAACGTGCCTGAGCCCACTCCTTCCAAAGGCAAGGGCCGCTGGATTGGCGCACTTCTTTTATTACTGGCCTCAATCGCCGGCCTGATGTGGTACCGCCAATCGGCTGCCCAGCAGAGCGCCGGACAGGCAGTCGTCGCCACCGTGCGGACAGCCCCGGTCACCCAGGGAATTTTGCAAAGGACGATCCGCCTTACCGGGACCACCGCCGCGCTAAATTATGTCAGTCTCATGACCCCGCAGATGCGCGGAAGCCGCAGCGGATATGGACGCGGCGGCCCATCCGATGCTTTCTCGAGCCGTGGTTCCAGGGGTTCAGGTGGTGGTGGCGGCGGTTCCTCCTCCGGCGGCGGCTCTTCCTCCTCTTCCTCCTCCGCGGCCTCCATGTCCGGCGGCTCTTCCAGCGGGTCTGAGTCCTCCTCCGGCGGCTCTTCCGCTGGCGCGTCCAGCGGCGGCTCGCCCGGTTCCTCATCCAATTCCCGCAACGCTTCCGCTATGTCTTCGGCCACTTCCCGCATCAGTTCTTCTCGCTCGTCCAGTTCTTCCAGTTCTTCTTCCAACAGGTCCTCCTCGAGTTCAGGATCCATGGGATCCGAGGGGCTCGGGTCTTCGGCATCTTCGCTGCAAGGTGGGGGTGGATCCGGTGGTCCCCCCGGCGGAGGCGGAAGCAGCGGTGGCGGCGGCCGAGGCGGCCCCGGTGGCGGCGAGTTCTCGATGGTGCTGCAGGACGCAGCCAAGCCCGGTTCGCGTGTGAACAAGGGCGATATGGTAGCAGAATTCG
>Ga0080064_1002601_pt1 | contig 29794 bp, 14 predicted proteins | sample Subgrocontami54m_FD_69260 | JGI IMG/M metagenome (GOLD analysis project Ga0080064, IMG submission 69260) | Subsurface groundwater microbial communities from S. Glens Falls, New York, USA - GMW46 contaminated, 5.4 m (SPADES assembly) (version 2) ...
CGAGCCCCGGAGGAGCCACCTGTCGCTCCCTACGCAGAGCGCGCGGAAATGGGCGCCGCTTTGTTGGGAGCCCCCGGGGGGCCGATGCCCACGAGCGCAGAGGCCAAAGCGGTTCCCCCCCCCCCCCCCGCGAGTCACGGCGTTGCGACGTCGTCCGTGTTGATCGAGATGGACGAGCCCGCCGAAATCGCCGTGCCTTCGCCCGATCCGTCTCCCTCGGTCGTTGTGGCTCCAACCGTACCGGCGCCACCGACAAAGGCTGTGCCGGCGCCGCCGGCGAAGACCGTGCCCACGCGGGTGCCGCGCCGAACGCTGATCGCCGTCGGATGTGCGGTCGCGGTTGCTCTCGGGATCGTCGTGACGTGGCGTGTACTGGCGGGTCGTGGGACGCACGTCGTTGGCCCCGTCACGAGTCCGACCGCGCAGGACGCAGGAAGCGTGGACCGCGAAGACGCGCGTGATGATTCGCCGCGTCCAACTCGCCGCACCCCGCGGCGCCGATCGCCAGTTCACCGCTGAGTGCGCTTCGGCTTCGCAGGTTTCCTCGCGGCCGGCTTGCTCGCGGCCGGCTTCTTCGCGGACGGCTTCTTCGTCGCGGATCCTGCGGCGGCGGCCCGCCCTCTCGTCGCGAGCTTGGGGGTCTTCGCGGGCAGCGCGAGACCAAACGCAAACGCACGGTCGATCCAACGCTGCAGCTCGTCGACGTCCTCGTGCATCGACGGCGGCACGACCACGTACTCGCGCATCGGACGCCCCGACATCGGCTCGAACGTGTGCGCTTCCGGGTTCATCAACAGTTCTTTGCGCGACGCTTCGTCGAGCCGAAGCAACAGATCGTCCTGATGAAGTCCGGCCCAGAGATTTCCGTTCACGAACGAACAGGGGTACCCGAACATCTTGCGCCGCTCCGCGCGTGGATCGCGCGGCAGCAATTCATGGAACAGCTCGACGAGACCCTGCGGCGTCTTCTTCCATGCCATGCGCGATCGTAGCATCGGTTCGCCGAGCGCAACGCCTCGGCGCTGACTACGGGAGCATCGACCGGCCGTACCGCAACACATCCGCGACGCGCCACGCGGTGTCCTCGTAGATCATTCGCACCGAGAACTCGGCGCTGCCGTGCGGGCCGGAACCGGCGACGCCGAGGAGCACGAGACGGTCCCGGCGCGGATCGCCCGACATGGACGTCACGTCCAGCGTGGCGCCGACGAATCCCGCGAGCCGATCGCGCAGGACGGATGCGTAGATGTCGCACGGGACGCGCGTTCGCAATCGCGCGCTGTTCAGCGAGCAGACGCGCGTGAGATCAGGCTGGGCCCCATCGAGCGCGCGTGCCTGTTGCTGCAGTACGTCCAGCGGCGCAGCGAGTGCCCTGCGCGCCTCGGGCGTGAGACGCTGCGTCGACCGCGAGCGCGCGACGACGTAGCCGACGATCGGAAGCAGCGCGACGCAAGCGACGAGCGCGATCAGAAGCCGTCTCATGTCCGGGCACAGTACGGGATGTCAGCAACGTGGCCCAGACTGGCACGCAAGAAGGCTTCCCGTTGGACGATGCCCCTGCACGATCCCTCTGTACCGCACTTTCGCGCGCGTTCCTCTGGCACGAGTTATGCTCGGTTTCGATCGCGGTCTCGACAAACCGAGAACGCACGCCACGGATTGGAACCCATGAACCTCGAATTCGCTCGATCCCGCGTCCCTGCGTCGCAGCTTCCCGCGGGCCATGCGTCCAGAACTCTCAGGCACCTGCTCGCTTCGCTCGCGGTGACGCTCGCCGCCTGCGGCGCGTCCGTGATGCCCGGTGACGGTTCCGCCGACGCGCGAGCCGACGGCGGTGCAGACGCGGGCGGGTGCATCCTCTCGAACGGCGCCGTCTGCGCGATCGGCGCGCGCTGCCCTGCGCCCGATGGATGCAATTCCTGCGTGTGCCAGGCCGGAGGCCTCGCCGCGTGCACCGAGCTGGCGTGTCTCGATGGCGGCCCGCCGGACATCGTGTCGCCACCGGACGCGTCGCGTGACGTCGTTGGGCCGCGCACGTGCAACTCGAGAGGCGATTGCGCGATCAACGAACTGTGCGACGGCCCGCCCGGATGCGGCATGCCGTGGACCTGCGTTCCGGGCCGTGGATGCACCGCCGACGTCGCGACGTTCTGCGCGTGCGACGGGACGCAGTTCACGGGAAGCAGTTCGTGCCCGGGCCGGCCGTACCGTGCGTTCGGCGCGTGCGCAGATGCTTCGGTGGACGGCGGCGCGTGCGGTGCGATGGATGCGCGTGGCGCAGGCGGGTGCGCGGCCGTACTCGGCTATGTGTGGAACGGCGTCGCGTGCGGCGCGATCTCGGGATGCAGTTGCGTCGGGCGGGACTGCGGGGCGTTGCTACGAACGATGGACGCATGCACGACGGTCTACGCAAGCTGCGCGACGGGTCCGCGCACGTGTCCATTGCCGAGCGGCGACTGCGGCGTCGGAGGACTCTGCCTCGGGCAGAATACCTGCCGTGTTCGCGTGGGACTCTGCGTGGCGTCGCGGCCGTGCACCCGCGATCTCGTCGCGTACTGCGGTTGCGACGGCGTGACGTTCATGGACAGCTCGACCTGCCCGCGGCAAAACTTCGAATCGATGGGACCGTGCCGGACTCCGGTCGACGCCGGATCGCGCGGCTGCACGACGACGGCGGACTGTCCGCCGAGCAGCGTGTGCGAGGGACCCGGCTGCGGAACGCCCGACGGCACGTGTGCGTCACTGACCCGAGCGTGCACGGACGACATCGCGTCGTACTGCGGATGCGACGGCCGTACATTCACGGCGAGTTCGTCGTGCGCGAACGCGCGCTACGCTCACCGCGGCGTGTGCCCGTAGATTCCAGCTCCGGCAGGGTGGCGCCGGATTCCGTCGATTTGACCCACGGGGCACGTTGACATCCGCACCGCGGGACGATTGGATCACCGTGTCTCCGTTTGTGCCGCCGCGCACTCGATGAGGTCTGACGATGTTTTCGAACCGACCGTTCGCCGTGGCCATTCTGATTGCCCTCGGGCTCACGCTAGCCGCGTGCGGCAACGCGCCCGTCACCGGCGATGCGGACGCGCGACCCGATCGCCCGGATGCGCTCTCGGGCGACAGCTCGATCGATGCGATCGACGTGTCGGACATCGTCGAAGCGGGGTTGGACGCCGCGGATGATTCCGAAGCGGCAGACTCGTTGGACGCTTCGGACGTCGCCGACGGAGCCGTGGATGATTCCGACGGTGGGTGCGCCGCCGGGCTGACGGTTTGCAGCGGCGCGTGCGTCGACACGATGACCGACAACGCCAACTGCGGGACCTGCGCGATGGCGTGCCCGGGAACGCAGCGGTGCGTCATGGGCGCGTGCGTGACGACGTGCCCTGCGGGGCAGGTGGCGTGCGGCGGAACGTGCGTCGACACGATGACCGACAACGCCAACTGCGGAACGTGCGCGACCGCGTGCCCAATGGGGAGCGTGTGCACCGCGGGCGTGTGCCGAGTGCCCTGTCCAATGGGACAGACATCGTGCGCGGGGATGTGCGTCGACACTCAGTCGAATCCGATGCACTGCGGCGCGTGCGGCAACGCGTGCACCGCCATGCAGCGCTGCGATCTCGGTGTGTGCCGCGCAGGCTGCCCGACCGGGCAGACGAGCTGCGCCGGCACGTGCGTCGACACGAACTCCGATCGGATGAACTGCGGCGCGTGCGGGACGATTTGTGCGGCAGGCCAGATGTGCACGACCGGGGTCTGCCGCGTCGGTTGCCCCGTGGGTCGCGTATTGTGCGGCGCAACGTGCGCCGACACGAACACCGACGCGCTCAACTGCGGCGCGTGCGGCACGGCGTGCTCGGGTGGGCAGGTGTGCACGGCGGGTCGATGCGGCTGCGCGCTGGGACAAACGATGTGCGGCGCTCGGTGCGTCGATCTGCGGACCGACAATGCCAATTGCGGCGTGTGCGGTGCGGCGTGCATCGGCGGGGGGCGCAGTTGCATGGCGGGCGTGTGTTCGTGCCCTGCGGGCCAGGTGTTCTGCGGGGGCGTCTGTGTCAATCTGCTGACGGACGCAGCGAACTGCGGTGGCTGCGGTCGGCCTTGCGCGGCGCCGCGGAGTTGTACGGCCGGCGCATGCATCTGCCCGACCGGTCAGACCCTGTGCGGTAGCAACTGCGTCAGCCTACAATCGGACAATACGAATTGCGGCACGTGCGGCACCGTCTGCGCCGGCGGAAGAACCTGCCAGGCTGGCGCGTGCGTGTGTCCCGCGGGGCAGACCTTTTGCGCCGGGGCGTGTGTGAATCTGCAATCGGACAACGCCAACTGCGGAACGTGCGGCACGCCGTGCGCGGGCGGGCGGACGTGCGTCTCGGGAGCGTGCCTCTGTCCGTCGGGACAGACCTTCTGCGGTGCGGCCTGTCTGAACCTTCAGAACGACAATTCCAACTGCGGCATTTGCGCGCGGGTATGTCCCGCCGGGCAATCGTGCATGGCCGGTGCGTGCACGGCCATGCCGCCACCGAATGACACACTGGCCGGCGCCGTCGTGATCGACGTCTCGATGCCGACCGCCACATTGTCGGTGAACACGACGGGCGCTCTCAATCACACCGCGGGGCTGTGCGCGTGCAGCACCGGGCGCGACGTGTTCTACCGGTTCACGCTGGCGCGACGCGAGATCGTGTACGCGGACACGTTCGGCAGCACGTTCGATACAACGTTGTTTCTGCAGGACGCCGCGGGGGTCAACATCGTTTCGCCGGGCCTCGCGCCACCGTTCGGCGCGACGTGCAATGACAATGCTCCGTGTGCGGGATCGATGCAGAGCATCGTCGCGGCCGTGCTGCCGGCCGGGACGTATCACATCGTTTTGTCGGGGTGCGGGTCGGGCGGCGCGACGCTTCACTTTCACCACCTCCCGATGGGAAGCGGCGGACTGACGAATCTCGCGACGACCGCCGGCGTTACCCAGTCCATCATGGCCACGCCTGTCGGCGTCAGCGCGGTGACCAGCACGTGCTGCTCGAGCGGGCCCGAGCACACGTTTTGGTGGGTCACGTGTCCGGCGTTTGCGTCGCAGTCGTTTACCGCGACGACGTGTGGCGGCGCGGCGTTCATGACGGAACTCGACCAGCAAAGCGCCACGCGCGTGCCGATCAGCGTGTGCAACGGTGCCTCCGTCGCGTGCGGCTCCCAGTCCCTGGTCCAGTCGACGCTTCCCGCAGGCGCGGGATTGAGCACGCTCTACCTCGACAGTTGTGGCGCGACGGGCGCCGCAAACGTGGGCGTGACCTTCGGACCGTGCACGGCTCCATCGATCTTCTGCCAGGGGCGCTGCCGAAACATCCAGACCGACCCCGCGAACTGCGGCGCATGCGGCACCGTGTGTGGCGGCGGAACGATCTGCAACGCCGGTTCGTGTGCATGCCCCGTCGGGCAGACACTGTGCGCCGGGACATGCCGGGCACTGCAGACCGACGCGAACAACTGCGGTGCGTGCGGCGTCGTGTGCGGCGCCGGGCGCAGTTGCCAGGCAGGCGTGTGCCGTCCGGTCAACAACGACTGCGCGGGCGCGACACTCATCGCACTATCTCCCGGGACGACCACCGTCGCGGGCAGCACGGTGAACGCCACCAACAGCGGCATCGGTTGCGCGTCTGCGGACGCGGACGTGTTCTACTCGTTCACGCTCGCGCAGCAGGAGCTGGTCTACATCGACACGTTCGGTTCGTCGTTCGACACAGTCGCAGGGATCGTGCCGTCCGCGTGCGCGATGCCGGCCATCACATGCAACGACAACTCGTGCGCGTTGCTGCAATCGCAGACCACGGCGGTGCTGGCCGCAGGAACGCACTTCGTGCAGGTCGGCGGATTCGCAGGCGCGACCGGCGCATTCACGCTCCGCATTCAACACATTCCGGTCGCCGGCGCGACGCTCGGAGCGATTCCCGCAGGAGCGTTCGGCCCGGCAGGGATTTTCACGGCCAGCACTGCGGGTGCGCCGAACTCGCCCGGCGGTTGTTTCGCGACGCCGGACCGATGGTATTCGTGGGTGACCTGTCCCTCGTTCGTGGCAGGCACGCTCACGGCGTCGACGTGCAGTGCGGGGACGACGTACGACAGCGCGCTGCAGTACCGCTCCGGCGGCGGGGCGAGCACCTGCGCGAGCGCAAGCGTTCCGGTCTGTGCCGTCAACGCAACGTTCGCGCGCATCAGTGCCCCGGTCGCCGCAGGCGCCGGCGTTCACACACTCTTCGTCGAGGGCGACCTCGGCGCGTCGGGACCGTACGCGCTCGATGGCGTCCGGCCGTGATCCGGCATGTACCCGTTCACGGGGCGATGGTAGGTTTCCGCATGTTCGCGGCAGGCACGGAGTGGCAGGGTCGCGTGTCGATCTGGCACAGGGTCGCGGTGTCGTGTGCGGTCTTCGCCAGCATCGCCGCATGGTCGGCCGCGGTCCGCGCGCAGGAGCCCGCCGCCGCCGAAGTCGCAATGTCCCGCGAGCAATTCCGCGCGGGAATGGACGCCGCGCGTCAAAATCACTGGGAGGACGCACTGCGTGCGTTCACCCGCGCGTACGAATTGTTTCCGCGCGTGCCCACGCTGCTGAACATCGGCACGGCGCAGGCGCAGACCGCGCGCGTCGTCGAGGCTGCCGAGACGTATCGTCGGTTTCTGCGTGAGGCCACATCGCCACCAGCGTCGGCGCAACGACCCGCGGCCGAAAGCGCGTTGCGGGATGTCGAACGACGCATCTCCCGTGCGACGCTCACGATCGATGGCCTTCTCGACGGTGACACGGTTCAGCTCGACGGACGCAGGCTGCCGCGGGCGATGCTCGGTTCGGCGATGCCGATCAACCCCGGAAGTCACACGCTCGTCGTCACGCGCGGGAGCACGGAAGTCGGCCGTTCGACGTTTGACGCGGCCGAGGGAGCGACTCGAGAGGTCTCCATTCGTGCGGCGGCGATCCAGGCGAGTGCCGTCGTCACGCCGCCGGCGTCCGCGGTGGTTGTTTCGACGCCATCAACGGCACGAGTCGTCGCGAGCCTTTCGGCGGAGCGCGCTGCGAATGCTCATGCTTCGCCGCCACCCGCGCGGGGCGGAGTGTTGTCTTCGCCCGTGTTCTGGGTGATCAGCGGACTCGTCGTGGCCGGCGGCGCGACGGCAGGGATTTATTTTGGAGTGTTCGCGCCTCGGGCCGGCAGTCCGTACATCGGCAACCTCGGCACGGGACAGGTAACGCTGCCATGAGCGCTTGGACGCGCCGAGTTCCAATCACGCTTGTGTTCATTGTCGCCATGTTCGGCTGCTCGTCGTCTCTCACCCAGCTCGTCGTGCTCGTGGACACCGACTTCGAGGTCCCAACCCAACTCGACGACGTCGAAGTGACGATCACTGGACCCTCTGGCGCGATGGCTCAGCAGCGATCGAGCCTCCGAGGCACCGACGCGCCCCGCTTGCCGCTGACTCTCGGCGTGCAGCCGGGACCCGGCGTGGCGGGGATCGTGACGATCACGGCCATCGGACGCTCGAGCGGAGTCGAGGTCGTCCGACAGCAATTGCGCACGTCCTTCGTCGCAGGCGAGACGCGCCTGATTCGCGTGCTGTTGTTACGCCGCTGCGTCGGCGTGATGTGCGCGTCGGGCCAGACCTGCCGTGAAAGCGGTTGCGCAAGCAACGAAGTGCCCGCGACGACTCTGCCGGGCTTTGACGGCGCATTGCCGCCGCGATTCGACGGCGGCCCGATTCCCGATGGGCCGCAGGATGCGCCCGCCGACGAGACCCTGCTCGACGTCTCGGATGTGGCCGATGCGACCGACGAGGGAGACACGGCGGACGTCGGTGATTCGCTGGACGTCGCTCCCGACGTCGTGCTGGTCGACGTCCCGGCCGAGTGTGTCGCCGTCGCAGAGACGTGCAACGGAATGGACGACGACTGTGACGGCATGGTCGATGAAGACTTCATGCTCGCGACCGATGCGCTGAATTGCGGCGCGTGCCGCACCGTGTGCACCGCGCCCAACGGGACGCCGGCATGCGTGGCAGGATCGTGTCGTGTCGGGGCCTGCAACTCCGGGTTCGGCGACTGCGACATGGCGCCTGCGAACGGGTGCGAAACGCCACTCGACACGACGCTCACGAACTGCGGCGCGTGCGGCACATCGTGTGTCGCCGCTCGATCGACGTCGACGTGCACGGCGTCGGTCTGCAGTGCGCTGACGTGCGACGCCGGCTGGGGAAACTGCGACGGGATGCGAGCGAACGGGTGCGAGGCGGATTTCAACACGAGCGCAGCGAACTGCGGCGCGTGCGGTCGCGCGTGCGCGGGCGGCTCGGTCTGCCAGGCCGGGGTGTGTGCCAACACGCTCGACATCGACCTCGGGACGTCGCACACGTGTCTCGCGCTCACGACGGGCGTCGTGTTGTGTTGGGGCGCGAACGTCGACGGACAGATCGGCGACGGCACGAACTCACCGCGTCTTCTGCCGCAATTGGCCAATACCGTCTCAGGTGCAACGCAGGTGTCCGCGGGCGACGGTCATTCATGCGCGCGCGTGGGCACAGGCCGGATCTCGTGTTGGGGTCGAAACCTCGACGGTCAACTCGGAGACGCTTCGATCGTATCGCGCAACACGCCCGCGGACGTCTCGGGCATCATCGATGGCGTCGAAGTCGCCGTCGGACGTTCGCACTCGTGCGCGCGACGGATGTCGGGCGCCGTCACGTGTTGGGGACGCAACGCCAACGGACAGGTGGGCGACAGTACGATGACCGCGCGGCCGGTCGCCACGCCCGTGATGGGAATCGCGGACGCGGTACAGCTCGCCGCGGGTGACGATTTCACCTGCGCGCGGCGGGCGGCGGGCGGCGTCGTGTGCTGGGGGCGCAACGTCGACGGTCAGATCGGGGACAACACGCGAGTCGACCGCCTCGTCGCGACACCCGTGATGGGCATCGCCGACGCGACCGACATCACGGCCGGTGCGTCGCACGCCTGCGCGCGGCGCGCGACCGGAGTGGTCTCGTGCTGGGGGTTGAACGCGGAGGGCCAGCTTGGAGACGGAAGTCTCGCGACGAGCGCTCGACCGGTCGACGTCGGTGGGCTTGCGGATGCGACGGTGGTGGCGGCGGGGCGCGCGCACACGTGCGCGAGGCGGACGGCGGGCTCGCTCGTGTGTTGGGGACGAAACGTCGAGCAACAGCTAGGCGACGGAACGGCGTCGACACGCACACTGCCGGTTGCCGTCGCGGGGATGCTCAACGTGAGCGAAGTTGCAGCGGGCGGGAGCCACACCTGCGCGCGGCGCAGCACGGGACAGGTGACGTGCTGGGGACTGAACGCATCGGGGCAGTTGGGGGACGGCACGTCGACGGATCAGGCGACGGCGTTCGACATCACTGGGCGGCGAGACGGCGCAGAGCTGACGATGGGCGCGCGCCACGGCTGCGTTCGGCGGGGCGGCGCAGTCGTGTGCTGGGGTGACGAGGCGGTTGCGCGATTCAGCGCGACGGCGCCTGCACGCCAGTTCACGGCGCACGTCGTCGGGCCGCTGGCAAACGCGGTTGAGATCACCGCGGGGGACGTTCACACGTGTGCGCGAACGATGACGGGCGCGGTCGTGTGCTGGGGCGCGAATCCCGACGGTCAACTCGGCGATGGCACGATTGCAAGTCACACGTCACCGGCCCCCGTTTCGATGCTGATCGATGCGACGCAAATCTCCGCGGGCGCAAGACACACGTGCGCGCGGCGAACCACGGGCGCGGTGGTCTGCTGGGGCCAGAACATCGCGGGGCAGATCGGCGACAACTCGATGATCAATCGACTGACCCCGCAGCCGGTGATGGGTCTGATCGACGCCGTCGAGGTCGAGGCCGGCGGGGCGCACACGTGCGCGCGGCGCGTGAGTGGTGCGGTGACGTGTTGGGGTCGCAACGTGAGCGGCCAGCTCGGGAACGGCGGCGCGGCCGACAGCGCGATTCCCGTCGCGACGACCGTGCTCAACGCGGTGGATCTTGCGATGGGCGCCGATCACTCGTGCGCGGTGTTGACCACGGGAAGTGTCTCGTGTTGGGGAGCGAACGCCGGCGGCCAGCTCGGCGACGGCACGACGACGGCTCGACGCTCGCCGATCGCGACGCTGACATTGACCGACGCGCGGCGAATCTTCGCGGGCGCGAACAACACGTGTGCGCAACGAGCAACCAACGTCCTCGCGTGCTGGGGATCGAGCTTCACGACGGTGCCGGCGACGTACACGACGGAGGCATCCACTGCCGATCTTGGCGCGGACGCACAGTGCGTCCGGCGGATCACGGGGGCCATGCACTGCGCGGGGCAAAACGCGGTGGGCCAACTCGGTGCCGCGACGACGGCGGCGATGAGCGGACCGCTCACGTCGGTGTTCGGCATGGAGTGACGCCGGTTCGATCAGTAGTCGTCGGTCATCAAGGGTGCACCGGTGCCGGTCGTCGCAGCGGATCCGTGGCGTGTGCCACGCGTACCCGTTCCGCGATGACCTCCCGAGTGCGTCGCGAGCGTCGACGCGTCTCCCGGTGGATTCACGACGGCGGCGGGTGCAGCGACAACCGTACTCGCCGCGGGAATCGCAGACGGCGCCGTTGCAGCCGAAGCGTCGGCAAGTGCGGCGACCGGTGGCGGTACTCGCGCGGGATCCGCGGACGGTGGCACGGCGCCGACTCCCGCGGGTCCGGCACTCTGCACGGCGAGCGCGGCGGGGGACGACGACGCCGTACGAGTGGACGCTGCGGGTCGACTCGAACTCGTGGCGCTCCGCGCGACGCTGGCCGAACCGTTCGACCGTGATGCGCGTGACCAGAGCACGAGTCCCGCAGCAACGACGCACACGAGTCCGCTGGCCACGAGGAGGGCCGGAATCGACCGACCCTGCGGCGCCCGCGAGTTGCGGTGCGCGTTCGCAATTGCCAACGACGCGACACCGGGCAGTGGCGAGCGGCCAGAGCTTCCGTCCGGGGGGGAATCGTCGAGGCTCTCGAGTTCGCTCACGGTCGTCGTGAACGTCTTCAGCACGATGTCGTCGGCTGCGTCCTCGCTGGCCACGACGGCGGGCGGTTCGCCGGGCGGCCGGACGACGCCGGAGACACTCTGCGGCAGTGAGCGCGCGTCACGCTCGATTTGCTCCCGCATGGCGGAATTGAGCAAGTCGGCAATGTGCGTGGCATCGATCGCGAGCGCCGCGGGAAGTGCATCGACGAGCATCCGTCGGTATTCGTACGCGGACGCAGGACGGTTGTGGCGCTCGGGCGCGAGCGCGCGAAGAATCGCAGCGTCCAGTTTCGCCGGAATGTCCGCAACGAACTTGCTGGGTGCCGGCACCTTGGGCTTCCGCACGGTCTCGAGCAGTGCGAGATCCGTGTCGGCGGTGAAGAGTCTGCGACCCGTCAGCATCTCCCAGTGAACGATCCCGAGGGCGTACACGTCGGTTCGGTGATCGACGGCGTGGCCGTACGCTTGCTCGGGAGACATGTACCGGAACTTTCCCTTCAGGGACCCCCCGGTCGTCTGCTGCGATCGCCCGCGTGCTTTCGCGATGCCGAAGTCGATCAGCTTGACGTGGCCTTTGTACGACAGGAGGACGTTCTCGGGGCTGACGTCGCGATGAACGACTCCGAGCGCCTCCCCCTTTTCGTTCGTCGCCTGGTGCGCCGCGTTCAAACCATCGGCGACGTGCAGCGCGATGGACGTCGCGACATCCGGCGACAGACGCCGCCGGACCTTTCCGAGTCCGCGGATCAGTTGCGTCAGAGAACAACCGTGCACGTACTCCATCACTAGAAAGTACGCGCCGTCGAATTGCCCGAGCTCCTCGACATGCACGACGTTCGGGTGGTGGATCTTCGACGACAGCAGCGCCTCGTCGACGAACATGGAAACAAACGTCTCGTCCGTCGACAGGTGCTGGTGGATGACCTTGATGGCGACGTGCCGCGAGAATCCCGCGACGCCGGCGCGCTTCGCGAGAAACAGCGACGCCATCCCCCCGGCGCGAAGGGGCGCGACGATTTCGTATTCCCCGATGCGCGTTCCGACAGCGATCATGCGAACAGCCAACGCTACCGGCTTGTGCAGGCCGTCGCAACTTCGCACTCTGACGCGGATTCTCGGCTGTTTTGGCGCAGCTCACGCTCGTGGCCGACGCTCGAGTGACACGGCGCGTCAGTCGGCTGCTGAGTGGACGTCGCAGGAAACCGAGCGTGTATAGTCCACGCGCCCGCGAGCGCAATCGCGGTGACGACCCAACGGAGGCCTCGCATGGGTGCAGACATCGACTCTCGCGCGGCGGCGGTGCTCGCCTCGCGTGCTCAGCCCACCAATCCGCTGCCGTGGGTGATGTTTCAGAGCTGGCAGAATCTGTTGTTCATGGACTGGCAAGTTCCCGCGGACGTCCTTCGCCGAGTCGTTCCGTCGAAGATGGAACTCGACTCGTACGGGGGCACGACCTGGTTGACCCAGATACCGATGCACATGGTCGACGTGCACATTCGCGACTTGCCACCCATTCCGGGCACGGCGACGTTTCCGGAGATCAATTTCCGCACGTACGTGATCGTCAACGGCGTTCCCGGGATCGTCTTTTTGAGCATCGACGCCGATTCCGCATTTGCCGCGTGGGCCGCCGAGACATTCTTCAAGCTTCCGTACGTCGACGCCAAGGCTTCGTTCGATCGCGACGCCGACGGGACGTGTCACTTGGAGAGCCATCGGCCCGCGTCGTCGCGTTTCAAAGAAGCTCAGTTCCGTGGGCACTACCGACCCACCGGCTCGCCGAAGCCGGCCGCGCCCGGCAGCCTCGACGAGTGGCTCACGGCCCGACTGCACATGTTCGTTCAGCTCGACGACGGCATCGTTCTGCGCGGCGACATCCATCACCCGCCGTGGCAGATCCAGACCGTCGAAGCAACGATCGAACAGAACACGATTCCGCAGGCCGGCGGACTCGACGTCGATCCGCGAGCGCCGGATCGCATCGCCTATGCCGAACGAACCGACACCCTCTGCTGGCCAATGATTCCTGTCGAACTCTGAATCACCATTCCAGCCCGACGATCTGATCGAGCGACGGAAACGCACAGAGCGCGTGGGCCGCGAGCAAGCCGCCCATCGCGGCCGATTCCACGCATCCGTAGTTCAAGTGGGTGTTCGTCCAGTCGCCGGAAAGGAACAGATTGACGAACTCGGCATCGCTGTGTGCCGGCAGCCGATATCGCGAACTGCCCGCGACCGTCAGCACGTAGCGTTCGGACGGTTGCACGTTGCCCACGAACCACTGCGCATCGAGGCGATCCGGCCCGACATGCTCGCCGTCACGTGCGTCCACCAAGAGTTCCCATCGAAACCCGTCGACCCGACCCGATGAGTCGCGCCGCACGGCCCGCGGAAAGATGGGCTCGATGTGCTGTTCGAGAAGCTGATTCGCACGCGCACGCACGACCGCGTTGGCGGCTCTCTGGTCCATGTCGTCGCAAGTCGGCATTGGACCGGTGGGCGTCTCGGGCGGCGGACGCTCCAGCATCGAACTGCAGAAGTAGGCAATGCTCAATGGATAGTGCTCGATCGGCCACCCTTCCTTGTCCCGCAGGTGACTCATGTCGCCCCACGTTTCGAGCGGATTGTCCGACCCCGCATAGTCGTACCCGCTCAGGACCGGCTGTTGCATTGCGGACCAGCCGAGCTGCGACGCCGTCGGTCTCAGCCAGAATTGCACGCCCTGCGTGCGAATCGTGCGGACGCGATCGACCATCACTTTCCACGCGCTGCTTCGTCGCACGAGGTCACCGGCGACGTAGGGGATCGCGCCCAGTGAGATACCGAGCACGACGGAGTCGAACTCGCGCCCCGCGGTGAGGGTGATCTCTTCGACGTCCTTCCAGTCAGCGCAGTATTCCTCGAGATTGACTCCGCGCCGCCGAAGTTCCCCGCCCTCGATAAGCTGCTCACACCGAGGCTCCGACGGCCAGCAGGGCAAGCCCTTCACGTCGACGAGCGGCGCGTAGCCGCCGAGACGCTTCTGCTCCGGAGTCACCGTCGCCTGACGGCCGATCACGACGCGTGCGACCGTTCGACCGTCGTCGGACGCCTCGAGCCGCCGCACGCGATGAAAGAACTCGAAACGAACGCCGCGCGCGCGCAGCACTTCGTACATCGGCCCGAACACGGTGTCGCCCATGCCGGCCTGCATCCGCCACACGGGCGCGCCCTTGTAGGTCATCGCGAGGCGCAATCCGGCGCGCAGCGTCGTGCCCGCCTCCATGTTGGCATTGGGCGGAAACGGCGCGCCGTTCGGTCGAGAGTTGTCGCCATTCACATACGCGAACGAACCGTCATAGACGCTTTGGACAAATGCCGAATTCAGGGTCCGGCCGCCGTCATCGATCGCGTGTCGTCGGAGCCACTCGCGATATTCCAGATCGTTGATGCTGTCGAATCCGCGCTCGACGAGGCGATCCGCGAAGATCCCGCGCACCTGCGCGAATCCGAAGTTCAGCGTGATCCACTGTCGCAAGACGGCGACGTCGCGATCGACCTCGCCACGAACGCGCTGCCACTCGCGCTCCATCAGCCACTTCAAGACGTCCGCCACGAGCATGCCCTCGGCGTCGATCAGCTTCGCAAGCAGTGGGACGGACTGGATCACTTGCTCGACGAGGCGAAGACCAACGGTCTCGACCTGACTCGTGAACTCCTGGAGCTTCGCAAGCCAACCCGTCGGGAACTGCACGTCGACGTCCCCCGCCGGTGCATCGCCCGGCGGCGGCGGAGCGCGCAGAACGTCGAAGATCATTTGAACGGCCATCGACAGGTATTCCGGCAGCGGGAGCAGCCCGCCCTCCCCGGGAATTGCGTCGTTCGTCGGCATCTTGCTGTACCACGCGCGCCACGAGTGCTGAAACTCTCCCATGATGAACGCAGACCCGTGCGGCACGAATGCTTGTTGCCAGTTGGCGAGAGGGGCGTCGGGCGCGCGCAGCGGCAGACCCGTCGACGGATTGGGCCGGCCCAACTCGCCATAACAATCGCGCATCAGTTTGAACGCGTTGTCGTAGAACCCGAACCAGATGTGCAGTCCGTGCTCCTGAATCCGCGCGTGGTACGGCGCGCCGAGTGCACGGCCACTGGCACCCTTGCCGCCCAGCCTCCAACCGAGTTGATACACGGTCACGTCGTACAGTTCGGCGTCTGGGTTCGCCGGATCCGTCAGTGCAAACACCGTGGCCATCGCGCCGACCCCACCGCCGAGAACGGCGACGCGCCTTCGATCGGCGAGACGGGGATAGATCGGGGCACTTCCACGGAGCAGTCGCGGGAGTTCAGGCTGTCCGTTCCACAACGCTGCCAGTCGGTACAGTTCACGCAGGTGCGGAATCACGAGATCATCGTCCAAGACGCGCACGAGGTCTTCCTCGAGCGAATGCCCACGCTCCATGATGTCTGCGATGTCTTCCTTCGTGAGTGGATAATGCTCCGGGTAGAAGTCCGGCAGGTCCACGAGCACATTCACCGACGGAAGGCGCGGATCCGCGAGAATCTTGCCCAAGGGCCCGAACGCGATCGGCGCACCCTCGACCATCGCCTGCGCGAAGAGCAAGCGATACAGCACGATGTTCATGAACACTTGCTCGAAGCGACTTTCCCGACCGGCTTCATCGCGCGAACGCAGATAGCCGCCAACGATCGACGCGTTGTGCGCTCGGTACCACGATGTCGGCGTCGGGGAACGAAGGTACTCAAGCCACAATGACACTTCGGCGTCTGGCGCCTCGCCCGTGAACCCCGCCTCGTGCGCGAGCGCCGCGAGCTGCGACACGAACAGGAATCGCGAATTGACCGCTCGCCACCACGGACTGCCGGCGGACGCAGTTCGCGTGTCGGAGTTCAAGACGCCCCGTCGCACTTCCCAACGCAGAAATGCGATCTCCGATGCGCCGAGACCCGGTGCCGCCCCCGAACCGCCGTACTTCGCATAAAACGTCTCGCGGAGCCGCACGCGGCCGTCTGGATCGTCCGAGACACCTGCAACGACTGCCGCGGCCTGGGCTTGGAGCACATTCCATTCGATCATCTCGACATCTCCTCCGGAGCGATCTGAGTCTGCCTGCCCGCGGTCAACTGCTCTGCGCGATCGAGCCATCGCCGCGCGCGCGCACCGCCCAGCCGTTCGAGCCCCGCGAGCGAGCGCATCGCGCGAACGGCGATGCGCCGCGTTCCAAGACGCTCGGACTGCACGAGGGCTTCGGCCCATGAATCGGCCGCGGCACCGAGCCGACCCGTCACGGCATCCAGGCGCCCCTGCTGAAACCAACGGTGAGGCCCACCGATCGGAAAGAACCGCTCGAACGCCGCCAGGTATCCGACACACGCCTCCGCCTCGCGTCGCACCCGAACGAGATCGCGGGACGGTCTCGAACGCGCCCCCGCGCTGAGTTCCTCGACAGAACCGATGAGCACCTCCGCGGCGGCGGCGTACCCCTCGAGTCCGAAATATCCGCTCGGAGTGCCACCGGTCGAACGGACCAGCTCGATCACTGCGCGCGCCTCGCTGCGTGCGTCGTCTCGCCGGCCCTGCAGCCAACGCGAACGGGCCCGCAGACCGCGACATGCGATTTCTGCGGTGCGTTCAGGACTCTCCGCGATGCGCGACAGCGCCGCATCCAACAAACCGTCGGCCGCCTCGACGTCGTTTTCGGCAAGCGCACACGCGCCGAGAAATAGGTTCGAGTGCGCCTCGTGAAGCGTGTTCTCGTGCCGACGCGCAAACGCGAGCAGTGCCTGCCACTGCACGCGCGCACTCACGAGGTCATCCCGGTAGTAGGCGCAGCCTGCGCTCGTCGCAAGACAGTCCGCGACGCGCCGATGATCACCGAGCTGCGAATAGATCTCCCGTGCCATCGTGGCTTCGGCCACGACGCGATCCCAGGCTCCGAGCCCCGACCGGTAGATCGCACTTCCGAGGCGGACGAACGCGACGCCATCCCGCTGATCGAGTTGCTGCGCGGCATCGAGCGCGAGGTCGTAGTATCGCTCCGCAATGCCGTGCAATCCGCCGACGCCAGCGAAGACGCTGAACGTGATGTAGCCCTGCGCGAGTTCGAACGACGGTCCGTACCGCTCGGCCTCGTTGAGTGACCGAGTCGCGGCGTACAAATGGTGAAGTTTTTCGTCGGTGTAATAGTAAATGTCCACGAGTTCGCGGTGCAGCCGCGCGAGTTCGAGCCACTCGTCTCGTGTGGCCATGCCGCCATCGGTTTGCGCGCGGGCAGGGACGACGCGGTGAGCGAGCTGTCGAATGAGTTGACCGGCGAGCGCACTGCCGAGTGCGAATCGAGACGCTGGCACCGCGGCCGAGTGAAGTCTCAGCGCGCGTTCGAGATGCACGCGACTTCCGCGGAGGTCGCCGAGCGCATTCAGCGCGCGACCGAGGGCGTGCTCCCATTTCGCAAGGCGCGTCGAGCGTGCGGACGCTCGAACGTTGGACTCGGCGTCACTGTCCGTCGCGGAAGTCGCGGCGATCTCCACGAGGCGCTCGAAGTGCGACACCGCCTGACGGTACGCGCCGGCGCGCAGCGCAAACTCTCCCGCTCGTTCGAGATACGCCGTCTCGCGAGGAACGTCGTCCGCTCTGCCCCAATGGTGCGCAAGCCGCGCTACGACCGCCGGATCGTCCGCGTCGGGACGGGCCTGCATCCAATTGGCCACCCGCGCGTGAATCTCCCGTTGTTGGTCCCGCACGAGCAGGTCGTAGGTGACTCGCTGGGTGATCACGTGTCGAAATGAATAGGACTCGGGACCGGCGCCGCTGTCGATGGCCAGCACATCGGCGCGCGCGAGTTCCAGCAGGTCGCCGCGAACGCGTTCGCGTTCGGCGCCGTCGGGTTGCGCGGCGCACACGGCTTCGAGATCGAACGTCATGCCGAGCACGCTGGCGGACTTCAGGACGACCAAGGGTGCCATCGGCAGCCGATCGATTCGACTCTGCACGAGTCCCATGACGCCGTCGGGCACGTCGAATGTCTCTCGCGCGCGCGACTCGGAATCCCAGTCGAGCCGTCCGTTGTGTTCCCGCAGCGCGCCGCGATCGCGGAGAGACCAACCCAGTTCCTCGGCGACGAACGGATTGCCTTGCGCACGCTCTTGGAGGAAAGTCGAAAGCGCAGCAGACAGAGCCTCGGCACCCAGACGTCGCGCAACGACCGAGGCGATTTGTTGCTCTTCGAGCGGTTCCAAGCGCTCGTGGACGACGTGCGTCGCGCTGCGCAGGGCCGCGCGGAGGTCCAGCGAGCCGGACTCCACCGGGCGCTGCGCGAGGATCTGCACGCAACGCACTGGCGACCGTGCAACCAGTCCGCACAGCGCCGCCGATGAGTCGTCGAACGCGTGCGCGTCGTCGAGCACAATCGCGAGCGGCCTCTCGCTCGCTGCGTCCGACACGATGGAGAGCAGCGCATCGAGCGTTCGCGTCGCGCGCAGACTGTCGGAGAGCTGCGCCGTGTGGGCGTTCTCGTCGACCGCGATCGGAAGAACTGCCGCGAGAAGAGGCAGCGCGCGCTGTCGAGCAACGTCCGGTCCGACGCGCGCAGCGACGCGATTCGTCCGCTCTCGCACGTCGAGCGTGGGGTCCGCCACGTCGCAGAGCTGTGCGAAGACTGGCCGCCAGGCGAAGTACGGGACACTTCCGTCGACGCTTCGCGCGCCCCCGCGCAGCACGCGCAAGCCGCGGGACTCTGTGTGAGCCGCGAGGTCGTCGAGCATGCGAGACTTCCCGATGCCGGCGTCGCCTTCGACGATCAGCACGCGTCCTTCGGTTCCCAGCGCGACGGCATCGACGGCACCCCGAAGGCGCCGGCGCGCGTCGTCGCGACCAATGGACTCGCCCGCCGCCGCGCGCGGAACGGCCTGCGTCCGGGCCCGCGGGCTGAAGACTTGAACTGCGGCCGCCAGTCCCTTGACCAGGATGGTGCCGCGGTCGTCGAACGCGTGGGACACTTCCGCCCCGCGGGCGACCCGAGCAGACACGAGGATCTCCCCCGCCCCCGCATGTTGCATGAGTCGCGCGGCCATGTTCGTTTCGTCGCCGAGCGCACCGAATGTTCGCCGCGTCGCGCTCCCATAGGCACCCACACGCATTTGTCCGCGGCTGATGCCGATTTGCAACGGCTTCGCGAAGAACAACTCTTCCGGAGGGTCGCGCAGCGCAAGGGCCGCGGAGACCGCACGGGTCGCGTCGTCCTCGTGCACGCGAAACGCACCGAACGAGGCATACAGATTGTTGCCCTTGTCTCCGCTCGTGACGGACAGCACCGTGCCACCGTATCGCGCGACCACCCGCTGCACCCACGTCGTGAACGCGTCGACCCGCGCCACGGACGACGCGTCCGCATCGAAGTCGACGTCGGCAAATCGCACGAAGAGCGCCGTCGTCGGGCGCAGCTCCGCAAGGTACTCGCCGTAACCACCGCGCAGCCGGTCGAACACCGGCGCCAGCAGCCACGGACGAACCACCTCGTCCGGCAGACTCACGTCCTCGATTTCGCGCAACGGTGACAGCGAACCCGCCGCACGAACCGCCAAGACGACACGCGCAGTCTCGCCCGGAATCTCGGTCTGCCGCGCGTCGCCGAGCGACATCTCCGGATGGCTTTCGAACTCACTGGCGACCGCGACTTCGTGTGCGCGGGCGGACGCCTGCACGGCCGACACACGATCGATCGTGCGCCCGGCGATCAGATCGATGCGTTGAATCTCCGGCGCACCCACGGCGAAGCGTCGAACACCGCCCCGAGAGACGCCGACTTTGAGGGCCAACGGTATCCGGGTGCCCTTTGGAGTTCGCACGTCGCGAAACGCGTCCATCGCGCGCTGCAACGCGAGGCCACACGACACGCCGCGCAAGCCGTCGTCCCCGTCGAACCAGCACGTGATCGCATCGCCGCTGAAACAGATCACGCTGCCGCGCGCGCGCTGAACTTCCGCAATCGTCGCGCCGTACACCGCATTGAGCTGACGAGTAAGTTCGTCGGCGCCCCGCGTCGAGCCGAGTTCCGTCGCCAGTGCGCGCGCAAGCGCGGTGAATCCGGACAGATCCGCCATCAGCGCCGTGCCGGACGTTCGCTCCGCCAGAGGCACGCCGCGCGCGAGCGAAATCCGGCGATCTTCAGGGATGTAGGCACAGTCGTCGGACATGGCGCCGCTCAGCGAGGAAGTGACGATCGCATCGCTGCCCAACGGAAGTCACCGACGACCGTGCGCTTGCGACACTTTTCTGGACGGGGCGCGCTGCTACGGAATGCAGTCGGCGTTGCGCGCGATCACGAGACTCTGTGCGAGGTTCCCGGGAACGTTCACGAGCTGCACGAACGGCGCAGGAAAACGCGTGAGCGTGGCGTGATAGGTCACGGTCCAGTTCGAGAGCGTCATGTCCGTGCTGCCGGCCATGGCCGGGTGCGCCGGCGTCGTGACGCGCGCGAGGTCGGCAGTGTTGTTGTTCTCCGTGAACGCCCCGAATCCCGAGAGATAGTCGAAGTTCCTTCGGGCCCAGTCACCCGACGCGAACAGACCGGTGCCCGGTCCTGACGCCGCCCATGCGAGCGCCGCGCGGAGATACGTCACGGCACCCGGACGAATCGCACCCACGAGCGTTGCGTGAAAGCCGGGGTCGATCGTGTTGACAATGACCCGACCGGTGACTGCGGGATTCCAGATCGCGCGCGTCTCGAACGCCGCGAGTAGATCCGCCGCGGTGGGCCCGCCGCCGTTCAAGTCTCCAATCAAGATCAGGTTGTAGCCTGCAAAGTCCGCGGTGGTCATCGAACGCCACATCACCGCGGACGCGCTCGTAACGGTCGCTCCGGCGGGGAGGAACGGCTGTTCGAGGTTTCCGGCTGGACCGTAGATCAACACCCGCGGCGCCGCTGCGTTGCACGCAGCGCACATTCCAGCCGCGCACCCACGGCCCGACATGCAGGCCATCCCGCAGGCGCCGCAATTGCGCGGATCGCTGCTCGTCAGCACTTCGCAACCGTCTGCGGACATCGCGTTGCAGTCCGCGAAGCCGCTGCCCGCGGGGCACATCGTCAATCGACACGAACCGGTGATGCACGACTGGCCCGCACCGCACGTTCGTCCGCACGCACCGCACGACATCAGGTCGGTTCCCAAGTCGCGACATGTCCCGCCGCAATCGGTCTGACCTGCCGGGCACATGCCGCCGCACACGCCCGCCGTACACGTTGCCGTCCCGCCCATCGGAGCCGGGCAATTGCGCCCGCACACGCCGCAGTTGGTGGGACTGTCGAGCGGCGCCTCGCACCCGTCCGCGAGCGCGCCATTGCAATTCCCAAAGCCCGCGTTGCAGATGACGCCGCACGCACTTCCCGTGCACGACGGGACGCCGTTGGCTCTCGGCGGGCACACCGTGCCGCAGCCGCCGCAGTTGTTCAGATCCGTGGCGATGTAGACGCATCGCCCCGTACACGTCGTTGCCCCGGGTGCGCAACCGCACGTTCCGGCGCTGCAGTTCTCGCCCGAAGTGCATGCCGTGCCGCACGTTCCGCAGTTTGAGTCGTCCGTCGGCAGGAATCGGCATCCGCCTCCGCAGGTCGTCGCGCCGGTGTCGCATGCGCCGCCCGGTTGATCCCATGTGGCGTCGCACGTGCCCAACGTTTCCGCGCCGACAGCCGGCAGCGGCATGAACTGCGACGCCGTCTCGACGTGGAAGTACCATCGACTGCGCGACGGCGAGATCACGATCGAACACATGTCGCCGAGGTTTGCGAACGTCGCGACGGTCGCGGTCATCCCATCGGGCACTCGCGTCCGCGCAATCGTCCTATTGTTCTGCACGTACACGATGTACACGGAGCTGCCGTAGAACTCGGCGATGCCGAAGTGTGCCCAATTGTCGCAAGCGGTGTGCGGCGGTGAAGCCATCGGGCCCATGTCCGTCACCGTGCCCGCAGGCAAGGCGATGTGGTACGCGCGTCCGTTCGTGAGCACGACGGCGCGGTCGTAACCGGAGAAGAAGCCCGTCAGGGTTCCACCGAAGCGACCGATCAACGGAATGTTGGCCGACAGCGGAATGACGGTGCCGGTGAGCGCGCCCGTTGTCGAATCGAGTTGAATCAAGTTGTTCACGATGCCGCCGGTCGTGTTCACCGGCGCCATGCCAATCGCGAACGTGTACGCGAGGCCCGTACGCAGATTCGAAATCATTCCGTCGCTTTGGCGTCCCGTCGACGCCGCGCCCGAGAGGTTCGCGAGATCGAAACGTCCCGTCGCGAAATCGCCCGTCACCAGCACGCGCGACGATGTGAGTGCGATGCCGCCGTGGTCGTCGCCAGTCGTCGCAAAGTGCTCGACGGTGTTGCAACGCGTGCCCGTCAGCGAGACCACCCGGAACGTCGGCCCACCCATGATCGCACGGCACATTCCGCCGGTGCAAAACTCGCCACCTGCGCAAGCTCGACCGCACATTCCACAGTTGGCGGCGTCGCTCATCGTGAACGCTTCGCAGCCATCGCCGGGGTTGGAATTGCAATCGGAGAATCCTCCGTTGCAGGTGAATCCACACATTCCCGCCGCGCAATTGGCGACGGAATTCGGGCGAACGACGCAAGTCGCACCACAACTTCCGCAATTGCGGATGTCTGCAATGATCGGCAGCTCGCAGCCGTTCGTATTGTTGCCGTCGCAGTCGCCAAAGCCGGCGTTGCATGCGACGGCGCACATTGCCGAGCGACACGCGGCCGTCGCGTTCGGCCGCACAGGACACGTGTTGCCGCACGCACCGCACGCCGACGCGTTGGAATTGAGATCGGCTTCGCACCCATTGGCCAAGAGCCCGTCGCAGTTGCCGAAGCCGGAATTGCACATCGTGAGACTGCACGTGCCCATTCCACACCGCGACGTGGCGTTGGGCAGCACGCAGGACATTCCGCAAGCACCGCAGTGCGTCATGCTCATCGTCGTGTCCGTCTCACATCCGGTCGACGTCATCATGTCGCAGTCGGCAAACCCGGTATTGCAACTCGCGGTTGCGCATGCGCCCATCGTGCAGGACGGCGTGCCATTCGCAGTCATGCAACGCGTTCCGCACGCGCCGCAATTCATCAGGTCGCCCGTCGTGTCGGTCTCACACCCGTTCATGGTGTTGCCGTCACAATCGGCGCGGCCCGTCGGACACGTCCCCATCGTGCACATTCCAGCCGTGCACGTGTTCCCAGATCCCATGCACGCGCGCCCGCACATGCCGCAGTGGCTGCCATCGGTCTGAACGTTCGTTTCACAGCCGTTCGCCGCGTTGCCATCGCAATTGCCGAATCCGGCAGTGCACGTCAGGCCGCACATGCCCGACGCGCACGATGCCGTTCCGTTCGCGCCGCTCGGACAGGTCATCCCGCAGCCGCCGCAATTGAGCGGATCGTTGCTGAGATCGACGCAGCTCGCGCCGCAAACGATCAGCCCGGCTGGGCAGGTGCCATCGGTGGGCACAACGTCGCCGCCGCTGATTCCATCCCCGGCCACGGCGTCGGGAACTCGGCCGTCGCCGCCGTCCGTCGTCGTCCGGCCTCCACAGGCGATGGAAATGCACGCGAGCAACGAGACCGCCGCGAACCCAGGGTTGCGAAGTGAACGAAGAATCATAGGGCTCCTCCCGAGCAATTACTGGAGAGAATGTAACACGATTCGGCGCGATTGTACGAGCCGCGAGGTTCGCGGCGACGAGCGCGCGACGCTTCCGTTCCGCTCGATGCAACCGCAGTGGCGCTCGGGGCTGATCCGCGAGACGCTCGCCGGATGTGCCGTGTGGACATCCGGTGTTGCCGCTACTCGGACGGCATGCGGTGCGGATCGATCGACTTCACGTGCCCGTGACCGACACCGCTCACGGTGCGCACGGCCGTTCGATGCGCGACTGGATCTGGCGCGTGACCACGCTCATCGCGATCTGATAGTTGCTTCGACAGATCGACGTCACGACGCCGTTTCGACACGGTCGTCCGTTGCACATAGCGGACTCGTCGAACCGCCGCGCGATCTCGACGATGCGGCGCGACGGCCACGCGAAGTACTGCTCCACCGGATTGCATGCCGGACGAAGCGGATCGTAGCTGCTGCCTTCGCGCCGACATGCGGGCACCACGCGGTCGGGACAGGACCGATCCTGATTGGCCTGACGCATCGAGACGGGGCCCTCGCGATTCGTCGGATTGTCGTAGGCCGTCGCACTTCGACGCGTGACAAAGTCGTCGTGATTCGTCGGGTCCGGCGAACCGAGGAGGCGTCCCAGTCCGTCTGTGTCTCGCCGCCAACGACGTGCGTGGGTACGTCGAGGGGAACGCCGGCAATCGCTGCAAACAAGACACGTTCTGGATGGCCGGGCTTGAGTCCGAAGAAGCCACGCGTCGGGTTGCGCGGGTCGACGTATCGCTCGAGCGGCCACGTCGGATCCTGCTCGCCGCCGGGAGCGTACATGTAGAAGCGCATGTTCAGGTTGGGCGCCGCCCAGCGAAGCGACGCCATCTGATACACGTCGATCGCGTCGGTGCACGGAATGCCGCTCTCCGCAAAACGGCAGTCGCGGACGGAGCCATCTTCTTCGTCGGACAACACAAGAATTGCCAGCAGTGCTTCCGAGCGCAGAAATCCGGCGTTCGGATCGGTATTGCCCGGCCGATCGTCCGCGCGATGCCATCGCACGGCGCGGTATGCGGCTTCGAGCGGTTGTTCGAGTCCGCAGCCGTTGACGTACAGAGCGACGTTGCAGTGAAAATCGTGCGTGAACCGCGCGACGTCCGTCGTCCCCGACGCAAACGCGATGAACGCTGGAAACTGGTCGGGGCGATTGCAGTCGTCCGGCCGAAAACCCACGGGCGATCCCGTCCACGGCTGGTGTCTCGCAAGTGCCTGACCGTATCGGATGGGATTGAGCAGTCCGTCGTCGCCCAGGTCGCTGTTGGCACACCCGGGAACGGTCGCGCCCGGCGTACCGAGGTCCGTCGAGACGACGCCGACGTGTAGGTCTCGAATCGGCGGGTAGTCGGGACGGCCGTCCATGTCTAGGTCCGGAGGACTCGTGAGTGACTCGATGAGCGGCCGAAGTTGCGCGAGGAGATTGGATTGGTTTTCTCGCATCGAACCCGAGTTGTCGACGACCACGAGCAGATCGAGCGACGTCACGGGAGCCACGACGACCGGTCCGTCGCCGCGGCACGTACTTGCGTCGGTGGTAGGAGGGGCATCGAATGCCGGCACGCCGCCCTCCGCGTGCGGATCAACCGAGCGCGCACATGCGGCGCAGAGCGTGAGGACGAGTGACACGCTCCCCCTCGTCTGACGTGCGCCACGGAATCGTACGTCCACGCTCGAAGACTACCGCGTTACGCGCCGCCGCGCGATGTGCCGACCGGACGTACACATCGGAGGCGGCGGTCACGAAGACACAAACGACTCACAGTGGCGAGTCGCACATTACCATCACGGGTCCCACCTGATTGTTCGTTCGATCGCACTCGCGCAGTTCGGCAAGCGGCATGTCCATCGCATCGTCGATGACCGCGAAGAACGAGAACGTGCTCGACTGCATCCCCATCGGCACGGTGAACATCACGGAGACCACTTCGCTCTCCCCTGGCAGCAACGACCGTGTCAGCACACGCCGCCCGAGACGCGTCGGCATCATGCCCGGCGTCCCCGAGTACACCGTGACCCCGACGCCCGCCGGCGCACCCGCCGCACCGATGTTGGTCACGCGAACGCGCAGCGTGATCGTGCGCGGGCACATCGTGAGGTCCGTCGACATCTCGCCGCGAAGATCCGGTGCCGCCCGTGCGCCGGGCTGTACGTTCTGACGAAAGTTGTTCAAGTAGCTCACGGTCCAATTGGCCGTCTCGCGTCGCGGCACCGTACCGTCTTCGTTGATGTTGGTGACGTGATAGGTGTGCTGATTCCAGATGCGGCGCGTCCGAACCCAAGTACTCGGCGTCATCGCGTCGCCGCCGGCGAACACGCGAATGCCAAAGTCCCCGCCCGCCGCACACATCGTCCCGGCGAACGGGTTCTGCGACACGATGATCTCTGCGTGATCGTCGTTGTCGACATCGACGATCACAGGATTCTCCCACAACGTGCCATTGGTATTGCAGACGTCGAGTCGGGGCATGCCCGTGCGGCCGTCGTAGATTCGCAGCCGCAGTTCGTCATTGTAGACCGCCTCGGCGGCACCATCGCCGTCGAAATCGAAGACGCTCGATCCGGTAGTCGACGACGAGAAGTCCTGCGTCATGGACGTCCACAGAACGGTGCCGTCGCGCCCGCGAAACACGGCATAGTTGCGCGCGCCCGCCGTCGCGACGTCCGCTGCGCCATCCCCGTCGAAGTCCGCGATCGTTGGCGGGCCGCCACCCGCGCTTGGAATCATGGCCGGCGCGGCCCAGCCCGGGAAGTTCACGCCGTCGCGTCCTCGAAACGCGCGAACGACGCCTGCCTGCACTACCACGACCTCGGGACCATCCATCGCCGCGGGGTTCAAGTCGGCGACCGCCGGATATCCCACGCCTTGTGCTGCTGTGTGCGACCACACAGTGGTGCCATCGAATCGGTACACCGCCGAGCCCGTGTACAATTCAAGATTGCCGTCGGCGGCACCGTCGAGATCGGCCAGGGTCGCGAAGTCCTCGACGCTGATCGGTCCTGTGTCCGCCGTGCGGTTGAACAGCACCGTTCCATCGTAGTGAAACACCGCGCCGCGCACCGCGATCTCGGGCACACCGTCGCCGTTCATGTCCGCGATCGCAGGGGCGGAGTAGCCGCAGCGCACCGTCGGGATCTCCCGAATGCGAGTGCCGTCGGCACCGAGAATGATCACGTTGCCGGCCGTGCCGTCACAACACGTCACTCCGGTCTTCGGCGTACACGTAACGATCTCGGGGCCCGGGCGCGCGGGATCGAGGTCGGCCGTTGCGATCAGCGCGCCCGGCATGACGCGGAATGCGGGATTGGTCCCGGGCCACAGGTCGCGTCCGGTGTTGCCCGAAATCGCGCGCGTGACGCCGTTCGAGTAGTACTGGCCCATCGAATACGCGTTGAACACGATGTCGGGTGTGTCGCGCGCGTCGATCCGTCCGTCCATGTTGTCGTCGGTGAGATTGATCACGACAGGTGTCATCATCACCATCGAGTGCGTCGCGAGTTCCGGCGGCGACGCTGGGGCGCGCCAGTGGTAGCGCTCGCGCGGAACGAGCATTCCCGCGGGAGGGCGGTACTCGCACACGGGAGACGCCGCACGCGCGAGGCACCGCCCCAGCGTGGGCTCGCAGTACGAACCCGCGGGGCACGGAGTGATGTCGTCGCACGGCGCGCCCGGCGTCACGCACGCGCCAAACGCACATCGCTCGCCCGCGGCGCAGCACGTCTGCGTCCCGGTCGCGCCGCACGCGGCTTGCGCGCCGCAGTCACGTTCGCAGAATCCCTCGCGGCACGCGTATCCCGTGGCGCAACACACGGCGCCGCATCGGACCTCAGGCGCGCAACATCGCCCTCCCCCGCAGACCTGCCCGCGCATGCAGCACTCGGCCCCGCAACGAAACGCTCCCGGGCACTCTGCGATGTCCGCGGGTGCGCCGTCGGTGGCGTCGCTCGCGATGTCGGAGCCGTCGCCGACCGCAACAATGTCTCCGACGCGATCCGCGCGCACGACGTCCGAACTGCCATCGTCGGCCGAGCATCCATTGATTGCGAGCGCGACTGCGAACGAGGCAAACCACGCAAGGACGACCGCTCTCGGGCAGCGCGACGAATTCATGGCGCAAGTATCGCCTACCCGGGCGTGGGTTGTCGCGTTCGTGCGAGCCATGCCATTTCCGCCGCGCGGGACGTAGAGTAGACTGGTCACCGTGTCCATCGCCCATCCGTCGACGACATCCGTCCCCGCAACGCTGCCGATCCGTCGGCTCAGCGTCGCGCAGTACGACGCAATGGCTGCGGCTGGCATCCTCGGGCCCGACGATCGGATCGAGTTGCTCGATGGGCTGCTGGTGGAGAAGATGACGAAGAAACCTCCACACCGCATCGCGACCCGTCGCACGATCGACGCGCTCACGGACCTCGTTCCGCCCGGCTGGTACGTGGACGCACAAGAGCCGATCGTAACGGCCGACAGCGAGCCGGAGCCCGACGTCGTGGTGATCGTCGGCGATACCGGCGACTACGTCCAGACCAACCCCGCTGCGTCCGCCGTCGCGCTCGTGGTCGAGGTCTCCGACGACTCGCTTGCGCGCGACCGCGAGATCAAGGGTCCGATCTACGCCCGCGCCGGCATCCCCACCTACTGGATCGTCAACCTCGTCGACCGATGCGTCGAGGTCTACACAGAGCCGAGCGACGGCCGCGATGCGCGCTACGGGGTGCGCGTCGATCACACGGGCGGCGGCTCGATCACGGTCACGCTCGGAGGTCTCGTGGTGGGCGCGGTCGCAGTCGACGCACTCCTTCGCTGAACGGCCACGTGACGCGTCGTGCGGGCGGGTGCCGAGATCAGTGAACGAATCGTACGGGGGCGACTGGACGCACGATCACTTCGCGTGCGCCGCGAACACCGTTCGTGCGCTGCAGTCCCCCGCGAGTGCCCGGCGCGCGCAGTACACTGCAGTCGCGGGTGCCGCGCGATCGGTTTCCACCGCCGCACGTGAACCCGCGTGGAGTCTCGCGAGGCGCGTTGACGACGCGGACGCGGAAGCCACCGGAGTCGCCCGTACCGGCACTGTCGTCGGCGTCGAAGTCGAATGAGTAGCGCGACCGACCCCAATACGAAGGTCGGCGATAGCCATACGATGACCCGCCGCTCCAAGAGAATGGCGACGCGCCCGCCGACGAACTCCCTGTGGCCACGCTCGGCGCGACAGGACTCGCCGCGATGCCCGAGGAACCCGCAGACGGGGTGTTGCCAAACCACGCACTGCCCGGCGTGGCCGGTTGCGGCGTCGGCTGCGTCGCACTCGAGCCGCCGATCGGTTCAGCGTTGTCGGTTCGCGGGGTCGCGAGCGCCGGAAGTACGTCCGTGATTCCCTCGAGTCCCGCCAAGTGGGGCAGCGCCGTGAACGCATGCGGGGCGCGCACGATCCAGCGGCCGTCGCGCGTTCCCTCCACGGTGCCGTTCAGTGCGCGGGCGAGCGAGTGTGCGCCTGATTCCGTGCCGACCACTTCGAGTTCGTCGTCGCGAATGTCGCGACCGATTTCCATCGTCCGCGCCCGTGACTCCGCACCCTGAATCCAGAGCACTTGGCCCGGCTCGACGTGAACGATTTGCTCGCGGTCCCGTCCGACGACCGTGACATCCCCCGAATTCGGAAGCTCGACGGCACCGACCTGCGCCAGTGCGCGCCCGTTCGCCACGACGACCACGCCGCTCGATCGTGCGGCCTCGTCGACGATCACGAGCCCCTGCGACGGCAATCCGCCCGCGCACGCGGAGGCGAGCGCGAGAGCAGCAGCCGCAAGTGCCTGAACCGGCGCGACAATCGGGGGATGGCGGGTGGAGGAACGGCGCATCGTTGGATGGGACGTTTCACCGGGCGAAAGGTTCCCGGGGAAATACACAGCGCGCGCCGCCTTCTCGATCCTCCCCCCGGTTTGAGACTGTCGACAAACGTGGCGTGTTCTTGGCATGCGCGAGATGGGCTGGTGCCAATCGTCAATCGTTCGGACGACGGTGTGGACCGCGCCCGTCCACGACCACGACCACGACGACGACCA
>Ga0080064_1002602_pt1 | contig 29777 bp, 29 predicted proteins | sample Subgrocontami54m_FD_69260 | JGI IMG/M metagenome (GOLD analysis project Ga0080064, IMG submission 69260) | Subsurface groundwater microbial communities from S. Glens Falls, New York, USA - GMW46 contaminated, 5.4 m (SPADES assembly) (version 2) ...
AAGGTCAAGGGCGGGCCCGTGCTTGGGGATGCCACGCTGTCGGCGCCGGCGATGCCCAAGTCCGCCAGCATGGCGAACCAGCATGCCAAGGTGTGCGCCGCCGCGGTGATCGCGCTGATCAAGGGGCAGCCGGTCAATCCGCAGCCGATGATGATCAATACCTGCTACAGCTTCATGGATGACAAGAACGTCGCGCACGTCGCGTCGGTGCACGCCTACGACGCCGCGCAGAAAACGATGACGGTGGTCAAAGGCGCGGCCGGGTTGTCCGGCAAGGCGAACGAGATCGAAGGCGTTTTCGCGATGGGCTGGGCGCGCAATATCTGGGCCGATGCGCTGGCCTGACCCGCGGCGGCAACTGTCAGCGGAAGGTTGAAGGGTTCTCCCGCCGTCGGGGCGGCACCAGACGGAACGTGACCGCGACCGCCAGCGCAAATACCACGTAGGCGACGGCGAACACCCACTCGGGAAAGCTGTAGAACAACACGCGGTGCACCCAGCGCGCGATAAAGCTCGTCTCGATGGGCGCGCCGCGCAGCGCGTCCTCCCATACGGTCAGCGGGCACACCATGCCGAGCAGTGTTTCCGCGGCCACCAGGAAAATCGCTGCGAGGTGCGCGATGCGCAACCACCGGTTGCGCACCCAGCGCCAGCCCGCGGCGGCGCCAATCCAGATCAGCGCGAGCCCGCCGACCACGAACAGCACGAACAGGAAATGAATGACGAGTATGAGATCGGCAAGCCAGGTCATGGGGGTTTATTCGGCGTTCAACGGCGGCCGGGATCAAGCTTGAGCGCTGCGCCGATGCGCTCGCGCAGGTCGGTTGCGGTGACGGGCTTGAGCATGAAGGCGAGCCCCGCCGTGCGCGCCTGTTCGGCGAGGCCGGGCGTGATGCTGCCGGTGACAAGTATCGCCGGGATCTCCGGGTCGAGCGCTTGCCGGATGCGTTGTGCAACTTCGATGCCGTCTTCGCCGGCGCCGAGCCGGTGGTCCACGATCAGCAGATCGGGAAATCTGCCTGCTCCGTGCACGGCGGAGATGATGTCGTCTCCCGCCGCCGAGCCGAGGACGTCCGCGCCCCAGCCCGACAAAAGCGCTTTCATGCCTTCCACGATCGCGGCCTCATCGTCGATGACCACGATCAGTTTTCCGCCAAGGTCGGCTTTTACTGCCACCGCCGCGTTCGCGGCATCGCCTCCCGCAACCCGTGCCGCGCCGGGCGGCACATCAAATGTGAACGTCGAGCCTGCGCCGTATTCTGAAGTCAGGCGGACCGCGTAGCCGAGCAGCCCGCACAGCCGCTGGACGATGGCAAGGCCGAGCCCCAATCCCTTCTTGCTGGTGCGTCCCGGATTCGCAAGCTGCAGGAACTCTTCGAAAATCCGCGACTGGTCTTCGGCGCGGATGCCGATTCCGGTGTCGCGCACTTGGATGCGCACCGCGCCGTCGAGCAGCGCGGCAGTCACCGCGATTTCGCCGGCCGGTGTATAACGAATTGCGTTGCTGACCAGGTTGCGTACGATTCGTTCCAGCAGCACAGGGTCGCTGGCGACGACGTGCTGCCCGCCGCTCACCGCCAGCCGCAGGCCCTTGGCGGCAGCCTCGGCGGCAAATTCGCCGTGCAGCCGGGCGAACACTTCTTCCAGCGCGAATTCGCTCAGGTCGGGCCTGATCGCGCCCGAGTCGATCTTGGATATGTCGAGCAATTCATTGAATAGCGCTTCGAGCGCCTGGACCGAAGCGTTGATGCTCGATACCACTCCTGCCACCTGCGGGTCGCGCACCTTTTGCGCGAGCGCAGCAGCGAACAGGCCCATGGCGTGCAGCGGCTGGCGCAGATCGTGACTCGCCGCCGCGAAGAACCGCGTCTTCGAGCGGTTGGCCTGTTCCGCGGCGACGCGCGCCCGCTCGAGATCGACGTTTTGCACCGCAAGCCGGTCCGCGAGTGCCTGCTTCTCGAGGCGGTTGCGCAGCGATTCGATCAGCATGCGGTTGTAGTTGTGCGCAAAGGACGCAAACCCCGCGATGACCGCGGCTTCGATCAGGCTGAGCACGAGATGCGGTGCGGTGCCTTCGAATACATTGCGCGCAATAAACGGCAGCAGCGCGGGGAATACGAACAGGTAAAACGACGGGATGTAGGATCCGATCAGCGGTATCGCGCTCGCCGTGATGCCGAACACCAGTACCGTCAGCACGGCTTGATAGACAGGATGGTCCGACATGAAGAACAGCAGCGCCGTTGCGCCCCATACTGCGCCGGTGACCCCGGCTCCGGTCACCCACATGACGGTAGCGCGACTGACGTTGCTTCGAACGAATCCGTGCCTGCGGTACCGTACGTAGAGTACCAGGCGTGACATCTGGAGGGCGGTCATGCATACGAACCATCCGGCGATCAGCCAGAATGGCCGCTCGCCGATGAACACGCCGGCGAGCACCAGCGCTCCCGTCATGTTGCCGATAATGGAGACTGGCGACTGACGGTGCAGCATTTCGATTTGTTCGGCGTGTATCAGCGCGGCGAGATCTGAATCCGGCGGTTTCCCCGGAGACGGCGGTGCTGTTTGTGCCTGCATCATGGCGGAATCCGGCTTGGGGAAATCGGCGCCTTGAGGCAGCCCCGCTAGACCGGCGGCAGCTTCAAGCCCAGTTTCCCGACCGCGACGACGGCCTGGGTGCGGTTCGAGACGTTGAGCGCCTTCAATATTGCGGTCACGTGTATTTTCACCGTGCCTTCGGCGAGATCGAGGCCGCGGCAAATCAGCTTGTTGGGCTGGCCCTGTACCAACAGCGCCAGAACGTCGGCCTGGCGCGCGGTCAGCCCGATGTCGCGCGGCGCCAGCGCCTCGCCGCTGCGTTGTGCGGATGCTGCGAGCTGCAGGGTATGCTCGGGCGTGCCCTGATGCCGGTGCAATACCTCGGCCGGCAGGTAAACCCGTCCTGACAGCACCTGCCGCAGCGCATTGAGCAACAACTGGTTCGACGATGTTTTTGGAATGAAGCCCATCGCGCCGGCGTCGATTGCGCGCATCACGGTCTCGGCCTGATCGGAAGCCGACAGCACTACGATCGGCACGCCCGGATGCCGCTCGCGCAACTGCGCAAGCGCGTCAAAGCCGTCGATATCCGGCAGCGCGAGATCGAGCAGCACCAGGTCCAGATCGGGACTGCCGGCCACGGCCGCAAATGCTGTCGCGCCATCTTCCGCTTCGAGCAGGTCGAACCCGGCGTCGAGCGCTGCCAGCACGTGACGCAGCGCTTCGCGTATCAACGGATGGTCGTCAACGATCAGGATTTTCAGAAGGCGCCCCCGATAGGCTGCCAGTCACCGTCGCTTTACAGATGCGGTGCCAGTTCGCGCCGCACGAATTCGTGGAAATGCAGCATGCCGTCTTCCATCGGCGATTGATAGGGCCCGGTTTCATCGATGCCCTGCCGGTACAACGCGCGGCGGCCTTCGGTCATGCGCGCGCAGATCTCGGCGTCCTCGAGCGCGGTTTCCGCGTAGGCCGCCTGTTCCGCCGCGACGAATTCGCGCTCGAAGAGCGCGATGTCCTCGGGGTAGTAGAACTCGATCACGTTGGTGCAGGCTTCGGCGCCCCGCGGCACGATGGTACTGACCACCAGCACGTGCGGGTACCATTCGACCATGATGTTGGGATAATACGTGAGCCAGATCGCGCCGTGCGGCGGCTCGCGCCCCTCGTTGTAGCGCAGCAGCATCTCGTGCCACCTCTTGTAGACCGGCGTTCCCGGGCGCGTGAGCCCTTTTTTCACCCCGCAGGTTTGCACGCTGTACCAGTCGCCGAACTCCCAGTGCAGGTCGTCGACTGAAACGAAATTGCCCAGCCCCGGATGGAACGGCACGACGTGATAGTCCTCGAGGTATACCTCGATGAACGTTTTCCAGTTGCACGCGTATTCGTCGATCTGCACGCGGTCGAGCATAAAGCCGGAGAAGTCGAGATCGCCTTTTACCCCGAGGCCGGCAAGGTCGCGCAGGACATCGCGCCTGCCTTTGAACAGCAGGCCGTTCCAGTTCTGCAGCGGCGTGCGCGCGAGGTCGAGACACGGATTGCGGGGGAAATGAGGCGCGCCGAGCAGTTTGCCGTCGAGGCCGTACGTCCAGCGGTGCACCGGGCAGACGATGCTCGTCCGGGTGTTGCCGCGGCCCTTGAGAATGATCGCCTGGCGATGGCGGCAGACGTTGCTGACGAGCTCGACGCCGTGCTCGTTGTGCACCAGCGCGTGGGAATTGCCGTTCCACTCGAGCGCGTAATAGTCGCCGCGGTTCGGCGTCATCAACGCGTGGCCGCTGTAACCCGGGCCGCGTTCGAACAGCAACCGCTGCTCGAGCGCATCAATCTGCGGATCGAAGTACCAGTGAACAGGAAGCTGCGGGGTCGTGTTGCTGAGCGCGCGTAGGCTGGCGAGGTCTGACATGCGGCTTGGTCTTTAAAAACAACCACTTCGGGGAGGCGCTATTGTCCCTTTAAACCCCGCAAAAGGCAACGGATTATTTCGGAGGCCCTGTGCTATCCAGCGGTTTCTTAACGATTAATCATGCCATCCGAGGTGTCGCGATCGCCTGTTCGAGATCGGGGATCAGCCCGCTTGCCGCGAGGCGCTCGAAATCGGCAGGGCGGTCGATGTCCCATGCAGGCGGCAACTCGTGCCAATGCCAGTCGAGTGCCGCGAGCCGCTCGCGCGTTGTGGCCATCACCTGATCGGTACCCCACGCAATGTCCGTGAACAGCCGCGCGTCCCACCACTTGAGCCCGATCAACACATAGCCGCCGTCCTCAGCCGGGATCAGCACCGCGTCGAGGCCGTCGAAGAGCGCGGCGGCGGCACGCTGCAAATCGCCGGCAGTCAAAACCGGACAGTCGGCTCCGATGATAATGACGCGGGCGGTGGCAGCGAGCGCCGTCACTGCCGCATGCAACATGCGTGCGCCGAGGTCGCCATCGCATTGGCTCGCCGCACCGATGCCGTGGGTTTCGGCGATGCCGGTAAGCAGTGGGTGTCGTGCCGAAGGCGCGCACCATAACTCGACCGGGCCGATCCCGGCCGCAAGCGCGGTCGAGATTGCGCGATCGATCAGTATGCGTTGCAACGCCGCCGCGCGCTCGGCGCCGAGCAACGGGATCAGACGCGTTTTGGCTGCGCCCGGCTCGGGCGCGCGGGCGAACACGATGATGCGGGTGTCAGTCACGGCAGCGGGGGCCGTCATAACGCACGGCAAGATCGGCGGGCTCGGCGCCACGGAAATAGGCGAACCGCAGCCGCCACATCAGCAGCACTGTGCGCAGCACGCCATGCCGCTCCCAGCGCCGGCCGGAAGTGGTGATGCGCGCACGCAGGCACAGTGGCGCGCCGCATGTTTTCAGGCTTTTGGAGAGCGCGATATCTTCCATCAGCGGGATCGCGGGGAAACCACCGACCGCATCATACCGCGCGCGGGTGACAAATATGCCCTGGTCGCCGGTGGCGATGCCGCTCAGGCGCGAACGCCAGTTCATCATGAATGCAATCAGCCGGAGCAGCGGGTGGGCGCCATCGAGGTTCACATCGAAGCGCCCCCAGTACTTGCCGCTGGCTTGCAGTCCGTCGACGATCAAACGATCACCGTCCGCGGGCAGCGCGCAGTCCGCATGCAGGAACAGCAGCACCGGACCGCGCGCGACAGTGGCGCCGGCATTCATCTGCGATGCGCGTCCGCGGGGTGCGGCCAATACGCGGTCGGCGAGCGGAGCGGCCAGAGCGGCACTGCCGTCGCTGCTGCCGCCATCGACGACGATCACCTCGACGCCGCGCCGGCGCAGCGGCTGCAGGCGGTCAAGCGCGGCGACAATCCCGTCCGCCTCGTTGAGGCACGGGATGACGACAGACAGCCTCACCCCCGCATCCACGCGTGGTAGCGCTCGACCCATTGCAGCAGTTTCTTGGGTTGATGCGCGCGCTTCCATGCGCCGGCCGCGTATTTATTGGCTTCGGCGAGCGTCGGATAAATATGTATGGTGCCGAGTATCTCGTTGAGCCCGATGCCGTGCCGCATCGCGGCGATAAACTCGGCGATCAAATCGCCTGCGTGCTCACCGACGATCGTGACGCCGAGGATTCTGTCCTTGCCCGGAACGGTCAGTACCTTGACCACGCCGTGCGCCTCTTCATCGGCGATTGCGCGGTCGAGATCGTCGATGCCGTAGGTCGTGACTTCATAAGCCACGCCTTGCTGCCTGGCGTCCTGTTCGTTCAGGCCGACGCGCGCGACTTCCGGGTCGGTGAACGTTGCCCACGGGATCACCGAGTAGTCGGCCTTGAATTTCTTCATCCCGCCGAACAGCGCGTTGACCGCCGCGTACCATGCCTGGTGCGCGGCGGTGTGGGTGAACTGGAATGGCCCGGCGACGTCGCCGCACGCGTAAATGTTGGGGTACACCGTCTGCAGGAATTCGTTGGTTTCGACGGTGCGGGTTTTCGACACAGGGATGCCCAGTTCTTCAAGCCCGTAGCCGCTGGCGTTGGCGATGCGGCCGACCGCGCACAGCAGCTCGTCGAATTCGATGCGCACCTCACTGCCGTCGTGCTCGCAGAGCAGAACCTTCTGTCCGTTTTCAATCCTGAATTGCGTGGCGCGATGACCGGTGAGCACGTTGATGCCTTCCCCGCGGAAGCGCGCCAGCACCCTGTCGGAGATATCGGGATCTTCACGGATCAGGATGCGCGGCAGCATTTCGACCTGCGTGACCTCGCTGCCGAAGCGCGCGAAGCATTGCGCAAGCTCGCAGCCAATCGGCCCGCCGCCGAGCACCACCAGCCGCCGCGGCAGCTTGCGCAGGTTCCATAGGGTATCGGAGGTCAAATAGCCGGTCTCCTCGATGCCGGGAATCGGCGGCACGAACGGACGCGCGCCAGCGGCGATCACGATGTTGCGCGTGGCGATCGTCCTGCCGTTGACCGCGACCGTCCACGGCGAGGTGATTTTCGCGTCACCCGTGATGCACTCGACGCCCAGCTCGCGGTAGCGCTCGATCGAGTCGTGCGGCTCAACCGTCTTGATAATGCGCTGGACGCGCTCCATTACATCGGAGAAATCGAACTCCGCGTGCGCCGATTTGATGCCGAATTCCGGCGCGCGCCTGATGTGCGACAGCAGCTTTGCCGTGCGGATCAGCGCTTTCGACGGCACGCAGCCGGTATTCAGGCAGTCGCCGCCCATCTTGTGTTTCTCGATCAGCGTGACTTTGGCCTTGACTGCCGCCGCGATGTAAGCGGTGACGAGTCCCGCGGAGCCGCCGCCGATCACCACGACGTTACGGTCGAAGCGCGCCGGCCTGCTCCATCTTGCGTAGACCTGGCGCGCTTTGATGATGTTGACGATCCATTTCGCGAACAGCGGGAAAATGCCGAGCAGCGTGAACGAGGCGATCAGCCCCGGCGACAGGATGCCTCGCAGCGACTCGACCTTCGCGATCTCGGTGCCGGCATTGACGTAGACGATCGTGCCGGCAAGCATGCCGAGCTGGCTCACCCAGTAGAAGGTCCAGGTCCTGAGCGGTGTAAGTCCCATCGCGAGGTTGATCACGAAAAACGGAAACGCCGGCACCAGCCGCAGCGTGAACAGGTAGAACGGACCGTCCTTTTCGATGCCGCGGTTGATCGCGGCGAGCTTGTCGCCGAACCTCGCCTGTATCGAGTCGCGCAGCACAAAGCGCGCGGCGAGAAAAGCGAGCGTCGCGCCAAGCGATGAGGCGAACGACACGATCACTGTGCCCCACGCGAGGCCGAAGATTGCGCCCGCGGCGAGCGTCATGATCGCGGCGCCCGGCAGCGACAGGCCGGTGACCGCGACGTAGATCGCGAAGTAGATCGCCGCAGTCGCGAGCGGATTCGCGGTGTAGAAATCCTTGATGGCCGCCTGCTGCGACTTGAAATAGTCGAGGCTGAAATAGTGTCCGAGGTCGAAGACAACGAACGCCGCGATCAGCGCGACGATCGCCGCCAGCATCAATACCCGAGCCTTGGTCACGTCAGCAGCACCCGCCGCCGTCGTAGAACCAGGTGGATGCCGACAGGTAGATATCGTTGCGGCCCAGTGCGGCGAGCGCGGCAGCGGTTTTGTCGCACACCGCGAGCGGCTGGTTGCGGGTCAGAAAGTGGCCTTTGTTGTCGTCGAAGTAATCATCATCGCCGAAATAGATCGCGGCCTTGCCGGTAAAGACACAGGGTCCGTCTGCGGGCATGGGGTCCTTGATGGCGCAGATTTCCACGCTTTCGATGACGATCAACTGGTCGGTCGGATAATGGCGGGGCGAGAGCACGCGGTATGGACGTTTGGCGCGCACCTCTATGGTACCGAACCCGACATCGGTCAGACGCTTGATGTAGCTGCTGAGCGGCAGTGCTCCGGTCAGGCACAGCGCGCGCAGCCGCGCATCGTTCTTCAGATGCGCCGGCATGGGCGCCTCGCATACCGGATCGGAAAGGATCAATCTGCCGTGCGGCTTCAACACCCGATACATTTCCGACAGCGCGCGCTCCAGATCGCGGTCGTGAAAGATATTGAACAGGCAGTTCTGTGCCGCGACGTCAACCGAGGAATCGGCGACCGGAAGAGCCAGCGCGTCGCCCCTGCGCAGATCGACGTAGGCGGACTTGAACCATGGATTCTGCAGCTCAGCCTCGCGCAGGTTGTCGCGGCATGCGGCGAGCATTTCATCGACGACGTCCAGACCGATCACGCCGCCCTTGCGGCGGGAAAAATAGGCGAACTGCAGCAATTCCATGCCGCCGCCGACACCGACGTAGAGTACGGTCGGGCTGTTGACGAGATCGCGCGGGTTGACCGTACTGCCGCAGCCGTAGTTCATGGCGAGCATCTGCTTGGGAATTGCCAGCTCCGGAAGCTGCCAGACCGGCGTGGTCGTGCAGCAAAGACCCTGCTGCGGATTGAGCGCGGCTTCCTTGTAGACATCATGCGTTGTAGACAGGTAGGAAGTATCCATATTCGCTCCACATTAGCTCAGGAATATCCGCAGGAAAGAATCAGGCGGCGAGCGCCCCGCCGCAGCTCGAACCCTGGCCCGCGGTGCAGCCGTAGCAATGATCCGCGACCACGATCGGATTGTCCGCAAGGTCACGGCCGATCAACTCGCGCAGATGCGTCTTCGTACGACCTTTGTAGGCGAGCGGCAGGCCGAGCATCTGGTTGAAGTCGCAGTCGTACACGAATCCGCACCAGTCGACGCTGAGCAGGTTACGGCACATCACGTTGTCGAGATTGGCGGGCTGGTAGGCGTTTTTCAGGACATCCATATAGCGCTCGAACTGGCCTTTTGAAATCAGCATGCTGCCGAAGCGCTGGATCGGCATATTGGTGAGCACGTACAGTTCATTGAAGACGATTCCATAGCGCTCGCCGAGGTGGGTACGGTAATCGGTTTTGAGTTGGTCCTGGGCCGGCGGCAGCACCGGTCCCTGCGGGTTGTAGACCAGGCTCAATTCAAGTCCCGTCTCCGGCTTTCCATAGCCGAGGCGGTTAAGCGTTTGCAGCGCGCGGATGCTCGCGTCGAATACGCCTTTGCCGCGCTGGCGGTCGACGTTTTCCCCGAGATAGCACGGCAATGACGCGATGACTTCCACCCGTTGGCCGGCGAGAAACTGTGCGAGATCGTCCTGTCCCGGCTGCCCGAGGATGGTCAGGTTGCAGCGGTCCATCACACGCACACCCAGGTTGCGTGCAGACCGCACCAGATCGCGGAAATGCAGATTCAGTTCCGGCGCGCCACCGGTGACGTCGAGCTTGCCGACGTGCGACGTCTGAACGAACGCGAGTACGTCGTTGATGGTTTCAAGCGACATCATCTCGGTGCGGGTCGGCCCCGCATTGACGTGGCAGTGCACGCACGACTGGTTGCATTTGTAGCCGAGATTGACCTGCAAGGTCTCAAGCCGCTTGCGCTGGATGGCAGGGAATTCAGATTGCCGCATCAGCGGCAGCGTGGCGTGCATCGAAAGTTCTCCAAAAGTGTCGGACCAGTCAAATACCGGCGCGCGCCGCCATAACTTAGCACGGCCGGGCGCCGGTGTCGGCACTACCTCATTTCACCCCGAAAGTCCGGTCCAGTGAGATCGGCCCGGCCCCGCGCCCAATGAGGTAGAGCATCAGCGCAGCCCACGACAGGTGGGTGGGCCAGGCGTCGGGGTATACGAAGATCTGGATCACCGCGGTCATTCCGAGCAGCGCCAGCGCCGAGAGCCGCGTGAAGAGGCCCAATACCAGCAGGATCGGGAACAGGTGCTCGGCGTAGGCCGCCATGTGTGCCGCGAATTCCGGCGGCAGCAGCGGTACTTTGTATTCCTCGCGAAACAGCGTGTAGGCGCTGTCCGTGAGGCTCAGGAAGCCTTCCACTTTGGTTCTGCCCGAGAGAAAGAAGATCGCGCCCACCGCCACGCGTGCGGCGAGTGCGAGCAGCCCGTGGCTGATGAGGTTGGTCAGCAGGTCGGCGACGCGGTTCCATGCGGCACGCAGTCCTGCGGCGGGCGCGTCGGCAGCGGTTGCAGTGGCTTGATTCATGGGTGCACCTCCTTGAACTGCGGATGGAAGTTCATGCCGCTGAAGGTGCCGGCGGCGAGCAACCTGGACATTAGTCGCGTGAGGTCGGCATTTCCTTGCACTTCGAGCACTGCGTCCGCGGCCGCGGCAAGCGTGCGACCTGCTGCACACGCATCGAGAAAAGCGCAGCCGGCAGCATCGAGTGCGATCCATTCAACGGTATCGCGCGGCCGCGTCAACAACGCGCCTTCAGGCCGCCAATCAAGGTTGTCATCGAGCGCTTCGTCGTTGCGATTGCGCGACCAGATGGTATAAATCGGCGCATCGGGAAACCACATCCAGCGCGCCGCCGGATGCGGGTGCAGCACCGTACCGGGGAGCGCCTCGGGCGCGACTCCGGCGACGGCGGCAGGATCGAGCACGTCTGCATCGGGTGCAGCGTGCGCCTCGGTCCAGTAACGATCAAGCCGCGCGACGCCGGGCAGGTACGGTAGTTCGGCGGCTGGTTCGAAGCGCGCAAGAAAATCTGCGAACGCCGCGCCGTAACGCAGCAGCGTCGGGTCGGCCGGCAGCGCCTCGCGCACATGGATCGCGGCGGCCGCGCGGAACCACTCCTCGCCGACGAGCCGCGCCACTGCGGGGTAGTTGGCCTGCAGCGCGTCAATACAGCCCTTCATGACGGTGTTGCGGTACACGGCAAAGGCCGGCTGCGCCGCCAGTGCAGCCATTGTGGGCGGAATCGTTGTAGCGAGGCTGCCTGCGGGCGCGAGCAGCGCGTGCGCGAAATCATCCTGGAAGCGCGCGAGGGCGCCGGGAGCAAGGTTGGTCGGCATCGAAGCGTTGATCATGCGGCGCAAGCGAGCGGCGTACGCAGCACGGCTTCGGCGCGCTCACGCTCGGCAAACAGTGTGGCGAAGTCGGGCAGATTGTCGTCGCGCTCGATCAGCGTCGGGCGCGCGCCGATACGCGCAATCAGCCGTGCGTAGAGCGCCCAGACTTCGGGGGCAACTGGCGCGTCGTGGGAATCGACGAGCAGCGCCGCACCCAGATTCGGATCCGGCGTGTGGCCGGCGAGGTGAATTTCCATCACTGGCTCGCCGGGAAACGCGTCGAGATAGCCCTCGGCTGAGTAGCCCAGGTTGCGCGCACTCACGTACACGTTGTTGACGTCGAGCAGCAGTCCGCAGCCGGTACGGCGCGCGAGCTCGGAGAGGAAATCGATTTCGTCCCGGGCATGACCTTCGATGTGCAGGTAGTGCGACGGATTTTCGATGGCGATGCGCCGTTGCAGCGCATCCTGCGTGCGCGACACGTTGTCGGCGACGCGCGCGAGCGCTTCATCAGTACGCGGGAACGGCAGCAGGTCGGGGTGATAGACGCCGCGCCAGGTAGACCAGGCGAGGTGCTCGGAAATCAGCGCGGGTTCGATGCGGCGCGCGAGTCCGGCCAGACGCTTGAGGTGCGCCGGATCGGGTTCGGCATCGGCGGCGAGCGACAGGGCTACCCCGTGCAGCGAGATCGCATGGCGTGCGCGGATCGCTTCCAGCCACGCGAGGCGCGGGCCGCCGGCGACCATGTAATTTTCGGGATGCACCTCGAACCACAGTCCCGCCGCCGGGCAGGCGAGCGCCGCATCGTAGTGCTGCGGCTTCAGCCCGAGCCCGGCAGTGAGAGCTGTGGTCATGGTTGCGAGGTGCGGGTGCGGAAAGTTTTAGCTCTTGATCGGTTTCAGCGAGCCCATCATGCCCTTCGGTGTCTTCATCGTGACGCAGGTCCCCTTGGGAACGTGTTTCCACGCATTGCCCTGGTAATCCACCTTCGATGTTCCCGCGCACGTTGTGCCCGGGCCGGCGGCGCAGTCGTTCTTGCCGGCAAGCGCGACGCCGTAACATTGTTCCAAGGCGGCTTTACCGCCCATTTTCTTGTCCTGCGCGAGGGCGGCGCCGGACGCCAGGGCAGTAAGGGCGAAAGCGGTGATAGCGAGGTTACGTGATTTCATGGTCAAGTTCCTTTAAGTGATTTGGATTCGCCGCACGCTCCAAACCGGGATGGTCCGGAGCGCACGGTCTGAGGGAAGTTCGCACCGGACTGGCGAAAGGTTACAGCGTCGTGCAATATTCGCTCCGGCAGGATTTTTTCGCCCGGTTGTAACCGAACGCTTCAAGACGACGAATAAGGAGAGAAGGCCGCGTGAGCGCAAGCGAAGACCGGCTCAGGGATCTGCTGGTCCGGGGGCTGGCCGGTGATACGGCAACCTATCATGCCTTCCTGAAGGAACTGAGCGCGCATTTGCGCGCCTTCCTCAGGGGACGGCTCTCCCGTTTGCCGAACGAAGTCGAGGATCTCGTGCAGGAAACGTTGTTGGCTGTCCACAATCAGCGCCACACCTACGATGCGGCTCAGCCGCTGACGGCATGGATCCACGCGATCGCACGCTACAAGCTGATCGACTTGCTGCGCCGGCGCGCGGGACGCGACGCGCTCAACGATCCGCTGGACGATGACCTCGATGTGTTTGCCGCCTCGGACACCGAGGCGGACGATGCGCGGCGCGACCTCGCGAAGCTGCTCGAGCGGCTGCCGGACCGGCAGCGGTTGCCCATCATCCATATGAAATTGCATGGGATGTCAGTCGTCGAGGCGGCGCGGATCACCGGCATGTCGGAGTCTGCCGTCAAAGTCGGTGTGCACCGCGGCCTCAAGGCCCTGGCCGTAATGATGCGAGGGGAACGATGAAAACTGATGAGTTGATCACGATGCTCGCCAGCGGGGCGGAAGCCGCCGAGCCGCATGCGTTTGAGCGCCGCTTCACGATCGCGCTGGGCTGGGGCGCGTTCGGCACTACACTGCTGATGGCGATCATGCTGGGCGTGCGGCCGGATATTGCGGAGGCAGCGCGGTTGCCGATGTTCTGGATGAAGCTTGCGTTCCCCGCTGCGCTGCTTGCCGGCGCGTTGCTCGCAACCGTCCGGCTGTCGCGTCCCGGCGTGCGGCTCGGACGCGTGCCCGCGGCGTTGGCAGCCCCGGTGCTGGCCATGTGGCTGCTCGCGGTCGTGGTGCTGCTCTCTGCGGCGCCCGTGGAGCGCGCGCAGCTGATCTACGGCGATACCTGGGCTTCCTGCCCGTTCAATGTCGCGATGCTCTCCGCGCCGGTATTTGTCGCGTTGCTATGGGCGATGAAGGGGCTCGCGCCGACGCGGCTCGCGCTGGCTGGCGCCGCAGCCGGGCTGCTTGCCGGGGCGGTGGGGGCATTGGTGTATACGCTGCACTGCCCGGAGATGGAATCGCCTTTCCTTGCCGTCTGGTACCTGCTCGGCATGTTGATTCCCGCGGCCGTGGGCGCAATGCTCGGTCCGCGCCTACTGCGCTGGTAGCGTTTTCGGCGGAGAAGCACTCAAATCCCGCCGATCGGTTCTGCAAAAAAGCAACCCATTCGATGTGATTGGGGCAATTTCTGACCCGCTGGCGTCACCGGCGAAACGAAAATCCCCGGTATCTGAACGGCTGCTCATGATAGTAGCTGCCATTCACGGAGCGTTGCTCGATGACGGCAGATCGGCCAAAGCAGCCAGTCTCAGGTCGACCCCGTAGTGTCACCAATGACACTCGAAACCTGACGTTGGTGCGGGTAGTAGAACCACATGACCGCTTTGATGAGTGAGAATCTTAACGTTACCCAGTCGTTTAATCAGAACTTGAATTTGTGCAAGGCGCTAAAGAACAGACTTTTCGCATCCTCCATCTCTTCGAGCATGTGGAAGTTCATTGGTTGGGGGGAATCAACTACCAGCAGTCCGCGCACTTCAGGTGGTGTCTCCAGTTTCAGCCGATGGCACAAGGCATCCTTGCGATCGCGCAGATAGCGGACTCTGCGAATGTGTCTCAGAAGCGCGTCCGGAACTTCTTTGCCCTTGCGATCCGTCATCCTGCGTCCGCGATATTCATAGAGCCTGGACGCCACCTCGATTTCCGACCGGCATAGCCGTAGGTTTTTTGCCTCAATTACCCACACGCAGCGGCCGTCCGGGCTGACTGCTAGCACGTCGATATCACCAAGCTCCTGACTGACCTTTTGATTCAACGCCCAAGAGGGCTTGCAGCGCACCCATGCTCGGAGGCCGATACCTCTCAGCTTCTCCGCGACCAATTCCTCGAACCGAGGCCCTGCCGCCGCGGAAACCTCTCCCACGTAACGTCGGGCAACATCGGACGTCCAGAACTGATTCTGTAGTGAGCCGTCCATCAGTCCGGAGAACGAGTACATCGTTGAGTCACTTATCAGCAACGGCGCAACCAACACGGTCGGATCGGCGCCGTCGTCCAGTGCGAGTAATGGGCGTCCGATCAACGATAAAGGTCTGTCGAACCTGCTGAGATCGAAATTAATCGCCTTGAGGCCGCCGGAAAGATCATGCCAGGACTTGCGGCTTGGAAGCGTGAGTCGTGCAAGAAGCGACGTCGCGTCCTCACGAGGGAACGATGCGTCGGCTGCCAACGTCCGGGCAAGATCAGAACGGAGCATTACGATAATCTCTCGCTGGGCAGCGGAGGCCATTGCTACGACCGCGTACTGCAAGTCCAAAAACGCTTCTGCAGATATTTGGTACTCCGCCTCAATCGCAGCGCGCAGCTTGGCATCAAGCTGCAACCCTTGCTTGCGAGCCTCCACCTCTGGCGAAGTCCTGTCTCGCCCGTAGGATCGGTCAGCTTCGTCGAGCGTCTGAGTATTCTTCCATTCAGCGCCCGGACGGAAAGCCACCTCCAGCAGACTGCGGTCGCTAAGCAGGTCTCCAGCGGGGCTAATCTTCAGTCGGGGTTCAACAAGACCAGCGCGGATGGAGGCAAACAGTTGCCCGTTGCCCAAGAGTAGTAGTGCGGTCGCGAACAAGTCGTCGAGATCATCCTGGTCCGGTGACACCCCTCCGTTAATCTGAGCCTCACAGGCGGCGATCTCCATGATGGATTTCGCTGCGCGTTGAACCGCGTTCATCTCGTTCTGGCGCTCAAAGGCGCGCTGATCGGCCGCTCTACCTTGAATCGCACGCATGGCTCGGATCGCTCGTCGCCATGAGGACTGCTCGTGTCGCGAAGCCTGGTAGCGCTCGGCAGCGAGGAGGACCAACTCGGTGCGTTTGAACGTCTGCGTCCTCTCGATCAAGGCATCGAGCATGCTGGTGCGATAGCGTGCGAGGAACTCCATGCAAGGCGCCTCGCCGACAATCTCTACCCCATCCGTCCGGGAGTGAAACCGCCAAATCGAGCCGCACTTGGCAAGAGCCAAAGCGGACTTTCGAATGGTTTTGAATGACCCGAGCAGCCCCTGCGCTCCCATACGATCTAGAGGGGTCAAGGCAGCGCCCGCATGAGTCCAGCGCCAATGCTCCGAGCCAATGGCCGCCCTAACGATTCCGCGAAGCGCGTCCCTGGACAGGCCATTGGTCCCCGTCGTTGCCAACTGCTCGAGAATCGCGGCAACCAGCTCGACTTCGGCATCATTCTCCGGCCTGCGGACTTGGGCGAGCCATGAGCCGGTCACGGCTACCGAAGCCGGTGCATTGGCCTGCGCAGGAGTGACCACCACGGCTTGCGGGAGTTGCGCGTTGTCAGCGGGGAGGTCGCCAATGCTCTGAAACTCCGTTTCGGTTGGCACGGAGAGCCCCACACAGCGGGCTCCACGGGGAAAGCTGTTGGGAAAGCGGTCGATCAACTGCGGCCCGACTGCCTCCAGCCACTGGAGCATCGCGTGCCATAGCCGGTACCGCCATTCCCGCGAGGCCCCATCGACCTCCATGGATTCCAGCCACCAGACGCGCTCCTTGATCGCGACTGCGCCCAGCAGTCGGTGATGAACGATGTCGTCGAGGCTCGCGTAGATCGAATGAAGCTGATCGTCATCGTCCCAGTTCTCTCGCTGTACCCACCGATAGGTGTTATCGATAAAGGGCAACGCTTGGAGATCCTTGCGCCGCGCAGCTTCGATGTGCGGCTGGCGGAGGCTGTCAACGGGAAGCATCAATCCAAAGGGCGGCGCAATGTCCGTCATATGCTCAGGAATGAGGTTGTTCCGCGTATCGCGCCAGAACCCGAACAGATTGATGGGGCCGTTTGGATTCTCGAATGAAAATCCCCCCGTCTCCAACCGCTCCTTCTGCGCGCTGATGCGAAGGAAGTCCGACAGCTTTCCATCATCGCAAGCACCGAGCACGGACGCCTCGAAGAAGCTCAATGCCAGAAACCGCCAATTCCGGGGTGCCCGACTATCGTCAATTGGGGGCGCCAAGCTGTGCGGCGCACCCCAGCCACTCGCCAACAGCAATGTGGTTGCTTCACGATAGTCCGAGCGACCGTGCAGGAAGTTGAAGAGGGCCATGACATGATCGGCGATTGCTCGATTCACTTCCGCCCCGATCTCCGCTACGGCTAAAAACAAGCGCTGAGGAAAATACTCGAAGGTCGACGGAATCTGTATCACCTGCAGATATCGCCCGCTTCCTGTTTCGACAATCGATGTCCGGACGAAATGGGCGTCTGGCGCCGGTAGCGAAAGGGGGCCATTCCAGAAGCCGGAAACTTCGGCGTATTTCTCTTGGGCATACATCAGTTCCGCCAGCAACAGCCGCTCGACCCCACCGCGCTTCGCAGCATTGACCATCACTGCCCGAATGGCGAGTGACAAGCCCGCCGGGGACACGACCGCGATGCCGTTGTGATGCTCGATAAGCGGATGCAGTTCAAGGGGGGACTCGCCCCGAGGCACGGCACCGACGTAAGAAAAATGCTCCTGCTGGAGAACGAATGGAGCCAGGGCCTCTTTGTTGATCCCGAGGTTACTCAACGCATCTGTTGTGAAGACAACCCGTCGAGAGATTCTCTTCAGCGAATCGGCACTGGGCACGGAAAACTGACTCATCTCCACGCCGTCTGACGGCGTAAAACGATGCAGGTTTGCTCTGCGGGCGATCTCGTCGCTTATTGAGAGGAGCGCGTAGACCGAGGCCAGGGCCGTATCCTTCAGGCCGCCGGCCGGCAGCGCCTCGAATGCCGAAAGCAAAGTCTGAGTATAGGGACCGGGCGCCTGCCATCTGCCGGCAATGATCCGGAAATTTCCGCGGGTAGTTGCGATCCGGTCGCAGAAAAGATCTTCAATCGGGTCTTCGGCTCTCAATACCTTCGCTTTGGACAGCCCCGCATTGAGTGCCCGCTGCAACTGGGCCGGCTGAACCTTGATATGGCCTTCCGCCTTGGCCAGGATCAGCCGCAGCAGCCAGTCCAGCCGAATATCGTTTGCGTGAAAGTCCGGTACGGTGGCCAGGCCTGCAAGCACCGTTGCCGCATGGATCTTGTTCCAACCCCGAACCTGAAATAGGTCTGGATTGTCCGGTCCGAACCCTTCTTCGGGGATGCTCGGAGGTGCCATCTCCGCAAGGAGCGTATCGATGTCGGGTGCATCCTGGTGTTCGTTGTCCATGTATTCACGATTCGTCACGACCAGTTGTAGAAAGCGCTACACAGGTCCGACCCAGGCCTTTCCGGAAATTGTTAGATCGCGCTCTCGATCTTCTTCGTAACCTCGATTAACTCTTCGGCTAGGATATCGTAAATGAGATCGATGATTCGACCGTAACCTGCTGCTTCTTGGCCGGTATTGACTCCAAATCGCTGCAATTCCGCCATGAGTTTCTTGTATTTGTCTCCGGACTTATGAGCTCCTAGGATTCGAATGTCGTGGAGAGCAAATAGGTGGCTAACCGGTTGCTCGGGCTTTGTTCCTTCTTCGATGAGTCTTTCCCAGATGATTGGTCCGTTGCTTGATAGCTGTAGCCCTGTTTTTGCTCCTAGTTGTGCCATTCGAACGATGGTATCGAGTAACTTCAACGTCCCCAATTTGGCGAGGGACTCGGCGGGAACGCCTAACGTAATCAGAAGTCCTCGAAGGTTTACCTCAGCAATGCCCTCAACGAGGAGCTTGTCCAGTTTGACGCATCTATCGAGCAGAGTATCGGCAGAACTCTCAAGCGGAATGTATCGCGCGATCGCTTCCGTCTCTTGAAAATTCCACCAACCGTGATAGTCCAGTGCGGTCTTACGAATGGTGACGAAATCCTCTGCGCGGAGTTCGCCTAAACCAACAGAACCAGCCAGGACGGCCAGTACGTTTCCCAGTTGCGCCATGGCATAGGTCAACTCCTTCGCGCGTACCGCGATATGTCTTTCTTTCAAAATGGCTGGATACGCCGATTCCGGTAATGGCGGAACCGCGAATTTATTCCAATGACGAGTAATAGTGGGGCGAACACCCTCATATAGCTTCTTGAGTTCAAGACGGATCAGATTTCTCCCGACCCTGTCGCAGTGGCTGACGCCCCACTGAGTGCCGAATGTCACAGAACCAGTGTTTGGATTGACTTTGTAGCTGGGGTGACCTTCGAATTCGCCTAAAACAGCATCGTTGACGTATACGCAGTGGGATGGCCCCATCTGCATAGCCATTTTGTGCGTGACTGGCTGTGAAAAACCGGGCCAAACTAGCCCATCGGTGTCCAACGAATCGGCTGAGACCGGAAGTTTTCCCGCCGTCGCGACAACTCGACCGCCCCACACTTGTGCGATTGCAACGGTTTTGTCCTCAATATATCGATTTAATTGGAACAATCTGTCTGGAAACCTAATGTCGATAGCCTCCGCATCGCCAAGCCTTTTCTGTGTATCGGGATCCATGCTGCCCCATCGTTCCTCCCAGAAGACTTGAACGAGCGCCATTCCTCGTAGAGTGAGGTAATCCTCAAGGTAATTTCTCGCGACCGTTACAAATGCGTGAGTGGAGCTTGGAAACGCCCATGTCGACGGTGCGCTAACCTTCACGACATCATGAACTGGTGCCGCAGGATCGTCCCAGAAGACAAAATCTTCCTTAATGTTTCGTGGGCTAAGCCCATATGTCATGAGGAACCTAGGGTCTGGCATCAGGACCGTTTTGTCGTGCGATCTCCACGAGAGTACGAGAGGTTCATACTTCTGGCTTGGCAGATCACGAGCGTCCACCCAGAAGCTTGGTTTGTAAGTGGATCCAGAGTGGGGCGTTGGATGCGGACCACTCGTGCTAACGCCAGGGCCGAGTTTGCCAAGGTTCGCCGCAACTTGTTCCAATTGATCCATCGGAACAAGTGCGGAGAATGTGTCGCGATGCCCCGGATGTGGCTTGTCGGGAAAGCTTTTTATCTCGGCAACGGTAACATCTACATCATCCCACGGACGTTCGTTGGGGACGTGGGCAAGTAGTTTAGGCCACCAGTCGGCGCTCATAGCACTAATAGCATATCTTATTTGGGAGTAAAGTCAGCTTCGGCAATGACCGGTGATGCATCTAAACCGGCCGTCTTGGTCGAAGAGGGCAAGCGACCGCTATGGCCGACAAGCGGAAGATGACGGGGAGCTGGCGAGGGGCAGCTCTACCTCAGATAGCTGCCCTTCATGACATCAAACGCTGGACGGCTCCTGCGGGTCGAAACCGGAAGATAGGGATCCCCGAAAGCTGCCGGTTGCGTATGCCGATAACGGACACTGCCCGTCAGATCAAGTTGCGACCACTACACATTATTCGAACCGTGGTGCTCCTGCTGCCGCCTCGGCGAGGCGGCAGCAGGAAGATCTTGGCCCGCAGCCAGGCTTGGGTGGATGGGCCGGATAGCGTCAGTCATCGGAGCGCGCCGTCAGAAATCAGGAGCCCGCGCACTGGTTTGCGCTCACTGCCTGTAGCACGCCGCCGGTGCGCTCGTCCTGCACAAAAGCGACCACCTCCAGCCGCGCGCGGTTCCAGGCAGCCGGCAACGCAATATCGCGCTGCACCTGTGCTGCGCCGCCGGTCAGGCGGATTGGCCCGATCCATTCGCGCACGACATGATCGTGCGCCAGCGTCACTCCGCTGTTTTCACCGCGCGTCACTTTCGACGCGAGGTCGCTCTCGGCGAGCGCCAGGAATAGCGCGGCTAGCCCGGCCCCGGTGCGCGCCGTCGCTTCGGCGTTGAGGGCCAGCGCGCCGTTCGGTGCAATGCTCGCCCGCACGCGAATATCAGCCGCGGCCGGCAGGGCGGCCATCAACGCTGCGACGAGAGCACAGTCAGCGAATTTACGCGAATTCATAAGTAACTACTTGCTGCCCCAGATCTCATGCACCCGGGCATCCCTGCCGCAGCTTCTGCGATAGAAAGCGTAACGGATCGGATTTTTCGTGTAGTAATCCTGGTGATATTCCTCGGCAGGGTAGAACGCCGAGGCGGCGGCGATTTCCGTAAGCACCTGCGGCAGCTTGCCGCTTTTCAGCAACGCGTCGCGACTGGTATCGGCGATTTTGCGTTCGGTCTCGTTCTGCCAGTAGATGCCACTGCGATACTGCGTACCGGCATCGCAGAACTGGCGATCCTTCACCGTGGGATCGATGTGCATCCAGAAGTAGTCGACCAACTGCTGATAACTCACCTTTGCCGGGTCGTAGCTTACGCGCACTGCCTCGGTATGCCCGGTGCCGCCGGCGCTGACCTGATGGTAGGTGGGATTTGGGGTCTTGCCGGCGGTGTAACCCGATTCCGTCGCGGTCACACCTGGCAGTTTGTCAAAATCCGCCTCCAGACACCAGAAACAGCCGCCCGCGAAGATGGCCGTCGCGGTCGCCATTGAACTGTTCGCGGGTTTGGTCGACTGCGCGCCGGCCGCGAAACCGATGTTGCCAAGCAACAGCAATACAGCCGCGGCGAATCCGGTCAAACCCAAGCGGGTTTTCACGTCCGCAGCTCCGGCAGCTTGTCGGCGCGCGGCACGAATTGCAGCGCGACGCCGTTGTTGCAGTAGCGCTTGCCCGTCGGTTGCGGGCCGTCATTGAAGATATGGCCCTGATGTCCGCCGCAACGCGTGCAATGGTACTCCGTGCGCGGAAAGATCAATTTGAAATCGGTCTTGGTGGCGACGGCTTCCGGCAGCGCTTGCCAGAAGCTCGGCCAGCCGGTGCCGCTCTCGTATTTTTTGCCGCTGTCGAACAACGGCAGATTGCAGGCGGCACAGACGAACGTCCCGTCACGTTTCTCCCGATTCAAGGGACTCGTGCCGGCGCGCTCCGTGCCTTCTTCGAACAACACCTGATAAGCGGGGGTCGGCAGCAGGGCAGCCCATTCGGATTTAGACTTGCGCAGCACCGGGCGGGCGCCGTCCTTCGCCAGCCCAGGGCCGGCGCTGATAATGGGTAGTACAGATAGGCCGAACAGCCATTTCAATGATCGACGACGATCCATGACATGCTCCTGAAGATTATGCGTCTGCCGTTAGTACGCCAGCCATGTTGCCGGCGCCCGTCTCGATGCGGACGAGTCATCGGGCGGCGCGCCCTGCCTGGGCAACGATGCGTTTGGCGCGTTGTGACAGGTAGTTCGGCAGGAATTGGCCGATGGTTACACGCGGGTGCACAATTCGTAGGCGGCCGGTAAATATCGACTTTGTTTCTGCGCAACTGTAACCAAAGGCTTCGCTGCAACGAATGTTCGCAGCGTGACCGCAGGCTTGTTTCATCCCGATCTTATACATCGCCAAGGCTCAAACAGTCATGAATTCGAATACCGCGGCCGTCGTCAAGGATCTGGTTCTGATTGGCGGTGGTCACGCTCATGTATTAGTCATCAAGCGCTTCGGCATGCAGCCGATTCCGGGAGTGCGGCTTACGCTCATCGCCAGAGACATCGACGCGCCGTACTCGGGGATGTTGCCCGGTTTGGTCGCCGGTCACTACGGCCGTGAGCAGTGTCATATTGACCTGCGCCGGCTGGCGAGCTTCGCCGGCGCAAGGCTGTACCACGATGAGGCCGTGGGTCTGGATCTCGGCGCAAAACACGTGCTGTGTTCGAGCCGGCCCCCGGTACGCTACGACGTAGTGTCCATCGATATCGGGTCGCGCCCGCGGCAGGACGAGGTACCCGGAGCATCGCTTTACGCCACAGCGGTGAAGCCTATCGATCGCCTTATCGGGCGTTGGGAACAACTGTTGGAGCGCGTGCTGAGCCGCGACGATCCCACGCGAGTCGGGGTGGTGGGCGGCGGCGCCGCCGGGGTGGAACTCACGCTCGCCATCCAGTTCAGGTTGCGGGAAGAGATTGCGGCGGCAGGTCGCGATCCCGGCCTGGTGAGCGTAGGGCTGGTGACCATGGGGGAGATTCTTCCGACTTACGCCCCCGGGGTGCGTCACATTCTGATGCGCATTTTCAAGGAACGGAATGTGACCCTGTACATGGACCGCGAAATTGTCGAAGTCAAACCCGGACGACTGCTATGTGCGAACGGAGGGGAAATACCCTTTGATGAAATCCTGTGGGTGACCCAGGCGGGAGCCGCGCCGTGGTTGCGCGCATCCGGACTCGAGTGTGACCCTAACGGTTTTGTCAAAGTGCGCGATACGCTGCAGAGCGTGACGGATTCCGCCGTGTTCGCCGCGGGGGACATCGCCGACATGGTCAGGCATCCTCGTCCCAAGGCAGGCGTGTTCGCGGTTCGTCAGGGTAAGCCGCTCGCCGACAACCTGCGCCGGGTCCTGCTCGGCAAGCCGCCACGGTTCTTTAAACCCCAGAAGCATTTCCTGTCGCTGATTTCCGCCGGCAATCGCTATGCCATCGCCTCCCGCTGGGGCTGGGCGATGGAAGGTGCAGCCATGTGGCGGCTCAAGGACTGGATCGACCGCCGCTTTATGAAGCAGTTCGACGACCTCCCGGAGATGGTGGAAGCGCAGACGGCGGCGCTGGAGCCGGGACTCGCGGGGCCTGAGGCGCTCAAGGAGCTCTCGGTCATGGCGAGCCGTTGCGGAGGATGTGGCGCCAAAGTGGGCCACACAGTGCTGTCGCGAGTGATCGGGCGTCTGCGTCCCAGCGTTTCCAAAGACATCCTGATCGGCCTGGATGCACCCGATGACGCTGCTGTCGTGCGCGTGCCCGAGGGCAAGGTCATGGTCCACACCGTCGATTTCTTCCGCAGCATGATCGATGACCCTTACCTTTTCGGACAGATTGCAGCGAACCACAGTCTCGGCGATATCTTCGCCATGGGAGCCGAGCCGCAGACGGCACTGGCCATTGCCACGGTGCCCTACGGTCTCGAAGCGAAAATGGAGGACGATCTGTTCCAGATGATGTCCGGCGCGCTACGCGTTCTGGAGGGCGCCGGCGCCGCATTGGTGGGTGGGCATACCAGTGAAGGGGCCGAGCTCGGGCTGGGATTTGCGATCAACGGGACGGCATTCGAAGGTGCTCTTCTGCGCAAGGGTCCCATGGTGTCCGGAGACAGGCTGGTCCTCACGAAGCCCATCGGGACCGGCACTCTGTTCGCGGCCCACATGCGGCACAAGTCAAAAGGGCGGTGGATCGAGAGCGCACTCGATGCCATGCTGCTCTCCGCCCGCGACGCGGCGCGCTGCCTGCAGCGGTGTCACGCCACCGCCTGCACCGATGTCACCGGGTTTGGCCTCATCGGTCACTTGGTGGAGATGATCAAGCAGTCAGACGTGGACGTCGCCCTGGACCTGAGCGCGATTCCTTTTCTCGATGGCGCGCTCGATACGGTCGCAGCGGGAATTTTCAGCTCGCTGCAGCCTCAGAATATCCGCTTGCGGAGAGCCGTTGAAAATCCTGAAAGCTTCTCGGCCGACCCGCGCTTTCCGCTGCTGTTTGACCCGCAAACGGCTGGAGGGCTATTGGCGGCGGTGCCGGGAGAGCGGGTTGCCGCCTGCGTTACAGAGCTGAAAGCCCTGGGTTACCCCGCCGCAGCGATCATCGGGCAAGTGCTGCCCCGCAGCGGGCAGCTCGCCCCTGTGACGATACTGCGTTAGAGCAGCCAGGCTCCCGCGAGCAGCGGCCTAACAGCGATCGCAGGGCAGTTTGGGCCCGCCTCCGCTAGTACGCTGATGACGCATTGCAAGCACATAAAACGCAAAATAGCCGGCAACCAATATTCCAGCCAGCAGCAGACCCCAGTTAGTTACGAGCCATTGCCACATGTTCATTTTCTCCCGTAGTCGACACTATCAGTCGATATGGATCCTTGAGACCTTGCGCGAATTGTAGTCCCATCCGGCGTTCGCAACTGCGTCTTTGGCGGAACCCGTCTCCGGCTGGACGCCGGTCAACGGGGGCCATGCGCCGGTTGTATTGTTTCATTTTAGACCGTATAGTCCACAAATATGCTTCTTTTTGTGTTTTCGTGAATGGCCCGGCCTCGCGAGTTTGACTCGAACACCGCGCTCGAAAGCGCCATGCAGGTGTTCTGGGCGAAAGGCTACGAGGCGACCTCGCTTGACGATCTGTGCGAAGCGACCGGTCTCGGCCGCTCCAGCCTTTACGCCGCGTTCGGCGACAAGCGTGGACTCTACCTTAGCGCGCTTGACCGCTATGAGGAGGCGGGCGCACGTCGCATCGCCGCGGCGCTGGCCCGGCCCCCCATCCGGAAAGCTGTCGCAGCATTCGTGGGCCGGATCATTGACGATATCGTCGCCGGACCCGGCCGGCGCGGCTGTTTCATCGGCAATTGTGCCGCCGAGCTCGCGCGGGGGGACCGCACCGCAGCGACCCGGGTACGCCGCAGCCTTGACCGTCTTGAAGCCACGTTTCGCGACGCACTTGCGCACGCGCGCTCGCGCGGCGAGATCGCCGCGACTTCCGATGTCGATGCGCTCGCGCGTTTCCTGGTTGCCGGCATCCAGGGCCTGCGGCTGGTCGGCAAGGCGAAGCCCGACCGCGCCGCGCTCGACGATATCGCGGCGGTGATGCTGCGCTGCCTCGACCGATAGAGACAAGGAGTGCAGCATGGCAAGACTTTCCGATGTGAAACGGTTAGCCGCAATTCGGCGAACCGCTCAAAGCGATGGGATGGGACCTCGTGGGGAGCACGCGCGCGGAACTCGACGCATTCCGGCGCGAGCAGACGAAGCGGACCGGCGAAATAGTCAAAGCTTCCGGCGCGAACGTCAGATAGAGACGCCCGACGTGCGGGAGCCTCGCTACTTGCGCAACTGCGCCTCGCGGAAATTGATCATCTTGATTACGTCGGCCGCGTCGATACGGCCGATAGGGCCGTCACTGTAACTCGACGCCAGGACCTTGCCGTCGGCACCGAGGACGAACTCCGAGGGTTGAATGATGCTGCGACGGTCTTCCCACCAGGAGCCTAGTTTGTCGGCAATCTCGCGCGTAACGCCGTAGCCGACCGGAAACGAAACTTCCGCCGCTACCTCGCGCGCCTTGTCGATCGGGTCCACGCTCGCTGCAAAGACCTTGGCCCCGAGGGCGTCCAGCTCGCCCTTGAGCTTCTCGAAGCCGACCAACTGTCGGCGGCAGTACGGTCACCAGTGTCCGCGATAAAACAGGACGACCCGGTACTTGGCATTGACGCCATGGGGCAGCTCAATTGCTCCGGCACCGACAAGATCGATCTTCAGGTCCGGAAACACGGCGCCGATACCTAGCTTATCTGACATTGGATTCCCTTTCGGTTACTCGTGAAATTCAACGGTCTGCCCCCGCAGCGTCACCGAGCTGAGCAGCGGCACCTGCTGTACCACCAGGTTCTCGGCGAAACAGCCGCCCTTCGCATTTCGAACTAGGGCCACGATCTTATCCAGCGGCTCATCTGAATCGAGTTCAAGGGCGGTTGTTACACTCTTCCACGTGGTCTTCACGGTACCCTTGAGTACCGACCCGCTGAGCAGATAGTCGAACTCCACGTGGCACCTGGCTTTCCTCACCTTCAACTTCATCATGGACGCGTACCGCGCCACCTGGGTGAGCAGTCAGAAACCGATACCCATTGCGAGATAGCTCATGGGCGGAGGGAACTTGTTCGTCCCGCCGATGTGAGCTGGCTCATCCGAATAAATCTCGAACCCCCGCGCTTTCCCGAGTTTGAGATGGGCCTCCCCTTCGATGGATTCGGTATCGGCCACCATGTGCATGGCGAATCCCTGTGAGGGCAGTTCCGGTTTGTCGGTGATGCGTTCTCCGGGTTTGGTGCTTTGCTCGAACATGTTCAGCGGTTTTTCTTCCATTGGGATCTCCAGTATGTGTAGCAACGCGCAAATGGACCTATTTCGCATTGTAGACCAGTTGTTCCAGAATGCAACCCGCTGGCGCGGCCATGGCCATCGGAATCAGTTGCCAATCCGGAACGGGCGCACTAGACTGCGACAATTCGCAGGGGTGTTCGATCGTCGAAAACGCGGCTGAGCGGATACCGGAATATTTGTTAGAGAGAGTTCGCTTGAAACAGATCCACCGGCGCTTACGGGTACTCACGCCCGGCACGCTCAGAGGCATACTGCGCGGCATCGAGAAGGAAAGCCTGCGCGTCAGGCCGGACGGCAAGCTTGCGGACACGCCGCATCCGGCCGGTCTCGGCTCGGCGCTCACCCACCCTCACATCACGACGGATTTCAGCGAATCCCAGCTCGAGCTGATCACCGGAGTGCACGCCGACATCGACGCGTGCCTCGAGGAACTCACCGAGATCCATCAGGCCGTCTACCGGAACATCGGCGACGAAGTCCTGTGGTGCACCAGCATGCCATGCGGATTGCCCGCCGACGATGATATCCCGATCGGCCGCTACGGCAGCTCGAACGTCGGCAGGGCAAAGACAGTCTACCGCTACGGCCTCGCGCATCGCTATGGCCGGCGCATGCAAACCATTTCAGGCATCCACTACAATTTTTCGCTGCCGGAGGCGGCCTGGCCGATGCTGCAGCAGGCCGATGGCCGCCGCGGCGCGGTGCAGGCCTACCAGAACGATTGCTACTTCTCGCTGATTCGAAACTTCCGCCGTCACTCCTGGCTGCTGCTCTATCTCTTCGGTGCCTCGCCCGCGGTTTGCAGCAGCTTCGTCGCCGGCCGCGCGCATGGATTGCAAACGCTGAACGCGGGGACGCTGTACCTTCCCGCGAGCACCTCCTTGCGCATGAGCCCGCTGGGTTACCAAAGCGAGGCCCAGGCCTCGCTGGCAGTGAGCTACAACAGCCTGGAAAGCTACGCCCGCTCGCTCTACGGCGCGCTCACCACGCCTTATCCGCAGTACGCAGCGATCGGCATCCGCGACGGCGAGGACTACCGGCAACTCTCGACGACCCTGCTGCAGATCGAGAACGAGTTCTACGGAACCATCCGGCCGAAGCGGCCAATTCGCTCCGGCGAGCGGCCTTTGCATGCGCTGGGCGAACGCGGGGTCGAGTACGTCGAAGCACGCTGCATCGATCTCGACCCGTTCTGCCCCATCGGCATTACTGCGGCGACGATCCGCTTTCTCGACGTGTTCCTGCTGCATTGCCTGCTCAGCGACAGCGCCGCGGACACGCCCGCGGAAATCATCGCGAATTCCCGTAATCTGCGCCGGGTCGCCGAAAGGGGCCGGGATCCGGATATGCGCCTGGCCAGGCGCGGAGAAGAACTTGTCCTCGCCGAATGGGGCGACGAGTTGCTGCGCGAGTGCGAGCCTATAGCGGCAGCCCTCGACGACGCATACCGCGGCAGCGCATACCGCGACGCATTGTCGGCCGCGGGAGTCGCCCTCGGTGATCCAGCGGCGACACCTTCAGCCCGCATCCTTCGCGAGATCGCGCAGAATTACGGGAGTTCGAATGTCCGCTTCGCTTTGGCGCAGTCCGTGCGGTTCCGGGCCGACCTGCAGGCGTTACCCTGGGCCGCAGAGGCGGCTGCCCGCTACGCGCGCATGGCCGAAGAATCGCTGGCCGCGCAGCGGAAAATGGAGGCCGGTGACGCCCTGCCGTTTGAACTTTTTCGCCAGCAGTATCTGGCGCAGGATCTGCTGAGCGGAATGCGCCTGTGATTGGAATTCTGACGACTTCCCCGCCTGGGATCCCGTCATCCCACCGGATCCAGGAGCGCCGCCGAACTCGTCGGGCGCGAGTGCTATAATCAGCCACTCCGGGCGGCTTTTCATTAACGCTGCGTTGACCGCAATCCTTTGATTGCGCTATGTTCGCAGTTTTTCCCCGCAGTGGCGATCCGCGCATGCCCAAGCCAGCGAAACCAGAACAGAATCCCACCTTCGAAAGCGCGCTCGCCGAGCTCGAAAACATCGTGACGCGCATGGAAGGCGGGCAGCTGCCGCTCGAGCAGTCGCTCTCCGCCTACAAGCGCGGCGCCGAGCTGCTCAAGTTCTGTCAGGCCCGGCTGGCGGACGCTCAGCAGCAGGTCAAGGTTCTCGAAGCCGGCGCACTGAAGAATCTCGCCGGTGACGATGACGACGCCTGATTTCCAGCACTGGGCGAGCGCCCACCAGAGCCGCATCGAGGCGCAGTTGCAGGCAGTGCTTCCGGGCGCCGACCTTGCGCCGCAACGCCTGCATCAGGCCATGCGCTACGCGGCGCTCGGCGGGGGCAAGCGCGTGCGGCCGCTGCTGGCGTTTGCCGCTGGCGAAATTACCCGCGCCGACGCCGGCCGCGTCGCGGTTGCGGGCGCAGCGGTCGAGTTGATCCACGCGTATTCGCTGGTACACGACGATCTGCCGTGCATGGATGATGACGTATTGCGGCGGGGGCAGCCGACCTTTCATATCGAGTTCGCCGAAGCGACCGCACTGCTGGGGGGGGGTGCGCTGCAAAACCTCGCGGTCCAGCTGCTCGCCCGCTCCGACGCCGAACTGGCAAAAAAGCTTGTGACCTTCAAAAAGAAGTTGGAAGACGGCGTCCGGCAAAAAAACGAAAAACTCAAACAGCAAGTCGAAGATTAAACCTTGTCAGGTTTCATGAAAACTCCCGTGTTGGTCAAATTGGACGTCCGTGATCCCAACCTTATCCGTTTACGGGAAATCGCTCTCGCTAGCCGCGAAGGGAAAATCGTAGCCTTTCCGACCGAGACGGTCTATGGGATGGGGGCGCCGATGAGCGTTCCGCAAATCGTGCAGCGGCTCAGCGAAATCAAAAAAAGGGACGAAGGAAAACCTTTTTCCTATCATATCGGCGACTGGGATATGGTGGACCGGCTCAAGATTCAAAAAACGCCGGCGTTCCGGTTTCTCACCCGAAAATTTTGGCCGGGCCCGCTGACCGTGGTTGCATTCAATGATCACCAGGAAAAAATCGGCTTGCGGTTTCCGCGCCACCGCCTCGCGGTCGCGTTGATTAATGCCGCCGGCGAACCCTTTATTGCGACAAGTGCCAATGTGAGCGAGGCGCCGTCTCCG
>Ga0080064_1002077_pt1 | contig 29771 bp, 21 predicted proteins | sample Subgrocontami54m_FD_69260 | JGI IMG/M metagenome (GOLD analysis project Ga0080064, IMG submission 69260) | Subsurface groundwater microbial communities from S. Glens Falls, New York, USA - GMW46 contaminated, 5.4 m (SPADES assembly) (version 2) ...
GATGGGAATGGGCCGGCCTAAGTTGATCGCCTTGATGATGTCCACGCGCGGGCCTTTAAGCGACGCTACAGCAGAGTCGGGAACGCCCAGGGCCTTGTAGATGCCAAGCACCTCGGCGTCGCGCACTAGCACCGGGAACAAGATGTCGGCGCCAAAATTGGTTACATCGTTTAAGGGGCTGCTGTGCAGGTAGAGCGTCTGGCGCTGCGTCCCAACGAGGCCGGCGTTAAAGAGCGGCAAGGCTTCGCGGCCGACCTGCACCCAGTCGCCGACTCCCTTGAGGCCGGTGATGATATTGCTGGGATCCACGATCTGCGTCTGCTGCCGGCTGATGCTCGCCCACACCCGGAGCAGACTGTCGGTCGAATTGGGATTGAGCACGCCGTTGTGTGGAATGCCGTTCGGGAAGACGTCGTTGATCGGAACCTCGAGGGCAATCGAGAAGACGTTGAAGCCCGTGAACACGTCTTTGCCCGGCGGCCGGCGCGCGCCTGGGATTCCGCCAAGATCGTCTTTGTTCAAGTTGACCAGGTCAAAGATTCCCTTCTCATCGAGTTGATAGGGGTCGTCGAACTGGCCGGCGATGATCCGCCCGCCGTTCGCAAGAGGCTGGATGAACTTGTCGACGAAAGCCTGATCATAGAGGCCCACTTCACGGCTCGTGGGATCCCCGGAGTCGTAACCCTGGAAGGGACCGAGACCGTAGACGAGCCGATCGGTCTGCGGGCCGTGGTTGTTCGGCAGGACTGGGAGACTGTCGCCAAGGATGGCTTCCTTGCCCGGGCCTCCAAAAAGCTTCTCGAACGGACTCGGAGGCACGACGCGCGTGACCTTCATGGTCTCGGTGCCGCCCGTGAGCTGCCAGAGCAGCTCATTGCCGCCGCCCACAGAATCCTTAGGACTGGGAAGTGATGCGGCCTTGAGCGTGTTCGTGAACTCGATCCGGTAGACCGCCACGTCCTGGAGGCTCGCGCCCTTTCCAATGTGGAACTCATAGCGGTAGCCGTTGCATGCGCGGTAGCCCTGGTTACCCTGACCCGGCTCTTGGAGCGGGTAGAAGTCCATGATCAAATACAACTTGTCGTGTGATTGGGGCGACACCCACGCATAGGTGTCGGTGTTGTCGGCGCAGGGCTCGTTCAGGATGGCAAGCGCCTCGCGATGGCTTGATGCTTGCAGAGTGATACTGACCATAGCGAACAAGGCCCCCGCGATCAAACCTTTGGAAATTCGTTTCATGCATACACTCCTTTCACGTCTATCCGGAATTAGTTTTTTGGCTTTCATGTCTACACTTCCTCTTAAGTGGGTGAAGAACCAGCGAAGGACTTGCCGGTCCCGCCCCAAATCGTGTTTGGTCTACTAAAGCCTATTACGAGGGATGTGGAAGTTTGGATTTACTAGCTGAGAGGGCCGACCCAAATGGGAGTAGTCGTGGGCTGCGGCTGGCCGCCCGCCGGCTCATTTGTAATGGCGAGGGCCGCGGCATCCGCTATGCTGGTGGCCGGGCCGGAGAGCAGCAGGACGCCGCCGTTCGAATCCGGTTGGAAGATGCCGGCGCTGATTGGCCTGCCCTGCTTCGGCACGACCCAGAGCTGATAGGTCCGGTTCGGCGGCGGCAGCGGCATCTTCTGGGCTGTCAACAACAACCCCAAAGTTTCGTTCCAATAGGCGCGGATTTGCGGGGCGGCGGGCTGCGTCGTGGTCAGTGTAATTGCCTTGGACGCCGAAGAGGACGCAATCGCGAACGCTTTGCGATAGGTCTCGGTTTCAGAGGTGAGATCCTTAAGCCGCGCTTCCAGCTCCAAAGTCTGTTGCTGGAAGTGGCGAGCCTGCTGCATGGAAACCAGTGCAACCACCGAAAGCGAGGCTGCGATGCCGGCCCAGGCCCATGCGGGCATCCATGATAGGCGTTTCTGTTTGTGGACCACGGAATCCAGGAGACCGCGGCGAATCGCGGCGGGTGGGTCCACCGGGGGCGCCATATAGGCAAGCTGCGAGACCAGCCAGCGTGCGTCGCCGACGCCTTTGGAGCAGACCGGGCACTGGCGGGAGAGGTGAGCCTTCAGTTCGGCGAGATCCTCTCCCTCCAGCACGCCCAAGACGTACGCTTCGTAGGATTCTTTGAGCTGGTCGCAATCCATTAACTTGCCTCTGCCAGTTTTTGCCGTAGTTGCGTCAGGGCACTTCGAATCCAAGTCTTGACGGTGCCCAAGGGTTCTTTCATCGCATCGGCAATTTCGCTATGCGTCATTCCTTCAAAGTAAGCCAACTCGATGGCCCGCCGCTGTGCTTCGGGGAGGGAACTCATCAGCGTACGCACCTTTTCGGCGCGGCGTTGTTGGTCCAGCCACTGTTCGGGGTTCGGCATAGGAACCTCCAGCGAGAACTCATCCACACTTTCCTCTCGCTGGCGCTGTTTTTCTGTTTTCCCTCGGACGTAGTCTAATGCCCGGTAACGAGCCAGTGTCAGGAGCCAGGGCTCAACAGGGCCTCGGGAGGGTTGGTAGGCATGGGCGTTCCTCCAGAGTTGCAGGAACACCTCCTGCACAATCTCTTGCGAGGAGGCTGGCTGATGTGTAATACGGAGAATCAGAGAATATACAGCGCGTGAGTAGCGATCATAGAGCTGCTCCAGAGCCCTCTCTTCCCGGCGGGAAATTTGGGCCATCAGATCCGCGTCGCTGATCCCTTCGCCGTGCATCAGAATGTTCAACAATCCCATCAGCACGATCGCCTACCACTTCCCGTTAACTAATACGGGATTGTCGCTCGGTCGGATGAGAAACGCCCGCAACTCTATTCCCTTCAATAACCGGCTATCATCATACACCGATCCGAAGAAAGTAGCCTATCAACCCGTGATAAAAGCGGCCTTTTTCAGGCGAAGTTGCTCATTACTCCAGAAACGGGATAGGGTGCAATCGCGGGGAACATAGTGAGGTTAGCCCCAATATTCAATGAGTCCGGACCTCTCAGGCGTCCGGTCGGCTGCCTTGGTTTCGGCACCGTTGCTCTGGCAACGACCAAAAAGGCTTCTCCGTCCGAAATGTAGTCAAAATTGTAGATGGTCTCAGCCACTTGAATGGAGCGAAAAGGCCGTAATTACACGAGTCGGATTGCCCGACCCCCTGTCCAAAACAGGGGTCAGTCCATTGTCTCCGTTTAGGGTAAATCCATACTGACCTGACATTTGTGTAGCCAGAGGTAGACAATACCGATGCAAACGCTTTGTGGGCGTAGGAACATCAAGCGGACCGAGAGACATCCTAGCTTACGCATTTCCATCGGTCGGGATCTATTCTGCTGCCTCGACCCACTTAAAAGACGAAGAAGTGGGCCGGTCAATGAGACGGCGAGCGCAACGATTAACTCGATTGCGCAGTAGTACGAATCCAGCGGTGGGTCAGCCGTTCTACGCGGCCGTTTGCGCCTGCTTATCACTGAAAATCATTTTGAGCTGGAAACACCTTTCAACCAGCTCTTATCCAACTTTTCCGTAAACCAACGAACGATCGTTGGCCGTACCTCAGGCTGTATGTCAAAGATCCCGGAACCGTGCGCGCCATGTGAATAAACCACTAGCTGGCTATATTTGCTTTTTGACAAAAAATACACCTTTCTGGCAACCTCCAGATCGGTCTTCGCTCCAACCCAACCTTCTGTCAGCCCATCCCCATAGGTGTCGTCTTCGCTGGTAAACGAGAGGATTGGGACGTCGCTGGTAGTAAGGTACTGTGTCATTTCCGTCTCGGGCACTCCCCCTCCGCCCCCAGGGCTAAGCAGTACAATGGTCTTGATCCTGGCGTCCCCAATGGCGGCCTTCAGTACATGATCGGTACCCCACGTGGCGCCAAGCAGGCCAATTCTGGCAGGGTCGACAACCTCTCGAGTGGCCAGGAACTCGATAGCGGCCTGAACGTCCAAGTAGAGTTTCGTATTTTGCGGATCAACCCCTTTGCCGTAGATTTTAACCCATTGCGGATCGTCCGGAGCCTTCACCTTACCGCGGTACCATTTATCATCATCGGCGCTTTCTCCTTTACCTCTCCAATCATAGGTCAAGACGACTAAGCCGCCTTTAACCAGATCTCGCGCCAAATCGTAGTAAGTTTTTTGGTCATGCTGAGCGCCATGCACAAGAACAACCCCAGCTACTGGTGTGCGCTTGTCTGCCCCCGGCGGAATATGGAGTCTGCCGCGAATCGTCCATCCATCCGTGGTTTGAAAAGACACTTCGCTTTCGACGCCTAGCCCCGATAAATTACGGAATAGCCATCGCTCCGGCCCCGCCGGATTTTGGGCCGACATTCTGCTCGCAGACAACGCGAAAACACTATCTACGTTTTTCGATTCGGAATAAGCATTCGCCATCTCCCGGAAACTCGCCTTATCCTTTACATCGGCGAGGAAATAGATAGGCAGGCGTTCCTGGAATTTGATATAGTCTCGAGCTGCCGCACCCAACGGCCCCGAGACCACTAACGCCTGTACCGCCTCCGGGTGTTCCGACGCCTCCAAAACAGCGTAATTAGCGGCTATGCCCCCCGCAATAATACCGATGCGCCGGGAATCCACGTTCTTTTGCGAGGCGAGGAATTTAATCGCATCCCGAATGTCCAACTGAAAGCCGTCCAGGTCTTTGGGGGAAAAGTTTGCAGACTCTTTTTTGCCCAGGCTTCTTCCATGACCTCGCACTTCAATGATCAACGACGCCATTCCCAGGTTTTGCAATTCGGCGGTGGTGCCCGTCCCGGTGGTAGACGCCGTCGTCATACCGCCGCCCGGCTGGCCCACCAAAACCACTCCGGGCACCCGATTGGCGGGGAAAGTTTCCGGGAGAAACAGAGTGCCGTGAATCGTCCATCCATCTTCGGTCTGGAAATTCACCAGACTTCGAGGGCCCGACCCGATAATTTGAGAGCGCCCCTCTCTCGTCCCATAGCAAAAAAAGCATAGACCCATTAGGAATATACAAACTCTCGCTCTCAGAAATCTCATTGATTTCTCCTTATCCGTTTTAATGCAAATAACCGTTTTGCATTGGAACATTCCTTGGCCGATATTTCCGAGCAGCCTTCGGGAGGCAAGCCGCCAGATCCAGAGCACTACCCTATCTGAAAAATGATGCCATTCTCCACAATAGCAATCGCGCTCCACGGGTTCTTTCCGCCTTCGTTCTAACCCCGATCGTTATTCTCGGTCAACAAGATGCTCCCCATCCGCGGCCCCACGCCCTAAAAATTGAGCTTCAACCCCAATTGAATCTGCCGTGAGGTCTTCGATCCGGTGGTCGTGATAACCCCAGCCGACGGACTGATCGTGCCGCTGCCCCCGAAAACACTCCCTCCGGGAGGGGAAAAATTCGCGTGGTTCAAGAGATTGAAGGACTCCGCCCGGAACTGCAAGTGAACTCTCTCCGTCAACGAGATGTCTTTGAACAGCGACAAATCGACTTCGGACAGCCCCGGCCCCCTTAAGACTCCCCGTCCCAGATTTCCAAAAGTTCCTGGCATAGGAAGAATATATGCCTTCGGATCGAACCAGAGGTCGGGACTGCCAAGGATCGCCTTTCCGGTAAAGGCCGGGTTTACCGACGGGCGGTCCCCCCCTCCCCCATTTCCAGATTGGTTGGAACCCGTTTGCGGAGTGAAAGGAGCGCCGCTCAATAAAGAAACAATCGCGTTTAGCTGCCAGCCGCCGGCCAACTTACCCGCAGCCCCACTCACTCCGCTCAGCCAAGGCTTGCCGTGTCCGAACGGCAACTCGTAACCGCCGCTCAAACTAAACTGATGTTTGTAGTCGTTGGCGGAGGGACCCCATTCTCGCCGCAAATCATAGGGATCCATTTGCTGATTCGCCTCATTGCCTGCATCGGAGGGGCCAACCCCCGTGCCAATGTTCAGGTTCTTTCCCCAAGTGTAGTTGCCCCGGAATTGCAGGCCAGAAGCGTACCGGTGCGTCAACTCCAATTTCAGCGCGTTATAGCTGGCACTGCTCTCCGAGGCCCAGATGGTCGCGCTGCTCAAGTAAGGATTGGGGCGCGTTCCCACGGGAATGTATTCCGCGCCCATGGGTACAACACCGGTTGGGGTCCTGATGCCCCCGCTCCTGCAACCGCCCGGGCCGGAGCAAATCGCCGGGCGAACGGTGTTGGGGTTTACGGGGATGACCTCATAGTATCCATGCGATCCGATGTAAGAGGCACGGAGAGCTGTATTGAGCGTAATCTGGTGTTCGACCGAAAAACTCCATTCCTGCACCGTCTGAGTATGCAGCCTCGGGTTGATCCCTTTAGGAGCATAGGTGGTGCAGGGCGACGGCACTCCTGGGCCACACGCAGGAGGCAAACGTGTGGTGGGAATGACGGGCAGGAGAGAGAAGAGCGAAACTTCTTCAAAATCGGCGCTATTGTTGAAGCCGGTGGGAGGTGCCACGTCTTTCAGAGGATAATCCAGAAAGTCCTGGAGACTATAGTAGGTACCAAATCCGGCGCGGATCGAAGTCTTTGCCTTCCCGAACGGGTCCCAGGACAGACCCACCCTTGGACTGAACAACCACTTCGCATTATTCTCCGTCAACACCGAACGTCCCACTAGCAGGTCCTGAAGTAACACTCCATTCGGATCGTACAGGTAGTTTGCCGCTTTGCCATTGGCGTCATTCCAACCGTTGGTAAACTCGTGACGCAATCCCAACCGGACAGAGAGGTTCGGCCGAACCTGGACCGTATCCTGGAGATACCATGCGCCCTCTAGCTGCCTCCAAGCATGGGGTGAGGCGTTTGGAACAACGGTGAAAGTCCTCGCGGTCCCCGCCAGGAATGTTTGGAGGTTGAGAAAAGTTGCCGACCCAGCCGTGGAAGCAGCTCCAAACGTATTGGAGCGGAGCCACTGAAACCATGCGCCCAAGGCGATGAGGTGCTTCCCCCTAATCACTTGCAGCCCGTCTGAGTACGTAAACAGGCTCTTATAGTCGGAGTAAAAAACCGTACTGCCCTGCCCTGTCCCTTGGATTCCGCCGACAGCGATCGTTCCGGGTACTTCTCCCTGTACGAAAGAAACGCCGGAAGGCAAAGGAATGAGCGGAGGAGTGGTAAAAAGAAATCCGGCGCGAGAAAGCCCCGCGGTGAAAGTGTTGATCACGCTGGGTGAGAAAACATGAGTTTCCTGCAAACTGAGTACTTGGTTTCGAAGGTGGACGATGATCCCAAACACCGGGTCCGGCCCCGGGGTCGTACTGTTGCCCTCGTCCACCGTATAAACTCCAGAAAGCGAATCCTGGCCCGATATGGTGCGGTCGACTCGCACCGTTCCGAAATCCTCCTGGATACTTTCTTTCGGATTCGTATTGGCTTGGGCAATCCCACCCGCGAGACTGGGCCCGGTCTGGTTTGGCCAGAATGCCATGAAGGGCAACATGCGTGGATTCAGACCTGCCACGGGAGTCGGCACCCCTTGGGCATTGGGCAACAAACCCCGGCGCGCATTTTCATCCGGAACAAAAATCACACTGGTGAGCACCCAGCGGTGCCGGAACCCTTCGTAGTTGCCAAAGATGAAAGTCCGGTCCTTCTGGATCGGCCCGCCGGCCGCACCCCCAAATTGATTTCTCTGGAAGGGAGGAACCGGGGTAGGATTCGGGGCCTTTTGCCGGTCGAAAAAGTTTCTCGCATCCAGGGTGTTGTTCCGCAAAAACTCAAATAAAGTCCCATGGAGCCGATTGGTACCCGACTGGGTAACAATGCTGACTTGCGCCCCAGCCCGCTTCCCGTACTCCGCCGAATAGGTATCGCTCACCACGTTGAATTCTCGAACCGCGTCAATGCCCAGCAATTGGCCGCTGACGCCACCCGGCAAGGCGTGGGCGCCGTTCGGTCCCGTGTATTCCACACCGTTTAGCGAAAAGAGGTTTTCGCTCGGGCGCCGCCCCGACACGGTGAATGAGTTCCCCAATCCGGACGCGACGGCTCCCCGTGACTTCTCCGTAAAGCGGATAGCGCCCGCATTCAACGCAATCAGATTATCGAAACTGCGGCCGTTTAGTGGCAATTCCTTCACTTGCCTTTCTCCGACCAGGCCGGCGACCTCCGCCGTGGTTGTATTCACCAGCGGCGCTTCCGCCGTCACGGTCACCTGTTGCTCTACATTTCCCACTTCCAGCCTCAGGTTGACCACCGCCGCCTGTCCTACCACCAAATCGATCCCCTTCCGTACCGCTGCGCTGAAGCCCGGCTTCTCCGCTCTTACCTCATAAAGCCCCACCGGCAGCGACAACGCCTGGTAATTGCCAGTTTCGTCCGTAGGCACCGTTCGCGTAGCCCCTGTCTCCAGGTTCGTGATTGTCACCGTCACCAACGTGATGGCTGCGCCCGAGGAGTCCTCAATTTTCCCCGATAGGGACGCCGACACTTGAGCGAAGGCAAAATTACTACTCGCGACGAACAAGACCGAAGCAAGTAAGCTGAAAAGCCCAAAACTGTTTAATTTGTTTCCCTGGAACTTCAAGCTGCGATCTTTCATGGGTTTCCTCCATCAACGATTTCGATTCTTGTAGCCCCAATGGCGGCAATTCCCGATTTGAGCTTTTCCTTTGCGCAAAACCCGACGCCAACGTGAATTTGCCGCGATGAATATCACCTGTCAGCCCACCTGTCAAGAGAAAACTGAAAAATGAGAAAACTGAAAAATGTGTCGTTAGTACACGATATGTCAGGTGTAATTTGATGAAGCAAGCCGGGTGGAACTCGGTTTCCCGTGCGATCCTTATAACAAAGAGATGCTTCGTGCATTTGCGTATGGCGGGATGCGGGATCACCTCCTGCTCTAGTGGAAACAGTATCGGGAGGATGTCCATGAGACGATAAGAAGAGCCAGACTTTGGGCTTTGCGAGATGACTCCCGAGTGATGGCGCACTCGGCAATTATTCGCCGATTCCGGCGCAATGGGATTGACACCCGACCGGAATCCCGCGAACCGAGCCCGAAGTCCCCTTCTCGCAAGTTGAACACCCGATCCCCTGCACAGAATGCAGGGGGTCTACCATCTTGATCGCCCCTTTTAAACGGCTTCCGGTAGCGGTCCACTGAAAAAACGTAGTCAAAATTGTAGAAAGTCCACAGTAAATTAGACAGGGGGTCTATTTAAGTACCATATAATGAGAGACTTGCGAGCTAGGTCCAAGTTGCCCAAGGCAGATTACGGGTGTTTGCCGAATCGCCCTATTTTCAACTGCTTACGGTTCAAGAAGTTGGGCGCTGCTTATTGGAACTTATGGAACCTAGTTGAGCTTGAGTGATTCTTCGTCTACATTTTTATCTACATTCGACTTCCGATCCGCTTAGGCCACCCGGCAATCATTTGTAGAGGTTTTGAAAACGCCAGCGCTTTCGACCTTGAGATGTCTTGGTTCCGACAGAGGATACATAATGACCGAAGCTCCCACGGGAACTGCACAGGCTCGTAATTTCAAGCATTCACATGGCCGCACGTGCTGTTACACCCTTCGGATAGAAACGTTTTTCTAATTCGGTCCAGACGCCCAATTTATTCTCAGGCTTCGCGCAGCTTGCTGGTGTGCCCGGATCAAAGCAATGTTGAACTCGTACATTGCTCCTTCCTCCAGTTTTTTTCCTCTCGCTGCCCACTCCTTATACCAGCTAGTTGTGTCATGCAGCGCTTCGTAGATTCTGTACGCGGGTTGCCAGCCCAGATGCTGCTTCGCTTTCTCCCATGACAGGGATTGTTTCTGAAACGGTTCCTCCCTCGGGCGGCCAGAACTCCAGGCAAATTCTCCGCCCCAGAGCCTGCAGATCTCCGTGGCAATTAGGGAATTCTGAACTCCAAACTGTTCGTGAGGACCAAAATTGAAAGCCTCTCCATCTACCTCATTGCAATCCAAGTAGCTCATCAACGCCATATACCCTGCAATGACATCCAAGCCATAGATGTACGGCCTGGTAAACTGCGGTGTGAAGATTTCCGGCGCACGATTATCTGCCAAAGCTTCGTAACAGTCTACAAAAATGCGTCCCGCTCCCTGTGTCCTCCGACTCGAATTGAAGTCGCCGCCAATCACGACGTTACCTGCTCTTCCAACCGCGATCCGCTTGCCAGCCTGACGCAGGTAAGTAAGATAGTAATCGCTGATTATATGTTCAGCGCATGCCTTAGAGACTTGGTAGGCACCCCGGGCGACCAGTGGGTCTTTTTCAACCCATGGCTGCCCTTCTTTCGACTTATACACCTTGTCGGTTGTCACGAATACCGAGTATTTGACCGGATCGGATACGCGAATAGCCTCTAGCACCGTGGCTGTCCCGAGAGTGTTGGTGCGGTAGGCCTGCAGAGGGTTCCGAGCAGCTTCGCCCACTAGTGCTTTAGCGGCAAGATGAAAAACACAGTCGACACTCCCTACCAAATCGCACATCAAAGTAAAATTCGTAACGTCCCCAGCCACGAACCGAATTCTTTTCCTCAACCCAGAAGCGACGAAATTAGAATCAGACTTTAATGAGGAAGTATCGAGACCGACAACATCACTTCCCGCCTCTAACAACTCCAGGGCCAGCCAGGAACCCTTTACACCTGCAACGCCCGTTACTAATACTTTCTTACCTATAAAGAAGTTGTCGAACATTTGCATCTCCGAATAAACTTCCGCCTCAATGATCGATTGTATTCTGGCTCTTCCCGCTATTGCGCCGATTAATAGGAGTTCCCTCGGTCGCAACCCTTTACCATCAATCTTACCTAAATCGTCCCTGGTGGACTAGGCGATCAGAAACGCTGTTGAGCACTAGGTCCTTTCCCACCTGCGTACAGTAGCGAAGGGAGTTAGTACTGATCCAGCCGGAGCTATCACAAAAAGCTCCATCTGGCGCCAAGAAGCCCTCAAATCTGTCAGGGTTAAGCGTAAGATCTCTCACCTCGTATCCAAAGAAGCTAGCAGTGAAAACGTGCGTGGGGATATGAACCGGATCGGGTGATGACTGAAACGCAACTCTTGCCTCAAAGGGCTTGGCAGAGTCGGAAAGTAACGGAATCACGACTTCATCTTTTATCTCATACCAAACGTCATCCGGAAAACGAATGCCCTTCCTTTTCACGACATAAAACGGAGAGCGGGCGATAACTCTTCCTCCGATTACCTCAACTATCCCGAGCACGTATACAGCGCCTACACCATTTCCCAAAAGCTCATTATGATCGGTTGAAGGATAAACCTTTCCATCGAGAGAGTTGACGTACTCCGAGATACCGTGTCCCCCGATCTCACATCGCACCTCATACGCCTTATTGTTTCCCCGCAAATCCGGAAACCCTTGAAGGTAGAAGTCATCCGATGCCACATAGGCCCAAACAACACTTCCCGGCGCAACCCTTCTTCCTCGAAGAATTACCTCTTGAGGCACCGGCGGGATTTGTTGCTGGTCCAAATCCAGAAGTAGACCCTTCGAATGAACGTGCAACTTACGATCAACACCAGACCACATCTTCGGAAGTTCCAGCCGACGCCAGGTGACCAACGAGGCCTCGCGCATTGCGCCTTTCCCGCCAAACACGATTTGGTCCACCTGGGCGATCTCACTCGACTGCGGCATGCGCTCCAGTGCCGAGTTGCCATCCGGCCCAATTTCAAAAAGAGCCGCATCGAGCAAGCACTTCCTGTTCGCAGCATGCGCCGCCACGAACGATAAGCCCACGGCAAGCGTCATAGCAATTACTGCGCCGGTTGGAGAGAGGTCCAGCAGAGGACCTAGTGTCGTACCCTGATCTCTTTGCCGCTTCCGTATGTATTGATCGGTAAGAGCAAGGAGTCGGTTGATGGGAAAATAAATCAGCAAGGGGGGGACCAAGATCATCAAAGTGTAATAGAAGATCGGACGAATGACACCAGGGGAAAGCCCGGAGAGCACCGTGCCAAACATCCAGTTTATGTTTTCCTCCGGCCGTGTGAGTAAGTACGTTAACACAAACAACAGGGATGTTTGAAGCCACTGCAGAAGCCACGCCTTCCTGGAAATACCTAGGACACACACGCCGTAAACTGCCGCAGGTACGACGAAGGCGTGGTTAAAAAAAGATAGACTTTTCTCGGCTATATTCAGCTCGGGATAAAACATGTAGTCGGTGGCACCTGTCAGTGAATAGCCGAAAAGCAAATAAAGCCAAAAATCGATGTTCCAAGCTAGATGAAAGACGAGGACTGCCGTCAGCTCTGCGGTAACCAGCGCGGCGCTTCGAAATAACAAACCGAGAGCAGTAAGGAGAAGCGCAACATCACAGAACCACAGTAAAAATCCCGCGTTATAGCGTCTGCACCAGGCAATGGCCAATGCAGCGTACAGAATTAAAAGAAAGCAACCTATAGCGCCGAGGCAATCTGTATGCTGCCGTGCAGCGTTTGTTTTACAGAACATGACAATCAAGATTCCGGATAGGGTAGTTAGTAAAAAATGAGATTGTCAAAGGCGATTACTCCTTGTGCGCTCATGCCCTTTAAGCCTTGGATTATAATCGCAAGCTGGTACACTTCTTTCCGATAAGCACTGCTGAATCCCTCGTTGAACCCGATTCCCCGGAGCGAAGCCGAGGGCTCAAAGTTTTCAAATGGCACCACAACCTCTGGTGACGGCCCCATCTTTTTGAAATGCTCGGTTAGATCAGATTGAAAGTAACCGTCATACCAGTTGATCATCTGGTAAGGAGAGATTTGCAGGTACACTCGCACACCCTCGGGGAATGCACCCTCATGCCATACATTGACTTTGACACCGCTGAAGTGTGACACGTCGCGCGGTGCCATGGGTTTTGGGGCAAACCCAGCGAAAACGCCAGCATAGGGTCGGATAGTTGATTTTTCCCCTAACTGGAAGATTAAAACGCCGTAGCAATCATTTACGTTTGCCCGATCAGATTTCACCATTATCGAGACATCTGAATTACCATTGTATGGATTATCGTTAAACACGCCCCAATGAACTCCATAATTATTCACGGGAAAGCAGTAGCTGAAATCGGAAAACATTGGGCGTGCCTTTACGGGTAAGTGAATAACGTGAATAATCCACAACGTTGCTGCAGTACTGATTAGGACCGATATTGAAGCGGCAAATAGAAGGCTCCACCTCCGCCCAGTTCTTTCGTTCCTGTCCTTTCGCCTACCACTGATCGTTTTCTGATTGCGCTTGCTTATCCAAATTGAAATATATAAAACAAGCAGTCCAGCTAAGACATTGATGACAAATGGTGTGAGTATTGAGTCACTGTATTCTGACATCGTTCGAGTTCTCTTACTGGCTTGATCGCCAATATCCTTGATTCGTTCCGCCTAATAGCCAAGGTTTTTTATTACGCCGCTTTACTATCTTTCTCACGATTTCGACTCAGTGTTCGTCCATTTCTATATCTCCCGAATATCTAACGGCGTGCCAACCTGATAGCGAGGCTTTTGTGTTGGGCGCCACTCCACTATCCTCGCCCTAAGTCCTAGGACGCAAACCAACTGTGTTGCAACAACAGGTAAGCAATAAAGCCAGATTCCCCCAAAAGACAGGATGTACAGGAAGCACATTCGACGAACCGACAGTCCTCCTGGAATGAACCAATAGAGCTGCCGGCCGGGCACCAGGAGGAACACTAGTGGAGCGAGGAGCACTGCTAGCAGGCCGAGCCAACCGATCGCTCTGCCGGGCGAGCCAACCAGTACGGAGATGAGCCACCAGTGAGTCAGAGCAATCAAGCCTCCAATTCCCCAGACAAAATGGTCCCACACCCATAGAATCAGTCGGTGAAATTGCCGCATTCGAGAGGTAATTTGTTCTTTGGCGCTGGTTTGAAGATGAGCTTCCCAGGTAGCTGAAGAATGGCTGTATCGGGAATGGCGAAGCCAGGGAGGCGAATGTAGAATGTAAAAGAACTCGTCGTAGCCCCCTAAGGTCCAACGCCGACGCTGATTCCAGAAAGACGTGTACGTCCGGAGAAAGGAATCATCCTCGGGGACGGCTTCGAGTAAATAAATTGGTGCCGCCCTCGTTTTGTTTTTTACTTCATTCATCATTCCGAATTGGCCGATAATCAAGCGGGCATCTTCGGTCAACGTTGTTTCATCCCAAGGCCAGCCCGTTTTGACATCGACAAACTGCGCCAGGGATGCCGGCACTACGACTCCCGAGCCTGCGTGAAGATCCGGTTTGAGCTGTCTTCTGGTACTCCGCGCCCATTTCCCAACCGCTCCAATAGCATCTGCGAAGGAGACAAATTTGGAGTACCAGTTTCCACTGAAAAAGTTGGCTGTGGGAATGGAAACCATCTGTAATATCTCAGGGACGTCACGCCGTTGGCTCACCTCGCGGGCAACTACCCTGAGGGCATTCGCTGGAAGCAGCGAGTCCGAGTCGATGATAATGAAATAAACCTGCCTGGAATCGTCGAGAAAACCTTCTTTTTTTATAATTCGATAAGCGGCGTTCAGAGCTCCAGGCTTAGGACCTCGTTTGTAAGGGTCTAGATGACGAATGTTAGCTTTGGGGAGTTCAGCGATCAGTTGCTGCGTGACGGCCTGAGTGGAAGCCAGTGCCAGTCTAGCCTCTCTTTCAATCGCCTCCCGGCCTGGTATTTCCAGGGGAATCGAGGATAAGTAAAAACGCTGACAAAGACGTCTTCCGATTTTCCTCAGTTTTCTTTTTCGCACTTCGTGAGCTATTAACTGGGTCACCAGATCGCTTCGATTGTAAATATTCTCTGAACCCAAAATACGAGTAAAGTCAGCGACAATACTATCGACTCCATTGCTGATGCGTTGCAACACACCGTCGATAGCGGCAATTTCAGCGTTGGTCAGTTGCAACAAATCTAGGATCCTCGACGAAGAAAAAGTCGCTTTATCCGGAATACAAGTAAGGCGGAAGAGGAGATCCTCTAAAACCACTACCGAGATGTTTGGGGCATTAAGCAAGGAACGCAACTTACCCGATGTGATCTCTTTGACCCAGGTTTCAATCGGCATCGATTTATTACTAATGCAGCGCCAAAAAAACGGTGAAAAGGCCTGGGCGTGTGTCGGGTCAGAGGCAGCCTCCAATGTCCTGCGGACTAAGGTATTCACCTGGTTTTCTTTCTTAAGTTGCTCGGAATGTTCAGTAATAACCCAAGTATGATACCGATCGGCAGGATAATTCTGGTTCGCCAGAGCCCTGAGAACCGGACCAATGCTTTGACCCGCTTGATAAGAAGCGATTAGGATGTGAAAAATGGGAAAAGTCTGTGGACTCGTATTACTTTCATCAGATCTCTGCCCCGTAGGGCTTTGGTGCTGGAGAAATCGGAATGTGTTGTAAGACCAATAAATTACCTGAGTAATTCGGCGATAAAACAGGAAATAAAAACAGAGGACCACTGACCATATGAGACTTCGCCTAGAACTGCCCATGCTGAGCCAACAAATCCAAAAGGAGGAAACAAAGCCGGCAGCAATGAGGCCCCAGTCTATGAACCGTCGATGGGGAGTTGCGGGCAGATTCCATTCATAGTTATTTTGTTGCGCCACTTCAATCGGACTCCCTTGAGAGAGTTTCGGTTCAGATTTAGTATCGTATGCGGCGAATGTGTTTCAGAATATCTTCATGTCTTCCCAACGCAACGGCACGGGAACCTTTGTTAATACAAACGTAACCTATCTGGCACTGTCTCAGGCATGGTCTGATAATCCACATCCCCGACCAGAGTCTTGCAATCACTGTTCCTTGCGCTGGTCCTCAGCCTCGCAACGACGAATCCGGCGGACATAATGGCCAACTCGATTATGAATAGTGGGTGCCAAATGTATTTTGAGAGCCATTTATCTCCCCACTGCGCTCCGTACCATCGGGTTGCGATATTAATTCCATAGAACTTGATCGAGAACGGATAGAACCACATAATGCCCCATCCGATCGTAAGCGAGTCTAAAACCAGGTGAGATATTAGGCCGACACAACCGGCGACGGCCCAAGCGCTTCGTTCGCGCATCCGCAAGAAGACTGGTACTAATGCAAGCACCACAGCGAATATTAGAGTGTGCAAAATGGATTCCCGATGTTGACCGGCTTCACCTCCCAGAAACTTCCAGCCCAGTTTGAAGAACAACGGTACAAGATCGAGATCTGAGACTACCCCCGCAACGACGCCGTAGAGAATAGGCCCTCGACACACTTCCGACCTTGGTCGACGGAGAAGAAACAACGCTGCCTCCGTGGCACAGTACGCGCCAGCAATATGCGTCGGCAGAAGCATTATAAAATCGGCGGATCAGTTATCCGCAAGAATTCGCCACGAATAGTGCGAACAACGACAGCCGCAGAAATCAGCATAGAGAGAATATGTGGTAAGAGTATTTTGTACAAACGGAATTCCCATCTGAACCCTAGAACTCTGCTATTGCCGAATCAAGCCCTGGATTATCTCTGAATCCGCGAGATAAGACAACATGTTTTCAACGTTTTCGCCTTGGCATTCATTTATTTACAGCATAGTATTGTGAAACTGGTCTTGGGAAGAGATGGCTGGAGGCCAGGCCGCCGGCGCCGGCGGCTTTTAAAGCGCGCCGTGCGGCCTGACGGTGTTGCACTGCTATCATTGGTGCCTACCATCGTGATCGCCTCTCTTGAACGGCTTCCGGTGGCGGTCCACTGCAAAAACGTAGTCAAATTTGTAGAAAGTCCAGGTTGCAATTAAAAGTGGGAGTCATTTATGCTGCCTTTTGACCCTGAGGGCCCCAGTAATTCTCCCACTCGGCATTGCTGCGTAAGACGCGAAGGGCCAACATCTTGCTGGCGTTTTCTATTTTCCACCATGCCCCGGCGATCTTTAGCCTGATTTGAATGACATATCGGTGGGCACTTTCGATCTCTCCCGAGCCGATGGGCAGTCCGGCGGCCAAGGCAGCTTTGTAGTCCAAGCAATTTGGCCGGTTGGCGATATAGCGATAGCAGGCGCGGACGGGAGCGTCTTTTCCAGGAACCTCTTCACTCTCCAGAAAGGGCCGGAGACTTTCCAGAACGTCCGCCCAACGATTCTCTTTCAGCCAAGTCTTCTTCTCCTCCATCCATGTTTCTTTCTTTGGTCCGGCGACCACTTCCGCCGCCGTGGTAAGGTACTCGCGGAGATAAAAAAAGTCAATCAGATACACGCGCGTGTAGCCGCAAAATGAGAATGTCCTATTTGAGCAAAGTAGAAATGTCCTCTTTCATCGATGGCGGGAGGAAAGATGAAAGAGGAGCGATTGGAAATGAGCCAGAAGGAACGGGATCGGCTAAAGGTAATCCATGAGGTGAAGGAAAAACATTGGAAGCAGGCAGAGGCAGCGGAACGGCTGGGGTTGAGCCGTCGGCAAGTTCGACGGTTGCTGCGGAGGGTAAAGAGGGAAGGGGATTCTGGGATCGTGCATCGGCTGCGGGGACGGGAGTCGAACCGGAAGATTCCACCGGAGCGGCAACAGCGGATATTGGCCGAACTGCGGAGCGATCGGTACCGGGTTTTGGTCCGACGCTGGCGAGACGGCAACGGATCGAGGCGGTACACGTCTGGAGACAGCGCCGGGCGGCATTCGGAGAGTTGGTGATGATGGACAGCTCCCCGTTTCGCTGGCTGGAAGAGCGGGGACCGGCTCTGCAACTCATTGCCCTGATCGATGATGCGACGAGCCGATTCTGGGGACGTTTTGCAGAGCACGATGACACGGGAGAAAATCTGCGCACGCTGGAAGGTTGGTTGCGCCACTACGGACGCCCGGTGGCGGTCTATACGGATAAAAATAGCATCTTTCACACCACCCGTCCGGTGCAGTGGGCGGAGCAGTTGGAAGGCACGCCGGCGCGGACTCAGTTCGAGCGGGCCTTGCACGAGTTGGGCATCCGGCCGATCCTGGCGCACTCGCCGCAGGCCAAGGGCAGAATCGAGCGTCTCTTCGGCACCTTGCAGGACCGGCTGGTGAAAGAGATGCGCCTCGCCGAGATCCATTCCATCCCGCAGGCCAACCGATATCTGGAAGAAGTTTTCCTGCCCGCCTGGGAGCAGCGGTTCACGGTAGCTCCCCGCGATGGGAATGACGCGCATCGTCGCTTGGAACGGGAGCACCGCCTGGAGCGGATTCTCTCGGTGAGGGAATCCCGCTCGGTGGCCAATGACTACACGGTTCGCTGGAAGGGGCAGCTTTGGGCCGTCCATCGTGCCGATGTCCGGCCCGGCCTACGCCGAGCCAGAGTGGAGCTGGAACAGCGGCTGGATGGCAGCGTCTGGCTGCTCTTTCGCAACCGCTACCTGGCCCTGCACCCCTGTCCGGCGCCGCTTTTGGCGGCAAGTCCTTCCGGCCTACGGCCTCCAGGACTTGCCGCCAAAACAAAATCAAAACCAAAGACAAAATACATTCCTCCCCCCGACCACCCCTGGAGAAAGAGGACATTTCTATTTTGCAGAAATGAGGACATTCCTACTTTGCGTTGACATCAGATACACGCGCGGCTACCCCCGAGATTCCGTCAAAGTGACCTGAGTGGTCCGCTGTCGGAATCTTGTCCACAAAAAGCTCCATCAACGCCACCGACCACCTGCACAGAATGCAGGGGCTCTACCATCGTGATCGCCCCTTTTGAAGGGCTTCCGGTGGCGGTCCCCTGAAAAAACGTAGCAAAATTTGTAGAAAGTCCAATGTAAATTAGGCAGTGGACCTATTTTAAGTATCTTCTATTCAATCACTTACAAAGGCGATCCATTTTGCCCAAGGCAGGTTACGGGCATTTGTCGAATTGCCCTTTTTTCAATTGCTTACGGTTCAAGCAGTTGGGCGCGGCTTATTGGAACTTGTGGAACCCAGTTGAGCTTGGGTGCTTCTCCGTCTACATTTTTATCTACAACAAAACGATTGGCATCGATCTTCCCCAAAGTTCCCCAATGCGATTTACAAAGTGCGCCTGTCTCCAGCACGAAAAATCCACCGCTGCGCGCCTTGCTCTTTGTCCAATTCTGTTCTGCAAGCCTGCATTCGGATTTTCGAGTTCCATTTAGTGTTCGCTAACGGCCGGTGCGCGGTTCTTGGTGCGTCCGAGCCGAGCGCGTTCTGAGCCGTTCTGCTTCTCGTTTGATGCTTTTTGATGGCGCGCTTTTGTTCTGCTTCTCTTTCCCTGGCTCGTCTTGCTCAGGTGATTCATGTAGAGGATTCGGTCCTTCTATCGGTGGAAACGGAAACCAGAATTTCTCTCGGTAAAGGACATGATCATTAAGGTCTTCGCAAAGACCATCAAGGTCCGGACGGACGAAGCTAGGTGTCATGCCCAGCATTTTCAGTTGGTGCCTAATGCGAATTCTGGCTTCAGCCGGGAACACGATTTTGGTAAGATTTTCTGGGCTCGGCGCATAGTCGAAATCCTCCCAAGGTTTGTGACAGAGAAGAAAGGCTGAAGACTGACGGACGAAGCGTTCAGTTGTAAGCCGCGGATAAAAGATCAGAGACTCTTTTTGTTTCTGGATGGTCTTTAGGTCCATCGTATGTTTCTCGCCAAGCCACGAACTGAACCAGTACCGATAAACGGCAAACTCGGTAGACCGATCTGGATGCGCTGCAAAGAATAACGCAACGAGCGGGTTCTCCGTCCAATCGATCAGACGCGTCGCCAATCCGTAATGCCGCGCCAAACAGAGCCAATCTAGATCCCCGACAGGCGATTTTTCCGAATACGCGGGCGCACGGCGTTTAAAGCCCTCCAAAAGCATACGTTCTTTATTGAGCATGTCGAAAGCATTAACTTTGCCGTCTCGCAATCTCGGTAGACGGCCTATTACTGGACGAAGGCTAAACTCGGAATCTGGGACTCCGCGGTAGACCCATTTATGCATCGGGTTCCAGTCGCGTGTCCCGAGCGCGATAAACTCATCAAGAGTATTTACGTTTGAAGTCTTCATGGATTGTTAATGTTACGGTTAACTGTTTAATCGGTGCTGCGCAATCAATGAAGATGCCAAGCGGACTGCCAGAACCTTCTTAGGAGCAGTCGTTGTGGGGAACCGGAGATACCGAAGAAACTGGAATAATAACGCTTCAGAATACTCCACCGCCGTTACAGAATCTAATTCGCGGAGCATTTTTTCGTGCAGCAAGCTTCTCAACAGGAAAATCCGCGACTCTGCTCTTGAAGCTCTTTTTCGAGTATTCTTAAATGGGAATCCAGAATAAGCAACTTTGTACCATTCCTGCGCTTTTGAGAACATTAAGTCATTTCCATTCTTATTATCCAGAACCGAAAGAAGGATGTCCGCCTCAAGTGCAGCAAAATCCAAGAGCCGCGGATAGACATCACTACGACCAAAATCAATCAAGGCGGCACGGGCATTCGGAGAAACAAAAACGTTTCGACAGTGAAAATCTCCATGTAAGCGAGCAACTTGATAATTACCGCATATCGTCCAATGTCCATTCAACGAGCGCTCAATAAACTTGCGAACTAATTGAAGCTGCCGCACCGTCAATGCACCTAGAACCGATTTCCATGTCACCATTTGGTCTAGTACATCGAGCATTTGGCTGCCGCTGACAAAGCTAAGTAATGGGGCGCTGAATTTCGAAAATTTAGGAACCGCTGCTTTTGCATTTGGTATAAGCAGATCATCGATCATTTGAGAGAAGATTTGTTCATCCTCTCGGTGTACTCTTGACTGCATCAGAAATTCACGGAGAAGCATCGCGGACTTGACAGGGCGGACTGCTATCGCGTACCAACCCTGCGATTCCACACACGGAGCTTTCGGGGTCTCCGCGTGAAGTTCGAGCGTCGATCCCATTTCTGGCAGACGCCGTAGTTCGTCCCGAAGAGGGGCTGCAAACTGGCTGATTTTCAGAATTGTTTCCACCTCTCTCTTAGGCGGGCGAGTAAAACTCTTTACAAACAAAATAAATGCACCCGAATAGCCTGGCTGCAGTGCACGCACCGAATCTTTTGCCATTGTTGGGATTGCCTGCCGGATCAATTGTCCCAGAGTTTCCTTTCCGACAGTTTCCGTTACTGCTTTCGTATTCCAATCTTCATAAAATTCAAGGGGGCGAGCACTTGAATGGTCGGTTTGTTTTCTGTTGATCCACTGGAGAACTATCCCACCTAGCTTCTCTGCGCTCATACTCATCAGTGATTGCCTTGCGAGAACCTCATCGGCACCCGCCTCGACGCAATCATTATAGTGATCGAAGTGTTTCTCCTTGTGTTCCTCGATGTCCCCTGAGTACATTACAATGACGGTTTCCGGCGATCCTTTGTGGATGTCCTCACCTACTCGGATGCCGTCATATATCGTCTTGCCAGGACCGCGCTCAGTAGTCTCTGTCAATTTCAAATCGATAAGGGCAACACTAAACGTATGTTCCTTAGCCATCTGACGCGCCGTCGTTCCATCGGGGGCTATATGACCTTCGAACGAAGGAATCGCTGTTACTGTTTCCCACAAGGTCCTATTGATGCCTGGTTCATTGTCGACAACTAGCACTTTAATCATTTCTGCAATTCCTAATTACCAAAGACATATCACCAGCTTCTGAGCAACTCGCCATGGATATTCCTGAAGCCTAATCGGCTGTTCGAAGTCGCCTCCAAACAGTTTAATGTGGCGAGCCGCTCGCTTGCCAGCATCGCTGAACTCAACGTTCCGGAGAAGCTCCCTGCCGTTGTTCCTAACGGCTACAACCACGCATGTATCATGGCCGTTATTACGCACCTCCTCAACTGCCAGAACAACTTTGGGATATCGTATCCACTCTTCGTTGGCTGTTTCGGCGGAGCTCGGGAATGCCTTTGTCTCCAAATTATTAAGAATATGTGTCGTGCACTCTTCCAAAACGCCCAGAGGAATAAAGAGATGACGCTTCTGGTCAGCGCATGCGAGGTTCTCTATCAGTACTTCAGGAGATGCGATAGCTGGTAAAACACTCTTGAGACGTTCATAAATGCGATCTCTATATTCAGTTAAGAAATCTGCAACAGTCGGTCCCTTTATTAATTTCAAGATTTGCGTAAGCGTTGAATGTTCGTTCAACAGATGCTGGTCTATTCTCTGCGCTGCTTCTGCAAGGTTTACAACTAACACCTTCGCCCCGCCGTCATGTCCTAAGAAGTCAAGGGCTGTAGAGATTAATCCAACATCTCTAAGCAAATGGTGCTTTTCCGTTCTTGTATTCGTCAGATAGTTAATGAAAGCAGCATTTACACTCCGATATGCACTCATGTAGCGTAAACACCCTCGCAGATCTACCAACCAAGGCAATAATTGTTTCGAAAGTACAAGGAGATATTTGCTTTTCCATGCAGTTGAATGAAGTGCAAACGTATCAGTTGACAGTTCTTTTAAACTTTCTCCTCTCTTGGCCAGGAAGTTGACAAATGGACGCATGTCGTGGCGGAGAAGCGGATCCGACTGAATCAACTCAAGCACTCTAGAGGCTGCGCGCCTTGGAGTTAGGCCCTGGGCGTCCTGCTGAACCTGTCGGTCCATAGACATGGTACTGCACACTTCGACTAAATTCATATATTGAGTAAGTTCTTTATCGGCGAGCTTTAACGTTTTAGCAACAGCAGGACCCCGGTCTTGCACAACATCAAAGAATCGAATGCATTCGTCGTTGCCCCGTTGACTAGGAGATAAAGTAGCCGTATGTAACACAGCTCTGCCAAGTAGGGGCAAATCTTTCAATGCCGAAACTGCAATTAAAATGAGCGCTTCAAAGAAATCATCTGTAAACTGCGACCGAAGAAGCGACAATGCGGCGGCTTTTGTGGCGCTATCGTGTTGTTCCGTAACCGTCCGAAGTGCCATTTGCTTGACAAGCGGCGCCACCGTTTGTCGCACTCGTGCTTTACCGAGAAGCATCCATTCTTCTAAAAATAGCGATAGTACTGCATACAATTCCTGCTCTCCGGAAATCGAATCGATTCGCTGCCGAAGCTGGACAAGGGCAGTTTCGTTCTCCGAAGCCAACTCTGCATAACTGCGAAGCTCCACCCAAGTTCGCAAGAACGCTTGGGAAAATTGGCGCTCACTACCCGGGTGGAGTCCACGCAGAGTATGAGATACCTCCTCTGCCAGTTGACGAACGACATCCGACCACCATTCTCGGTCTCGAAACCGCCTTCGAGTTAACTCGTATGGGCATTCATGAGATGCATAGAAAGGAACTGGCAACAGAAAAGGAAATACAAAACACACTTGAGTAGCCGTGTCCCCCCCCCATCCCTTCCACAGCTTGCATCGACTCCCAAAACTCGATATCTCGTGAAATCATTCTAACGAGAAGTGGAACTGCCAACACCCTCTTCGCACCTTTCCCCACAGCCAGACGAACAAGTGAACTCAGAGTTGTACCACGCCACATCCCATCATCTGCAATGATGACATCATCCCACTTATTGTCGTCCGGCACTTCTTCCAGATATCGAATCTGGTCTGAGCATCGCGCTCCGCCTCCCGGATCAAATGCTCGGGACACCTCCCCGAGTACTAGTTGGCTTTTGCCCCAAATGGTCCTTAGGGTGTTAGCGAACAATCTGGCTCCTGTCGCGTATGCGGTAAGTTTGTGACCGTTCCTATCAGCGGCATTGCGACCTAAACGCTCAACGCTCTCAATTTGGGCAATTCCCGCCGGAAATAAAATACGCGTTGGCGAGAAACTGTCCCAATTTCGGCGGAGCAAACGCTCTTCACACTTCTCACGAACCTGACGAAGAATTTCTCCAGTATCCGCAGCGAGAAGTTGTTCAACATTGACGTATACAGAAGTGTGCCGTGTCCCATCAATTACGTGTCCGCATCGTACGGCCTCGCTGTCAATTAATAAACGAACTGTTTGTTCACTCCGAGGATCTAGTGTCCTATTCCACCCGAGCGGCTGACTAGTCCGTGGAATTAGAGTAACGGGGTCAACCCAATATTCATCATCGCCAAATGCATATTGGCCATCGTTAGGTGCGTCCGGGAATTCAGAAGCCGAGAGAAACGGAATCTGTGTCCGTCCTAAAGTAATTGCCTGCGGATCAGACCCTGCTTCCTGGCGATAGTCAACTAGCGAGACCACGCCAAGTAACCTTGCACCGTTTTCCTCAACTAAGTTTGCCACGGCAGTAAGAAGTGAACCACTAGATACCACGTCTGTAAAGAGGATGACGTCGTCTTCACGACTAATATATGAGCCAACTTGCTCTTTTGTTGGCACATCGTAAGTGAGAAGAGAATATGCGCGTGTTGGTGTCAGCAGTCGCTGTGGAATATGTGCTACCACCTCCCTCATCGATCCTGCAAACGCGAGGATTACCGGCACTTTGCTCTTAAGGAGGCTCATGTCTAAAAGCTTTGTAATTGCCGCTACGCCCCCAAAAACCCATCGTTTCAAATTCTCATCCACGCGGGAGGCAATGTTAGATGACACCGCAAAGTATCGCCTCAATACTTTGGTACTCAATGAATTGATCTTGCCGCTAAAAAAACCACTTTCAATAGCATGTTCTCGAAAGCCACGCGAGAGATAGGCAGTGTTAACCTGAGACGTTATAAATAAGTAATCATCAAGCTTTAGGTCCACTGGACTTCCACGGAACGGTTCGTGTATTTCGGAAGGCATAGATTGGCGCTGCAAGAAACTGGCATACCATAGAAACTTCCCCAATCCCCACGAAGGCCTAAACGATTGTCCAATAGCAGTGGAGCAAAAAACGCGGGCATCCGCCATGCCGCGGACAAACAAAGGAGTAGGCTGATTGGCCTGTAAGTTTTGAGAGACCCCATTGCTTAACGCTTCACACTGATCCCATTCTGAGCTGAAGTTCCAGAAAATGAGCAGCTTAGATGAGAACTGATGAAGAGCAGCATAGCAAAGGTATTCAAGTTGGCGCACTCCTCCACTGCTAAATCCTAAATCCAGAACAATTACATCCTCTTTTAGATTTATCGACTTGACGAAGGCTAAGGCCGACTCTGCCGACATTAACACGGAGCATTCACCGCTAGGGCTGCAGCAAGGCACGACCCCTAAAGTTATTGTGTCAAAAATGCCAGTACCGCTCGACGGGCGTCGCTGAGCAGGGATACTGGTACGCAAAGTTCCGCTGATTTGAGTGCCGCAAATTGGCGACTTTGCATTCTCATCGGAAAGGGAGTGTTGAGCAGTGCCTGCCGTTATGCACTTCGTACGGACTGTTCCACCATCTGAGCTAATGACAAGTTCCTCGGCTTCATGTAACGAATCAGCCACCAAGGCGAGACCGCGAAAGGACTCCTTATCGATTTGAGATGGAAACTCAGGGCGAGAAGATGCATTATTCTCAAAGGCAAACCTGACCACGTTTGAATGGTCTGTCCTACTCTTATCCGAATAATAGGTACCCTGTTCTACTGCCGCGTCAAGATGACTTAATAGTGTTCTTGGAATACCTAATCCAGCATCGACGATACAAAAGGTGAGCGAGGATGGTTGTCCCTCTTCATGTCGAATCTGTGCACAAAAGACGCCGTCGCCCGTACCTGGAATTTGGGCGGAGTGCAGAACGGTATTCCACGCTAGTTCAAGAAATATAACGCTGTTGAGTATGTTGATTTTGTCTATATCTGCGAATCCCTGGCCTAGAAGAACCAAGCGAAACGCTCGCTCAAGGGCGGGAGCTACGGAGGGGCGTTCCTTCCATATATTGTCTTCTCCAGATAACACAAAGTCTTTAATGTTGAACCAGCGCATTGGGATGTAATGCGTCGTCTCATGTGGTTCAGGTCGATATTTCTTTAGTTCTTTGCGACCTTTAATACTTACATAACGTCTCCATCCTTCACTGTTATTTTGTCTTTTAAACAGGTCGGCAAACTCGATCCGTTCGAGAAAGTGCTGAAGTGCGCTAGGTTCTCCTCTGGACGGTCGCGGCCACCAAATTGTTACCTCCCTGCCCTTCTCTGCGACCTTTCTGATAACTGCGGCCAAGATTGCTAAATCTGAGACGGTGAAAAAGCCGGCTCTCGCGAAGCTCACCTGCAACTCAGTGAAATCATCGTTGATTTGTGAAAAACGGCGCCGTTTGCCTTCTTCGGTAAGACTTTCTCTAATTCCGATAATGCGTGCTTCGATGAGCGCCTTGGCGAGCGCATGAGGATCCTGGGATTTTATCTTTTCAAACGACAGACGTAATATGCTCATGATTGACTACCCTATAAATTATTCCCATCACAATACAGCATGCTGTTATCGTGAGTCAAAACAAATCTTTAATTGTTTAACGCAGCGGTACACATTATTGGAATGACGCCGACGCTGACTTCCCCGGCACGGTCGATCCATCAGTTTACCTTTCTGCTCTCAAGAAAAAATCAGCTTGGAACCCGACTTGGGAATGTTAACCTATCCCTGCGCTCAGGGATCCCACACAGCACTGCTGCCGTATTTTACGCCGTTTCGTCTTGTGACGATTCAGAATCATCGCCGTCAAAGCAACCGGTATTGTTTCCAAAGGCTTCCCAATCCTGGCGGTGCTGGCGGCAGAATAGTTCTACTTTGCTGCCGGGGCACGTGGCCTCGATTAGCTCGTAAAATTCTTCGGGCTTGCGCGAATGCTCCCGGCGCGTCGCATGAAGCACTGTGGTGTGCTTCCCATGCAGAAAAACTGGCTTGCCCCGAGTGGCTAGCAGGCAGTGTTCGGTCTGTCCACGCAACCATTCGCCGGTACCCATGCGATCTTTCACCCAGGTGAGCAGTGTCTTGTAAACAAACCCCCAGGCCTCGGCTACTTCAAATGCAACGCGCAGATGGGCGTTGGTTGTCCATAACCATAGCGTCGCATCCTCCGCCGCGATGGCTTCAACCGGCAAGGCCTTAATGTCCTCGATGGCCATTGTCGGGTAAGGCAAATCGTTGCCAGTCTCGTAACGCCAGGGCGGGTCAGCGACTATTACGTGAAAGGGACCTTCCGGCAACTCAGGCGCGGAGGCTTCCAACTGCCTGGCTTGCTTCAGGACCTCGAGCCTACGGTAAGCCCCGGCCACTTTGCCGCTACGGTCCATTTGTTCGACCAGATAGCCATATTCTTCCGGTTCCTGTTCGGCGGCATCGACCACAGCCTCGGCCCGCTCAATCGTCGTTCGGCCAACGCCCAAATAACGCGCGATCTTGTCGCGGGCGTCCCCCTGACATTCCGCCACAGTGGCGGGATGACAGAGGTCCGCCCGGCTGCCCTGCCGCTGGCGAGCATCGCGCCGTTCGAATGGTTCGATGGCCCGTTTTAGTGCCACAATTTCGCTGGGCAGAAGATCTTTGCGAATAAGGTTCTCGTGAGCCTCGCCGCGAGCAACTTCATCCAAGTCAACGATGGTGACCGGAACTCTGGCCCAACCTAAGAGCCGACAAGCTTCCAAACGCCGCTGGCCCGCGATGAGTAACCCGTCTGAAGTGACCACAATCGGATGAAGCAGGCCGACTTCGCTAATGCTGTCCGCGAGCGAACGCAGATCGCCCAGGTCTTTCCTGTACCGGAAACCAATCCGAATTGTTTCAATCGGCAATTCGTCTCTGTTCATCGAAGTCGGGAGCGAACATAAAACAGCCATCACGAGCCGCGACCATAGACCCACCGTCGAGAGAGCCATCCGAAAGATTGATGCGGCGGTAGTTCCACGCTCGTGGTCTCGCCATCAGCAGCGTATCCACCGCATATACCGCCAGCGCCCCTACAACCTGAAGAATGTCCGCAATTGCCGGTGTTCCGGGACAGGGATATCGGTCGTCATTAATCATGTCGGGAAAAAGACAGGCGATGCACGGCCCTTCAGTGGCCTGAATGAAAATGTAACCGTGGTCGCCATCCCGGCTGACGGCGGTGAAAATCACCGAAATTGCTGCCGCTCGAAAGAACCGGCTGGCAAGAACCCGCGCCGGATTGTTGTCCACCCCGCAGATTGCCACATTGCAGCTCAAGTCGATGTTGCGCTCAATAGCCTCTTCCAACCGCAACGGATAGCCTTTGATTTCAGTGGTAAAGATGCATTCCCGCTGGAGATTCTGAGCAAGCGCAATTGCCTTATTTTTTCCAACATCACTTTCATAGAACCGTTGACGATTCAAATTGCTGGCTTCAACGACATCGTCATCGAGAATTGTTAGAGCACCAACGCCCTTGCGTGCCAGCGTCGGTGCAATGTGACCGATCAAGCCGCCAGCTCCAACGCAAAGGATCCGGCTCTTTGAAAATATCTCCTGGTTGAATCCAGGGATTTTGCCCTGCCGGTCCTCGGCACCGGGAATTCGCCGACCGCGCAGCCTAATGGATGTTTGTGAGACGGTAGACATTTGGTGCATGTTTTTCGACTCCTGTTCCATAGATTTCGATCTCAAAGTCCTTGTCCATTCGGAGAAACCTGATAAAACCATCGCGGCTAAAGATGGCGCAGACTGCCATATGACCCGCACTCTCCAGTCGGCTTTGAAAGTTCTGATCCGTGCCGGAAGGGTTCGTTGCATCCGCTCCGTTTCCCGGATGGCTGTGGAAGTGAGCCAGCAGCCGGTGGCCGAACTGCTCCAACCTTATTAATAGGTTGTGTGTGGATTTCGTGTCGCCCTGAACGCCCATCATGGTGCGTTTCTGATGTTCAAACTCCATCATCTGGGCGAGCACGAACACCCCATCGATTTCAGAGCCGGTGATGAAGAAGAATTGCTCGTCAAAATCGGCAGTCAGTTTCTTGAAGCACTCGTGAAGAAACAAGGAGCTGACCGCAAAGCGACGGGAGCCGCCGGAAAGTTTCGGCTTGGTTTCCGCCGCGATCAGGTCCAGGCTTTCCAGGAATTCGTTGGTCAGGCAGATTCCCCGGAAAGACTGCTGCAAATGCCTCGCTTCCAATCTGCGCGCGGCTTTACCCAGCGATTCAATGTAACGTTCCCGCCTGCCCACCAGTTCGTCCCGCTTCTGCTCCAAGTGAGAATTCTTCGGATTGATTCGTTTTTGATTTTCCATATTTGCTCCTCTCATCCTCCAAATGCTTCCGTGATCAACCGCTCGATGGTCAAGATGCCGGAGCCGATGTCAGCTGGTTTGCGGCTCATATGCACCACGTACCAGCCTTGGCCCCGATCCTGGAAACATGCCCAGTGCGAACTTCCTCGGAGTGCATCCGGAGGATCGTAAATAAAAAAGTTGATGTTGTTGCCACCACGATGCTCGATGCAGCCAGTGAAAGCACCGAAGGGCGTTTGGTAAGCGCCAGTGTATCCATTGTCCTGCCGGACCCATCCCCGTTCCTGCCAGTAGGGAATCTCCCGGCGCTTGATGACTTCAGGTTTTCCGCTCCCCCTCACCATCCGCGACCAGAGGTCGCGGATGGATGAAGGAGCAGGCCGGGACCCGAGCTCCTTTACGCGCATAGCGGCACTCCCACTTCGGCTTTGGTGGAGGCGAAGATCTTCTCGCCGTCGCTGACTTTGTCGTAGACGGATTCAGCGCTGGCGAAGAAGGGTTCGTTCGGACCCTTGCTGAGCAAGTAGTCCGGTAGGTTGAGTTGATGGAGCACGTCACCGGCAGTAGTGCCAGGTTGGATTTCGACATCACGGATTTGGCCGGTGCCGGCCACGACGACTGATAAGCGTTTCATATTGAGTATTCTCCTTTTGTGTTTTCGGACATTGGTTGCGGACAGTTGAGCGAATCGCTGCCAGGCGCTTAAAAAAAGACCAAGGAAAGAATCCCTTGGTCTGTGAGTGAACCGTCACCCCGGTGCCTCGACAACATCGG
>Ga0080064_1002279_pt1 | contig 29769 bp, 22 predicted proteins | sample Subgrocontami54m_FD_69260 | JGI IMG/M metagenome (GOLD analysis project Ga0080064, IMG submission 69260) | Subsurface groundwater microbial communities from S. Glens Falls, New York, USA - GMW46 contaminated, 5.4 m (SPADES assembly) (version 2) ...
TCTTCAAAGCGCTCTGGGATAGGTACGGCGGTTATACTGCCGAGTGCCGGAACGAATATAATGCGTTCGAAACGCTTCTTCGTGAGACCCACGAAGGTCGTGGCGCTACGCATCCCGCGTTCTTCACGAATAAGAACATTGTGCCCGAGTGGCATAATTTCGAACATTGCGAAGGGCGCTTCCCGTATCTCCGCATGATGCTTCGCCGTCTTGAAGAATACGCAGCGGAACATTTTTCGTCTCACGATGAGGCGATGGCGGTTCCTGCGTCGTTCAAGAAGTGGCGCTCTCTGCGCGAAAGGTATCCGAAGGAAGAGGCCCTCAAGTGGTCCATTTCGGAACTCGAATCGCAGTTGGCGTATTACACGGCGTTGTCCGAATTGAAGCGGAAGATATTCGAAGGCGAGATAGCGACGGTATCGGGCGAGGTTCCCCCCGAGTGGGTTCAGTGGGCGGCGAAATATCCGTCCGTCGAACTGATGCTCGGCAACGAGAAGATCTTCGAGGTCCGCGAGACCTATACCGACGTGAACTTTGTGCAGGATTTCTTCACGGAAGATTTCTGCGAGGAACAGGGATTTTTCACGTACGGTATCGATAAGGGATATCCGAACGATAACTACGTGTTGCGTTCGCGCGGTTATGACCGTATTAAGTTCCTCATCATTTCACGGTATCTCAACCTCGGGAGTCCGAAAGTTGAGATCGTGGACGCGAATTACAACAATAACCGTGAATTGCTTCTTGTGCACCGCCATGACGGTCGTGACCTTAACGAAAAGGATATAGCCGAAGTGTTGCGCCGGCTCCATATGCTCTGGGGCGGCAAGAAGTTCGTTCATTTGGAAACGCTTAAGACCGAATACCAGCCGAAACGCGACTGGTGGTGGTATTGGCGGCCGCCGAATTCAGCACCGCCGCATATCCCCAGTCCGAAGCGAAGCTTCATTCATTACCGTCATGACGGTAAGGAGCTTCACACCGGACATTCTGAGAGAAAGCCGGAGCCAGGAAAACCGATCCAGTATTTCGGTCCGGGCTTCAGTAAGTAGAATAAATACCCTCGCATCTGCGGGGGTTTTTCTTATTGAGGCATACCTCGTCGTTCCATGATATAAAAGTGAGTGTATGGAATCGAATGTGATATTGGCGGAAGCGAAACCGAATCTTTTTTGGGGACGCGCAAGCGATATTTCCGACGCAAAAGCACGGCGATTGTGGCGGGCAGCGGAGATGCTTCCGGGTGTGTTGTCTATCGGGACATTTGTTCTGCTTATTGCGTTTTCCTTCACCATTCCGGCCTTTGTGGCGTTTTTTATTATTTTATTCGACCTCGTATGGCTCATACGGGCTTTTTCTCTTTCCGCACATCTTCTTGTTTCGTACCGGAAAGTGAAGCGCGCCATGTCGGAGGATTGGATGAAAAAGTTGGATGCTCTGCGGCTAATGTCTCCCGAACTCGCTATCGCGTCGTGGAGGGATATCCGGCATCTGGTCATACTTCCCATGTACAGGGAACCCCAGGATGTTGTTGAAGAGACGTTGCGCGCACTTGCCAAAAGTAGTTTTCCGCCCGAACAATTATTTGTTGTTATCGCGACGGAAGCACGGGCGGGAGAAGAGGCCAAGCGTATTGCCGAGAACATGAGCGAAAAATTTTCTCACGCGTTCGGTAAGCTCATATATACGACGCATCCTTCGGATATTGAAGGCGAAATTGCGGGAAAAGGTTCCAATGAGGCGTGGGCGGCAAAAGAGGCGGTACGGACGCTTATTACGCCTTACGGCATCGATGAGCGGCGCGTTATTGTGTCGTCATTCGATATAGATACCCGTATTTACCCTCATTATTTTGCCTGTTTGACACATACGTTCCTTACCGCAAAAAAACCATTGCGTTCCAGCTATCAGCCAATCCCGCTGTATAACAATAATATTTGGGACGCACCCATTTTTTCGCGTTTGGTTGCTACCGGGAACAGTATTTGGCAGATGGTACAGCAGATACGGCCCGAACAAATGGAGACGTTTTCTTCACACGCCATGAGTCTGGATGCGCTTACGCGGATAGGGTATTGGAATACAAAAGTTGTGTCGGAAGACTCGCTTATTTTTTATCAGGCCCTGCTTGCTTTCGACGGCGATTATCGGGTTGAGCCTCTTTTATATCCCGTTTCGCTCGACAGCAATATCGCCGATAATTTTTTTAAAACCGCCGTGAATGTGTATAGACAGCAACGACGGTGGGCATACGGCATAGAAAAAATACCGTATCTTATATACGGATTTTCAAAAACACGCGGCATTTCTCCGTGGCGCAAGGCGTACCATTTATGGGTTATTTTGGACGGGTTTTGGTCGTGGGCGTGCGCCGCACCCATGATTTTTTTGTTCGGATGGCTTCCGGTCATTGCCGGAGGCGTTCAGTTCCAGTCGTCTGTGCTTGCCGCCAACTTGCCGTATATAACCAGTTTTATGCTGAACGTTGCCATGCTCGGCATGGTTATAAACGGCATCATTACATTTCTCCTGTTGCCCGCACGTCCGAAAGGAAAATCATTTATCGCATATCTTCCCTTTGTGGTGCAGTGGGCGCTTCTGCCCATCGTTATAATTTTTTTGGGTTCTCTGCCCGCACTTGATGCTCAAATGCGGATGTTGTTTGGAAAATATATGGGTTTTTGGGTGACTCCCAAGGGAAGCACCAAAAAATAGGAAGGGGATCTTAAGATAAATGCAGTTGCGCCCTGTCGGGCACCAGGGATTTTAAGAAAGATGAAGTTGCGAACTTATGCGGGCGACCCGGGAACCAAGGCTGGGGTATTTTTTTATATTCGGGTCAGTTTCAAGAACGCGTTTTGCGGCGTCCCGCGCCCGTTCGATAAGAGAAATATTTTTGAGAGCCGCGGCAATTATTTCCGACATTCCCGCCTGTCGTGTTCCCAAAATATCTCCCGGACCCCGTAGCGCAAGATCTTCTTCGGCAAGGCGCGGACCCGAGGTTATGCGCGCGAATGTTTTGAGGCGTTTATTGTCCATTCCCTGTGAAAGAACCAGGAAACAACGCGATGAATATTCGCCTCTGCCGATGCGGCCACGCAGTTGGTGCAGCTGCGAGAGGCCGAAGCGGTCCGCGCCCTCAATTATCATGAGGGTTGCGTTGGGAACATCGATACCGACTTCTATCACGGTTGTTGCAACAAGAATATTCGTTTTTCCTTTTTTGAAATCGTTCATAACCGTCTCTTTTTCTTTTGATTTCAGTTGTCCGTGAAGGAGGCCGACGGAATAGCCGGCGAATGTGTCGTTTTTGAGATGATTGTATTCCGCTTCCGCCGCTTTGGCGGCAAGCTTATCCGATTTTTTGACGAGCGGAAATATAATATACGCCTGCCGTCCTGCGGCAATTTCGGTGCGAACGGCTTCATATGCGCGCTCAATCAATTCTTCCGGAATAAGTTCGGTGGTTATGTCTTTGCGTCCTGCGGGCAATTCGTGCATAAGCGAGAGGTCGAGGTCTCCAAATACGGTAAGCGCAAGACTGCGCGGTATGGGGGTTGCCGTCATTGTAAGAAAATGGGGAGAAATAACGAACGGTTCCGGGTTCAGCGCCTGTTGCATTTTTTTGAGTGCGGCGCGTTGCTCGACACCGAAGCGGTGTTGTTCATCGACTATCGCCAGCGCGAGGCGCTTGAAGCGGAGAGGTTCCCTGGGAAGCAGCGTGCTGCGAACGGAAGATGTTCCTTGTGCGCGCTTGCTGATGAGCGCATGAGTCCCCACAAGTATCGATATTTCTCCGGAGCGGACATCCTTGAAAAGTTTCGGTTTTGAAACCGTGATTGCCTGTTCCGAAAGCCGTTTTGGTGTTGCTTTCGCTTGTGAGCCGGTAAATAACCCTATCCGGATGCCGAACGGTTTCAGCAGTCTGTGCAGTTCCTTAAAATGTTGCAGGGCAAGTATCTCCGTGGGCGCCATAATGACCGATTGCCATCCCGCTTTTGCCGCATTCAGCATGGCGGCTGCGGCAACAAGTGTTTTTCCGCTTCCAACCTCTCCCACAAGCAGGCGGTTCATGGGGTGTATGCGTTCCATGTCGGTGAGTATCTGGAATATCGTTTTTCGCTGTCCGTCGGTTAATTGCCAGGGAAGCAATCCGATGAATTTTTTAATAAGTTCAACGTTCATGGGAATGGCGGGAGCGGCCTGTTTTGCTGTGCGCAATTTCGATTGGAGAGCGGCGCATTCTATTAAAAACAGTTCGTCAAAACTAAGACGCTCTTGCGCGCGGGCGGCTTTCTGGGGGGTCGTTGCGGCGTGGGCCTCGCGAAGTGCCGTATCAATAGGAAGTAACGTTTCGTGTTCAAGAACTTCCGGGGGAAGCGTTTCCGGAACGGTTTCAAGACGGGTAAGCGCCTGCGAGATAAGATGCCGCAGCCATTTCGATGTGACGCCTTCCGTTTCGGGGTATATGGGCAGAACGCCGCGCTGTTTTTGCGCGGGATTTTCACCGTCTATCCCTTCCCAGAACGAGGCGGCGATATATGCGCCGTTCTTGCCCGCGGTATATTTTCCCGAGGCAAGAATATGTCCGCCCTGTTCTATTTTTTCCGCAAGCCACGGTTGGTTGAACCAGACGAGTTTGACGCTTCCGGTCTCATCGGTAAGCACCGCTTCAAATATATTCAGGCGGCGTTTCCATGTGCGGATATTTTGTGTTGAAACTATTTTTCCCATGACGGTCGCATGGGAGCCGATTGAAAGGTCGTGGATGGGGGTAACGGTCGAAAGGTCCTCATACCGGGAAGGAATATGCCACAAGAGGTCCCGGATGGTATATATGCCAAGACCGCGTTGTAGCGCTGTGGCAACGCGCGTGGTAACCGAAGAGAGTTTTGTAATCGGGTCATCGAGCGCAAGATTGGCCATACCTCTCTTACTGTAGCAAGGGTTGATGGTCGGGACAAAATAAAAATCCGCTTATGCAACGAAGCGGTTTTCCGGCGGTGTGTAATGTTTTGTGCACTGCTTCGGTCTGGAACCAGAAACTACAAAGCAGTGTAAGACATATTGAGATGCGTTTCCAACGACGGCCTTAAGCGTCTCGGTCAACTCTCCACTCTGATGCTTTGAAGGGCGCGCTTCACGGTCAAGATATCAGGGTTATCCAAATCAACACCAGTAGGTTGCCCGTACTCAGAGCTATCGATACGTATATCAAGCCAATGCGTCTCATCAAGTGGTAGATAACAACCTTCCCGTTGGCAGGCATGGAAATAGATGCGCTCGTATCCTTCACGATCATACCCACTCGCCCATTCGGAAGCATGCAAATAAAGCATATTATTATTAACGCCTTCGACCGTACCGAGATAATCCGTGTAAGCTACGACATCCCGCGATTCATTTGTAATTATCAGATCGAGTTTCAAAATGTTCTTCGAATCCAAGCGCGTCGTGTATGAGCTCTCGAATGGAGCATTGTCAAATTCTTTAACCTCCCATCCGGAGGGTAGTTCAAGCGAAAATGTCACGCCATCATAAGTAAAAGAACGTCGATTTGCTAATGCATCTTTCTGGTCGGACAGTGGGACGGCCATATCTTTAGGAACATCCGTTGTTGTTTCGCCCAACCCCATATCTTGCGCAAAAAACTGGCTCCAGACAAACCATCCGCCCGTACCAATAATGGCAACCACAAGAAAAATTATTATACCTAATTTCATAGATTTGTATTCATTATACTATGCGTTCTCAATATCGACCGTCTCGGTCATTCGATAAAAAATGTAGACGGTGCGCCCGACAGAACTCGAACCTGTAACCTTTGGCTCGCGAAAGTCTCGAAAAATCCTTCGAGTAATCACGAGAGGAAGATTTTTCGTGATCCCGCCGCGTCGTTGTCTTTATGTACTTTGTGCGCCCGACAGGACTCGAACCTGTAACCTTCAGCTCCGCAAGCTGACACTCTATCCAATTGAGCTACGGGCGCATGAAATGCCGCAGACTCTGCATATCAAAAGCCGAGCCGGCGCGCAAGCGAATCAAAAAAAGACAAATGCTGTTCTTCTTCCTTAAGATATTCAAGTAACAATTCGCGCAATCCGATGGGGTCCTGCTCGGTAATGGGGAAGAGGATGGCGGGAAACAATGCCTGCTTCTGTCTGAACGACAGTTCTTTTATGACGGGCGGATCATAGAATATCCAAAACGACGCCATGGTATCGAACGGGTAGAATTTCCTTCCCGCAAATACGCCACGGGGCGTTATGGAAAATGTTATCAGCCGTGGTTTTCGGAATGCCGAGATAAGAAGCGTAATCGCACCGACGGCTGTAATAAGAACGCTTGAATAGCTCTTGAAGACGAAACCGAAAATAAGAACAAGGACCGCGGCTCCCACGAGTATTGCCGGTATCCAGGTATTCTTATTTTTTTCGTAATACGGATATTCCGGAGCAAGCCACGATATAAGCGCATCTTCATGTTCAATAATAAGGGGTTCCGGTTCGATAATCTTCGGTTCCGGGGCGTTTGCCTGCGGTGGTATGGGTGGTTTCGTTATCGCGTGGTGCTCTTGCGCGGCCGGGTGTGCGGGCGGGGTAACGGTTTCTTGAAGATGCGGTTGTGCCTCGGTTCGTTGCGGTGCGCCGTGTTCCTGGAATTGCCGGGTTGCCTCAATCGGGCGCAAGGGGTTTTTGTTTCGCAGGTCAACGATATTTTTTGACGGGTTTGTTTCCATAATTTTTATCTGGTGGCAAAGATTTTATATGCGACTCCGCCAAATAGCGTAGCCGGTATGGGGGTCGCCACGGTTGCTATCTGGAACCACACAGGTTCAGTGCCACTCTGGGACAGGTATGAAATTATTCCAAATAGCGTCATGAGGACGCCGAGCGTTGTTGTGTGCGCGATGGGAGAAGTTCCCGCGCGCCACGCGCACATGGCTCCGCCGATGGCCGAATAAAGAATGCCGGCGAGGAACAAGAAAATAAGAACGATGAAAGGAATATCCTTCGGGTCTTCCGGGGGAGCGTTTCTAAACAGTATGGCGAAGGTGAACATGGTAAGTATCGCCACGGTCACATATCCCACCGCCACCGCGACGATGCTTTGCTTGAACGACCATTTTTTCCGTACTTCCTGTGCCATGAGTAGATTATAACAGAAGAACGAAAGCCGCCCAGCGCGCATGGCGGCCGGGTGGCGCGGGCAAGGCATTTCTACGATTTTTTGATGTCCGCCTTCAGAGAGATAACCCCCAAAGACAAAAACAGGAGCGCTTCAAGCCAGTTGCGGTTTTGCAGCGCCTCAATAAGGGCTATGCCGAAGAAGATAAGGAATACGGTTACGTTGGCAAATTTTATATTTTTCATGCGTTATCGCGGCAACGCTGTATTTATTGATCGGTGGTAAAATTATATTCTTTGCGCGAACCTTTTTCGAGCGGAAAAACAGACTGAACCGCTGCGCCTTGAAGCGGAAGCGGAGAGGACAATTTTAAGTTTTTTCGGCGGCAAATTCTTTAAATATTACGGCTTGATTTCTTTCAACTCATCCAGCGCTTTTTTTACGAATTTTCCAAACTTGCGATCCTTTTCTCTTTTTTCAAGATTAGTCATTTTGTAATATTCATTTTCCTTTTTTAACTTAATATAATTTTGATATTTATCTTCATCTAACTTTTTATCTTCGATGGCTTTTAAAATAGCACAACCCGGTTCGTGTATATGCGTACAATCAGTATATTTACATTCTTTAGACAAAAAGGTTATTTCATCAAATATACTTTCTATGCCAGTGCTTGCGTCCGCTACCCCAACTTCTCTTGTTCCTGGGTTATCAATCACAATTCCACCGTTTTCTAAAAAATACATTTCTCTCGTCGTCGTTGTGTGTTTGCCCTTGCCGGTGGAGTCACTTATTTCTCTTGTTTTGATATCGTTTTTTCCTAGCAACTTGTTTATCAACGATGACTTTCCAACTCCTGACGAGCCAAGAAAGCAATATGTTTTTCCCTTTGCTATATAATTCACCAATTCGTTAAGCCCTTGCTCGGTAATTACGCTGGTCGAAATAATGTCAATATTATCAAATCTATTTTTTATTTGATCAATCTTCTCATTTAATTCTATCTCTGAAACTAAATCGATTTTGTTTAATATAATAGCTGGTCGGATACCTCCTGCGTTTGCTAAGACAAAATATCGTTCAAAACGATTAAGATTATAATTCCCGTCTAATGATTCTATGACAAAGGCAATATCAATATTCGTGGCGATAATCTGCGTATCTTGTTTATCGCTGTATTTTTTCTTAAGTATTGTTTTTCTTGGTAAAATATTGTTGATAACCGCTCTTTCTTTATCAAGTTCAGTTATAACAACCCAATCACCAACCGCAGGATAGTCTTCTCTTTTTACAGCATTAAAAATTTGCTTTCCTGTTATTTTAGCTAAATATTCTCCATTCGCGTTCTTCACTCTGTATGCTTCCTTATATTCAGCAATAACTCGAGCCACTGGATAATTTGTTAATTCTAAAGATTTCCAGTTTAAATCAAAAAATTCGTCATAACCAAGATCTTTGAGTTCGATTTTTATAACTTCATTAGCCATAAATTTATCTCATTAAGTCGTCAACGACTCTCTAACGAGTTGCCCGCGACTGGTTTTGGTAATAACCGCAACAATAATCCAGAAAACAAGACCTAAAACTGAATTCCAAATCAGACCGACAACTCCAGGCGTGATGGGAAACGCCCAACACTTTGGCATCTTAGCGACCATTTGAACGCCCAACGATAAAAAAGTCTTTGTGCGGAGGGGGGCGAGATTCGAGCTTATTTGGTGGACGGAATTTTTCTTCCGTACCCCCTCCCGCCTATCTACCTTGACGTGAAAGCGGAAAAGACGATTTCGTGCTTTTTGGTTCCCTAAGCGGATTAATAAAATCTTACAGATTTTGTTCTTTGGCGGTAAGTTCTTTTCTGTCAAAATAATTTTTAAAAACCTCTCTTTCTTTAGAAAGATATAAAACCGTTACGACCAACAACATTGTAATTGCCAACCCCACATTAGCGGTTACCTGATTTTGAATAATAACAAAATAAGCGAATGACCTGGCAACATTATCCAGTGTAATATGAGCAACGGAGGCTACAAATATATTTTCAGATTTTATATATACATAGGCCAAAAAAATGTGAGTGCAAATTGAGCCAATGGCAAGAACTGTTATATTCAGTATTGTTTGAGTAGTTGTGAATGTTTGTGTTTGAGCAAGCACAAGAACCAAGGGGATGTGCCAGGCGTACCATATTAAACCGCCAACGATAAAAGCAACCCAAGGTTTAATTTTGTACATTTGCGGAAACATAAATCCTCTCCAGCCGAATTCCTCGCCAAAACCAGCTATAATCCCAGGCACGATATTGAAAATGGTCAACCCGCCGATAAAATAGATAATTAACATCATCTGAGGCGTAAGGCCGGCGGGGAGATCGTTGATATTTTGGCCAGTAAGTGCGAATTGCTCGGCTAACTGACCCAAAAATATCTGTCCCGAAAAATCCCATCGTATTGAGCCCAGCAAAGTATAAAGGATTAAAGATAAAATGGTTATTCCCAAAGCAATCGTCCAAAATTTTATATAATTCTTTATTTTCCCAAATCTCAAATTCGCATCTTTGAATTTTTCTTCATAGAAAAAGAAGCGAGTAATAATGGCGGCAATGGCCGGCCCCAACATATAAAATACGGCAAGATAATTGCCTTTCTGTCCTAACAGTTTCATCAGAATGATAAACCCTACGCTCAAAAACGTGATAATTGAGAGATAAACGACAAGTGATTTATATTTCATAGTTTTTGCTTTAATAAATCCTCAACGGAAACGCCCAACACTTTGGCAATCTTAGCGACCATTTGAACGCCCAACGATAAAAAAGTCTTTGTGCGGAGGGGGCGAGATTCGAACTCGCGAAGGGATTTCTCCCTTAACGGTTTTCAAGACCGTCCCTTTCAACCACTCAGGCACCCCTCCGTATAAGCACTACTTCCCAACAGTATCATCGTAATTTCCTGTCTGCAAGAAATATAATTGACCCGCCAGATACGCTATATTATAAGGTAAGAGAAGCAAAGATAGTGGAGAGGTGGCTGAGTGGCCGAAAGCGGCGCCGTGCTAAGGCGTTAACTCCGAAAGGGGTTCGTGGGTTCGAATCCCACCCTCTCCGCACACGATTTTCGCTATCGAGGACCGACTCACCGATGACGTTAGTGAGACCGGGATACCACTTTACTTTTTCCAAAAACCAATTAACATCAAGGGCATGGAAAAGCAATTAAAACAAATCGAAGCTAGATTAAAAACTATAAACTCGATTATTTCAAAACTTGATCCAGCGATCAAGGTGGCGGCTTTTGAGTTATTGAAATCTTTTATTACAGAGGGTGTGTCCGTTGACGTCATAAAAGATCCGCAAGGAAACAAGGGCGAAGATAAAGAAAAGCTTGCGGGAAGCGTTCGTGATTTTTATGCGACTTTCGATCCTAAAAAACCGGCTGACTCGGCAATAATTTTATCCGGATGGTTATATACACAAAGAGGTTCGTCTCCGTTTACACTTACGGAATTAGAGGAACTTTTTGATGAACTTGGTGTTCCTCGACCAGCTAAGCTAAACATGACATTGCGCGCCTCAGCACGAAAAGGAAAAAAGTTATTTCAAAACGCTGGTCGTGGAAGTTATCGACCAACCGTCCCTGGAGAAAATTACTTTAAACAGGAGATGAATATTAGACCCGGAAAACGTCTCTCCTAACAAAATTTTATGCTATTTGTTGAATTTATAGCCCCGGCGAAAAATTCCACACAAGCACTTAAATGCTTGTGTGCTTTATATTATCTCAAATACAACCTCAGCATAGATATCGCGAGCGTAGCTCAGATAAAAAATTTACTGAAGCGGGCGAGAATTATGGGACGGCGAAACAGGGTAAATTTTTTTAGGGCTTTGGAAAGTTTGGATGAGAAGGTTGACTCTCCGACAAAAGGCCTGTGGCAAATAACACCATCGGGAGAAAAAAAGGTTAAAGACCTATTGAGTTTAACAGATGAGAACGTTGAAGTAGAAAACGATACAACAACTCTAGAAAAAATAATTAATACTAAACTCAAAGACCCCGCAATTAAGGACTATTTTCAGGAAGGGATTGACTGTTTAAAAATCGGGCGTCTTCGCGCATGTATTGTTTTCCTTTGGGCTGGTTCGACTTATGTAATACGGGAGGAACTGCTTACTAAGCCGGCAAAACAACTAAATGCGGCTATTCAAAAGTATGACAAAAAAGCCCGCAACGTTACAAAAATTGACGATTTTGCCTACATTAAGGACTCGATACTTTTACTTGCCGCTCAGGAATTAGGCCTTTATGATAAATCACAAAGAGATGCCTTGGAACAATGTCTCGATCTTAGGAATAAATGTGGGCATCCCGGAAAATATAGTCCTGGCCCTAAACGCGTTTCTTCATATATTGAAGATTTAGTATCTATTATTTTTAGTTGAGACCGACTTGCCTAAATTAAACCGCCAAAACGAGCCCTCGAAAACCCTTTGACCATCTCATATTAAAAAGTTCGAATCCTAGACACACCGCAATACGATCCGGATGAGAACAATTATTTCGATTAATTTGGGCACAGCATGCTTTTTCTTTTTGTTTTAGTTCCGCTTATCGGCGCCTGGTATATTATTTTGCGGCGCCATGCCGCGCATGTATTGCCGTCGAGTGTGGAGATTATCGCGGCCGCGATTCCCGCCGGATTTGTTGGTTTTGCGGTTATAACGTCTATTCTCGGTATTGTTGTATCCACTGGAATAGCCGCCGCGCTCGCGGTGTATATTACCGTCGGTATTTCCATACCGGCGTTCCGTGCCCTGTTGCGGGGGAAGGACCCGCTTATTATTTTGCCGCAAGGGACCCGCGGCGAGATGTTTATCCGCTACGGCGTATTGTTCTTTTTTTGGTGTGTTATCGCGATGTTTGTGGCGAACAGTTTTGCGGTACGCCCGGACGGCTCCTGGTCATTTTCTTCCGGGGCGATAGTGGACGCGCCGTATCACTTGGCGCAGATAATTCGTACCGCGCTTGTCCCACGCCTTGATTTTGGAGAACCGAATTTTGCCGGTGAATTCATTCGCTATCCGTTTTTTATTAATCTGCTGTCTGGGGTGTTGTTGAAAGCGGGTGCGTCCCTTTCGTTTGCGTATCACATTCCGCTTCTTCTTCTCCTTTTTTCGGTTCTTACCCTGGCGGCGCAGTTTTTCCGTTCGTTGGGTGCGAAGAACGGGATTATTTTTTGTGCGGTAGGCATTGTGCTGTTCGGTGCGGGTGTGGGATATATCGCGTATGTTCAGAGCGGGGGAGCGTTTACGATACCGATACGGCGGGGCGTTCCGTTTCCTATGCAAAACATCGCATATCCCGCCATGGTGCCCGGTTTTCTGGTGGTGCAGCGGCCGTTTTTTCTGGGGTTCCCGCTTTTCATTCTTACGCTACTTTTTTTCTTTTCCGGCACGCGCACAAAGCGGTTGGCGGATTTTCTTGCCGCCGGAATTATCGCCGGATTGCTTCCGTTCGCACACGTTCACAGTTTTATCGCCTCAATGACGGTCGTGCTGTCGGCCATTGCGTATCTTGCGGTATTCCGGAACCCGCTGTTCTTTGAGGCGGTCCGCGGGTTCGTTATCCCGTCTTTTTTGCTTACTATTCCCCAGTTGTCCGCGCTTTTATTTTTACCGAAATATCCCGACGGCAGTTTTTTCTCTGTCCGTTTGGGCTGGATGAGCAACCCGGCCGAGGTTTTGGGTCTTGTGGTGCCGTGGGATGGCGCCCCGCGATTCGTGCCGTGGCTGCGGTATATGGGGACTAATTTTGGTTTACTGCTGCTGTTGCCGCTTTTTGCCGTGGGGAACTTTATGCGGCTGCGCTCAAACGTCATATTGGGTATGGCGGTGTTTGCGGCGGCCGCCGCCTGGATACTTCCCAATATATTCCAGTTTCAGGTATGGGATTTCGATTCGAATAAATTGTTCGCATTCGCCATTTTTTGCAGTGTGGCCGTGGCCGTTATTTCGACGGGCGGGTTGAGCGGGACAGCACAAAAACTCGCATTGTCCGCTTTTTTGGTTATAGTTGTTGGAACCGTTCCGGCCGCGGGCATTGTTGCCGCACGAACGCTTACGCATTCTGCGTATAACCGTGTGGATGTTTTTAGTGCGGACGAGCAGGCCGCCGCCGCATGGGTGCGGGAGAATACGCAGACCGATGCCGCTTTTATTTCTTCGGCGTCTCTTATCGACCCCGAGACCGTACAGAATCCGGTTGTGGTCGGTTCCGGCCGTCTCGCCACCGCGGGATTCTTAACATGGCTCTACACGCACGGCATTGATTATTCCGATCGTGTTGAAGCCATCGAGCGATTTTTTTCCGATCCCGCCAATGCAAAAATTATTTTAGCCGATTTTCCGGCGGATTATCTTATTATCGATGAGCGATTGCGGAAAAAATATCCCGCGCTTGAGGCCACGCTTACGGGTGCCGGCAGCGGGACGGTGTTTTCGCAGGGGACTATCGCTATCGTGCGCCTCAAATAAATCTGAATAAAATTATTCTTTTGCCACCGCCGCACACCATATGGCTCGTGCGCCGTTTTGTTTTAGTGTGATAGCCGCTTCTTTAAGCGTTGCGCCGGTCGTTGCAACGTCATCTATGAGGAGTATTGTGCGGCCTTCAATGCGGTGTTTATTTTCTATGATAAATGCGGAGGCGATATTTTCGAATCGCTCGGCGCGCGGCAGCGTGCGTTGTGCCCTCGTTTTCCTGGTACGCAGCAGCGCGGTTGTTTCCATGGGGATACCGAGCGCCGCAGCGGTTGTTTGCGCGATGAGCTCGGCATGGTTGAATCCTCGCCAATTAAGGCGCGCTTTTGCCAGGGGGACGGGAACGGCAAGAAGGTCGTACTGGCGCCAATCCGGCGCGGTTACGTGTATCGCGTGCGCGAGCGCCGCCCCCAGTGGACGGGCAAGATCGCGTATAAAATTATATTTTAAGGAATGTATCGCGGCTTTTCCTATCGGGTGCGGATACGGGAATGCGTATATGAACCGTTTTGCCCACAGTTTTACGCTGCAGCTGTCGCATAATTTCCCTTCGGGAAGGCGTTTCCCGCATAGGGGGCAGCGGATATTTATATATTGGAACAGTGTATCGCGACAGGAGGAACAGAGGTGAGAGCGCAGCTGCTCTCTGCCGCATCCCACGCAAAGAAAAGGGAACAGGGAGCGCGCAGCAATGGTCGCCATCGCCCGTAATGGTCGGGAAATACCGAATAAAAAGGTTTTTTGAGGCGAAATGCTCATGTTATAATAAAAATATGATCTGGAACCCGTTTTCGAAGAGGGCGAGGGGTTTTCTTGGTATTGATATAGGGACTTCTTCAGTAAAAGTCGTCGAGTTGGCATTGGTCAAGGGGAAGATACATCTTGAGACATACGGAGAATTAAAAGCATTCGGATATTTGAAACGCCTTTCGGATCCCATACAAAGCAGTTCTCTTCAAATGCTCGATACTGAAGTTGCCGAAATGATCAAGCATATCGTGGACGAATCCAATACGAAGAGCAGGATGGCATCGATGTCAATTCCCGTGTTTTCTTCTTTTTTCACGTTGCTTGAACTGCCGTCAATGTCGCCCAAAGAACTCGGGAATGCAATTCCGTTCCAGGCGCGGCAATTGGTGCCCATACCTATTTCCGAAGTTGTACTCGATTGGGAAGTGATCGGAAAAGTGAATACCGGTCCCAGTGTGGCTGCAGCGCAGGAAAAATTATTGGTATTGCTGGTGGCGGTGCCGCGGGAAGTTGTCGATAAATATGTGCGCGTTGCGAAACTTGCGGGTATTGAACTGCGGGGCCTTGAGGTGGAGACATTCAGTGTTGTGCGCGCGCTTCTGCGGGATATGGAGGACACGAATCTTTTGCTTGATATCGGTGCCCGCTCCACGAATATTACTATTGTCGATAGTGGAAGTATCCGCATGAGCCACAACCTCGATATTTCAGGGAACGAGTTTACGCGGGTTTTAGCACATTCTCTTGGCGTAAGCATGAGGCGTGCCGAGGAGCATAAAATTAACAGAGGCATTGCGCAGAGGGGCGGAGAAATAGAATCATCACGCGCTCTTGTTCCTCTCGTTGATGCTATTTTACAGGATGCGGAAAAAATCATGAATATTTATTACCGAAAATATGGCCGTAAAGTTGTCCGCGTCGTTCTTGGCGGAGGCAGTACGAATCTGCCCGGACTGAAAGAATATATCGCAATGCGGATGGATAAAGAAGTTCTGGTGGGAAATCCGTTCGATAAGATGATATATCCAAAAGCTCTCGAGCCCGCGATACGGGAAATTGGTCCCGCGTTTTCGGTGTCCGCCGGCTTGGCATTGCGGGAATTAGTCGTGCCCAAAACGCAGAAGTAGGGAAATATGGCAATTACTATTACATCAAAAGGATACGCGAAAGGATTGGGGGACGCCCTTGCGCCGAAAGCCGTTAATTACGGCTTTTCGGTGGCTGTTATTTTGTATGCGTCAATAATCATATTTTCTTCGGTTTTAATACTGTGGTTTTCGCTTCTTGCGGTTGACATGAAAATAAAAAATGATACGGACACGCTTGCGCTTGAGCGGACGAAGAAAGAGACCCAAAAACAGGCGGCAAAGCAGAAGGAACGGACGTTTACGGATATCCAAAAGCGTATGGTCCAGATAGAAGATATTATCAATGTTCATCCGAACGGGAAATTATTGTTCGATGCATTGTCCCAAATAACCAGGGGTGATGTCCGTTTTTTGCAGGCGGATATTAATTTCAAAGTGGCCGATTCGACCGGCCAAATTTCAATGACCGGACAAGCGATAGATTTTCAGGCGCTTTCGAACCAAATACTTTCGTTCGAGCGCGATAAACAAAATAGGTTCCGTTCCGTAAAGATAGGAAGCATCAAGCGCGAGATTTCTTTGGACGGTTCTCCGGGCCCCGTCTCGTTTAATTTAGAGACGACGTTTGAGCGGAGTATTTTAATTCCTCCCGAAGGAGGGTCGCAATAAATTATGGATTTTCGTCTTATCGCAACAGTAGCGTTGTTTTTAGGAAGCTTTGTGGCTGCGGCTCTTGGCGTTGTGCCGGGCGTACAGTCCATCAGTGAATCCATTACCGCAAAAAAGAATGTCGAGCGGAGCATCCGTGATCTCGACGCATATTTTTCAAGCCTTAAAAATTTGGAGACCGATATAAAACGCGTGGTGACGAGAGAGCGTTGTGAACGGCTCAACAGTATTGCGCCCGCAAGCGCCGATTCCGTTGATTTGCCCCAATTATTATTGCAGTTCGATGCTATTGCGCGTCTGTACGGGTCAACGCTTCTGGGTATTCAGATGACCGACGCGGCACCCCTTTCCGATGACCCCGGTTCGCTTAAGCAGATCGATATTAGTCTGGAGATTCCCGTAAGCCTCGAAAACGCATTCCGGTTCATGGACGACCTTTACTTTATCGAACGGCTCGTGGATGTCCGTTCGGTAAAACTGCAGGTTTCCGACGCGTCGGATCAATCTGAAGGAATAAAGAGCAGCGGCCTGTCGAATTTGAAAGTATCGGTATATAGTTCGGTGCGCGGCATCGATTGCTCAACCATTCAATAAATATTTATGGACCTTCTCGGTATTAAAAATACAACTCCGGTAGCGACATCTTTTATAAAGATCGATTTTTTCCGCCGCCATGTATTTGCGCTGTTTCTTGTTGCGTGGCTTGTTATTGTGGCAATAACAATTGGCGCGGTGGGATTCTATATTAAACAGAAGCTTGATGCTCCGTTGCCAGTGCAACAGGCGGTGGAAACAAAGCTGGCACCATTGCGCACGACGTTGTTCGATAAAAGCGCATTTATTAATTTACGGACCATAGCAAGTCGTCCCGGGGAAGGGGATTATACGAAATGTCTTAACGCTCCCGGCCGTCCCAGTATATTTACGCCTTTTGTACCATGCCAGTAAACCCACAGGATGCGGGTTCTATCGCGCATTCGCATAACAAAACGGCAAGCGTTCAGGATTTTCTTGACCACTTGGTAAAAGAGGGCGTTATTAGCGCGACACAGGCGAAAGAACTTCTTGCCGAATCCTCAAAATTCGGAAGACCGATTGAGGCTCTCATGCTCGATAAGCAAATGCTTGCCGAGGAAGAATTGATAGCGGAGAAGGGAGCGTTCCTTGATATGCAATGGAAAACGATATCGGCAGAGCAGCGGGTGCCGCAGGCGGTTCTTTTGTTGATACCGGAGGAGGCGGCAAAAACGTATCTTATGGTTCCATTGAGCCGTGACGGAAATGTACTTGAGGTCGGCATGATGAGCCCCGAAGATGTCCGCGCGGAAGAGGCGTTGCAGTTCATTGCGGTCCGCAATAATCTCACGCCGCATAAAGTCCTCATTTCTCCCCGCTCATATGAAAATGTTTTTCGCCAGTATCGGAGTTTGCGCGGTGAGGTGACAGAGGCGCTCACGGAACTCGAAAAAGAATTGAAAACCGAAACGCAAACGGAGACCGGCGCGCGTCCCGCACGAACCGCCGAGGCGATCTTGGAAGAAGAAGCGCCGATCGTGAAGATGGTTTCTGTTATTTTGCGTCACGCCGCAGAAGGAGGCGCTTCCGATATACACATTGAGCCTCTGCAGGACCGTTTGCGTGTTCGTTTTCGCATGGATGGAGAATTGCATACATCTATTTTGCTTCCGGTCGCCGTACATCCCGCTATTTTATCCCGTATCAAGATCCTTTCAACGTTGAAGATAGATGAGACGCGCCTTCCGCAAGACGGACGTTTTCATGCGGTCATTGACGGCAAAGAATTTGATTTTCGTGTTGCGACATTTCCGACCGCAAACGGCGAGAAGGTGACAATTCGTGTGCTTGATCCGACGGCGGGCGTTCGAAGTCTCGGCGAGCTCGGGTTGGTCGGACACAATCTCACGGTTATCAGCGCCGGCATTAAAAAGCCATACGGCATGATGCTTATATCCGGACCGACGGGTTCCGGTAAATCGACCACGCTCTACGCGCTTTTGAAAATACTGAATAAAGAATCGGTCAATATAGTGAGCCTTGAAGATCCTATCGAGTACAGCATTGACGGGGTAAACCAATCGCAGGTGCATGAAGATATCGGTTACACATTTTCTTCCGGTCTGCGCCATATTCTGCGTGGCGACCCAAATGTTATAATGGTCGGAGAGATACGGGATTCCGATACGGCAAAACTTGCGGTACATGCCGCGCTGACCGGACATCTCGTGTTGACAACCATTCACACGAATAATGCTGTCGGTATAATCCCGCGTCTTCTTGATATGGGCGTTGAGCCGTTTTTGATACCTTCGTCCGTGGCGGTAGGCATCGCCCAGCGCCTGGTGCAGCGCCTTTGTTCGAACTGTAAGAAAAGTATTCCCGCTGAAGGGAAAATGCTTACGCTTATCGAGCGGGAATTGAAAGATCTGCCGGAAGAAGACAGGAAACGTATACCGCAGGGCCAGATAAAAATTTGGGTCGCTCCCGGATGCGAAAAATGTTCCGGTCACGGCACCAAGGGTCGCATCGGTATATATGAATCGTATGAAATGACACGGGAAATGGAAGATGCTCTGGCGAAAGAAGCGACGGAGAGCGTGATCCGCGAAATAATCCGGAGGCAGCATATGGTTACCATGATGCAGGACGGCATTCTAAAAGCCCTTGAGGGCTTGGTGTCCATGGAAGAAGTGTTGCGCGTGGTTGTGGAACATGAAACAAACGATCAGATAGAAATTTAACTTTATTTTTTATGATGAATTACGAGCAGGAATTAGACGATCTTTTAACTACCGTTGCCATGCAATCGGCATCGGATATCCACCTTGCGGTGGGACGGTATCCCACAATACGTGTTGACGATGCCTTGTTGCCGCTGTCCTCGAAAAAGATCTTAACGCCGGAAGATACCGAGGGGTTTGCCAAGGTGATTTTGAACAAGCAGCAGTGGGAGCGTTTTGTTCAGGAGAGTGAAATGGATCTCGGGTATTCGTTCAGGGAAAAGGCCCGTTTTCGCGTGAATGTTTTCAGACAACGCACATACGCATCCGTTGTTATGCGTCTCATCCCCGGGCATATCAAGAGCGTGGAGGAGCTCGGTTTGCCGCCCATATTGCACGAGTTTACCCGTCACGCGCAGGGATTTTTCCTTATGGTGGGACCAGCCGGGCACGGAAAATCAACAACGCTTGCGGGATTGCTTGATGAAATAAACCATGAACGCGCCGATCATATTATTACCATTGAGGACCCCATTGAATATATCTTTCAGCAAGACCGCGCCATTATCGACCAGCGCGAGGTGGGTATTGATACGAAAGATTTTTTGACGGCACTGCGTGCGGCATTTCGCCAGGACCCGGACGTTATCATGGTGGGGGAGATGCGTGATCCGGAAACCATATCGGCCGCTTTGACCGCTGCAGAAACCGGGCACCTCGTGTTCTCAACACTGCATACGAATAATGCCGCTCAAACCATCGATCGTATCATCGATGCGTTTCCCGCAGAACAGCAGGGACAAGTGCGCAATCAATTGGCAATGACGCTGACCGGCGTGGTATCGGAACGCCTTATTCCCCGCCTTGAAGGCGGGCGTATTCCGGCAGTTGAGGTGATGATCGCGACTCCCGCTATTCGGAACCTCATTCGGGAGAGAAAAACGCACGAAGTCGATCTTGTTATCGAGACGAATGCCGATGAGGGTATGGTGTCGTTGAATCGTTCGCTGGCGGAACTTGCGAAGAAGCGCGAAATATCTCTTGAGAATGCGGAATTGTATTCGACCAATCCTTCGGAGTTGCGAATGTTAATAGGACGATAAGTCGTGGCATCATTTGCATACCAAGCACGTACCCCATCGGGGGAAATGCAAACAGGCGTGATCGAGGCGGGGTCGCATGATACCGCCGTTGCTGTGCTGCAAAAGCACGGGTTGTTTATTACGTCTCTTGAAGAAATAGAATCGCGTTCCGTATTCAAGAAAGAAATAAAGATCCTTCAGAGAATAAACAGGAAAGAGATCGTTAATTTTTCCCGTCAATTGTCGGTGCTTTTCGAAGCCCGGGTCCCGCTTGTGGAATCTTTGCGTACGCTCAGTGAGCAAATGAGCAACCCATTGTTCCGCAAGACCCTGCTTTCCATAGCGAACGATGTGGATGCGGGCAGTCCTTTGTCGGACGCTATCGTAAAATATCCGCGTGTATTTTCGACGTTTTATGTGAATATGGTTAAATCCGGAGAAGCGTCCGGAAAACTGCAGGAGGCGCTCAATTATCTCGCCGATTATTTGGATCGGGAATACGCGCTTATTTCACGGGTTCGTGGCGCGTTTATTTATCCGGTGTTCGTATTTTTTGTTTTTGTTATTGTTGCCGCAGTTATGGTTATCTTTATTGTTCCGCAGCTGCAGGCGGTGCTTGAAGAATCTGGACAGGAGTTCCCGTTGCCAACGCGGATTTTGATAGGCTTTTCCGGCTTTCTGAGACAGTTCGGAATATTTATTTTATCCGGGATGGGAATTCTCACTTTTCTGTTTTGGCGGTATATCAAAACAAAAGAGGGTAAGATGTGGTGGGACGGAGTATCGCTGCGTTTCCCGGTTTTTGGAAGCTTGCTGCGGAATATTTACGTATCGCGATTCAGTGATAATCTCGGTACGCTTATCGCGTCCGGGTTGCCTATAACGCAGGCTATTCATATTACCGGTGAGGTGGTGGGAAACGAACTTTTTATAAAAATGCTCGCTGATGCCGAAGAGGCGGTAAAGCGCGGCGAGATGATCAATGTGACCATTAAGAATAAATGGTTCATGCCGGCAATGGTGGGAGAGATGATTTTGGTGGGTGAGCGAACCGGTAAGCTCGACAATATTTTGGGCCACGTTTCCCGTTTTTTTCGTCGCGAAGTTGATGTTGCCGTGGAGAATATCGTCTCTCTTATTGAGCCGTTCCTTATTGTGTCGCTGGGTCTTGTTGTGGCGATACTTGTGGCCGCTATCCTTTTGCCGATATATAACCTTGCAGGTTCGTATTAAACGCATTTTTGCGTGTGGATAAGTATAGCCCGCCCGAAAGGGCTTTTTATGCGATTTTATGATATTATAGGTAATAAGATTGCCTTATTTTATAAGGTAAACTGACGACAACGACACTCTGTTTTGGAAGGGGGTGACAATTATGACTAAGGTTATAAATCGATTTCGCAATATGGCGTCTATGCGCAAGCAGGGCGGTTTCACCTTGATCGAGCTCTTGGTGGTTATTGCCATCATCGCGGTTTTGGCCGCAGTTGTATTGGTTGCCCTGGGTAATGCCCGAACCCGTTCTCGTGATGCACGTCGCGTATCCGACTTGAACAACGTAGCGCTCGCAATGGAGATCTACGCCGATCAGGCATCGGACGCGTTGTATCCCACGAGCGGTGCCGCAGTGCTTTCAAACGCACAGTGGGCGACGCTGATAACCAATATTCGTGCCGTCGATATTTTAAGCGGTGATGTAAATGACCCGTTGAATGCCGGTGCCCGCACCTACAAGGCGCAGCACGGTGGTACAACTGCCCGCTCAACATATCTTATCGGCGCTGATCTTGAGACCCAAAGCACTGCGTCATGCGCAAGTGACTACGACCAAGTAGGTCTTGAGGCATTGGCGACCGCGTTGTGCGATGAGAACACTGCAGCCGGTAACTGTGCCGGTGATGAGAGCGCCGTTGCTCCCGCAGAAGCCGCAGCGAACGCTGTTGATTATTGTATTTGCAGCGGTCCGTCTTGTTCGTAAAACATTTTGCTTGTTTTTGGAACCGGGCTTGTTTTTGCGCTCACGCAGACATGAAAATGTTTGTTGGAATCGTAAGAACAAAGCCCGGTTACTGTTTATATAAAAATCATGATATTCTTGATAAGAAAATTTAAGGGAATTTTTTCGCAACATACCGCGCGCAAGCAGGGCGGTTTCACCTTGATCGAGCTCTTGGTGGTTATTGCCATCATCGCGGTTTTGGCCGCAGTTGTATTGGTTGCCCTGGGTAATGCCCGAACCCGTTCTCGTGATGCACGTCGCGTATCCGACTTGAACAACGTAGCGCTCGCAATGGAGATCTACGCCGATCAGGCATCGGACGCGTTGTATCCCACGAGCGGTGCCGCAGTGCTTTCAAACGCACAGTGGGCGACGCTGATAACCAATATTCGTGCCGTCGATATTTTAAGCGGTGATGTAAATGACCCGTTGAATGCCGGTGCCCGCACCTACAAGGCGCAGCACGGTGGTACAACTGCCCGCTCAACATATCTTATCGGCGCTGATCTTGAGACCCAAAGCACTGCGTCATGCGCAAGTGACTACGACCAAGTAGGTCTTGAGGCATTGGCGACCGCGTTGTGCGATGAGAACACTGCAGCCGGTAACTGTGCCGGTGATGAGAGCGCCGTTGCTCCCGCAGAAGCCGCAGCGAACGCTGTTGATTATTGTATCTGCAGCGGTCCGTCTTGTTCGTAGAACTGTGAAAAAGTATTTCTTGTATGACTGCACTGATAGCTGCAATCACCTTTATTTTTGGTTTGGTGTGCGGAAGTTTTATTGATACTATCGCGGAAAGGTGGGGACAGGATACATCGATATTGGGCCGCTCGCATTGTAATGCGTGCGGCTATGTTTTGGGCTGGAATGATCTTCTGCCTCTGATTAGTTTTTTGGCGTTGCGGGGAGCGTGCCGCAAATGCGGGACGCGCATTCCGCGCCGGCATTTTTTTACCGAAATATTGACCGGTGTCGTATTCATGCTTCTTTTTATTGCCTCTCCGGTGAGCAGATACATTACTGTCCTTGACGAAAGCTCAATGATGGCATTTTTCATTTATTTTATAAGCGCATGCATTATTGCCGGGGCTATTTTGGCGATCATGTTCAGTGATGCCAGGTTTTATATTATTCCGGACTCTATTTCGCTTCCCATGACTGGTTTTGTGCTGGCGTACGCGGCTTTTTTGGAATATGCGGCCCCGCGCATATCTCTTTTTTCCGGGTTTCTCGATGGCGTTGCCCCTTTTTCGTTCCATGTCGTGCCGCCCTTTTTGGATGCCGTGGCGGGTTCTTTTGTGGCGGCGGCATTTTTCTTCGGGATCTCGTTTATATCGAAAGGTCAATGGATGGGGTGGGGAGACGGCAAATTCGCGCTTTTTCTTGGGGCGCTGTTCGGCTGGCCTTTTATAATAACGATTATATTTATGGCTTTTGTGCTCGGCTCGTTTGCCGGTATCGCGCTTATTGTGCGGCAGAAAGCCACCATGAAAAGCTTGTTGCCTTTCGGAGTGTTTTTGGGTATTTCGGCTCTATTCTTTCAGATCATACAGAATACGCATGCCGGAGCGATAATACGGTTGTTCGCGACCAGCTTTGTTACGCTATAGGCGTATATTTGCTATAATAAAGAGTAGGTTTTCATTACATATTAATAATTAAAAAAGCCGCCATATATGTTCGCAAGATTCTTTCAGCGACAGCAGAAAGACAAATGGTTCTGGTGGGCGATCGGCGTTCTCGTCGGTTTCGCCGCAATCGGTGCCGTTTGGATGCTGCTGACCGCGATCATGCAGCCTGCTGCATATTAATCCGTTAACCACACTTCGGTATTATGTGGTCGAAATTTTTTCATATATTCCGACAACGGAAAGCAAATGCCGCGTATTATCGTTCGGTCGGTATTTTGCTCCTTTTTGTTGCGGTGGGTGCCGTATGGGTTTTACTCTCGGGAGTAAGATTATTGTCGCCGTCCGGCGGCATATATGACGAGGGAGCAGGAACATCGAACGTAAATATGCGCATACGGGGCGATGCGTTCGTGCAGTTTGATTTCAATACAAAGCCCGCTCGTGCGTTTAAGGGTTCCGTATTGGAGGACATGACCGTTGCGGAAGCTTTGGAACAAGCGGCGTTTGCCGGAAATATTTCTTTATCGTGGCGACCCGTTCCAACCATCGACGGTATTGCTGACGGGACCGACGGAAAATATTGGGCATTTTATCGTAACGATAAAAAATTAACCGAACCAATCTCGTCGATTTCCGTAGAGCCCGGAGATGAATTATTTGCGCGGTTTGAATAGTGCGGACCATACGCAGTGCGCTCAAGCGCGGCGGACCGTTTTGGTTTAAGTATCTTTATACAATGGATCGCGTGAACCGCTTTTCGAAGATCATGAAGCATAGCGCTTCGGGGCAGCGCGGTTTTTCTTTAGTTGAAATATTGGTCGTTGTCGCTATTGTGGTTGCAATCGCGGTAACTGCGTTGGTGAATACCAGCAGCGGGGACCGCGTTCAAAGAGTGCGTCGCCAGGCAAGCGATATTGCGCTTGCACTCGCAGAGGCGCGCGACAAGGCGGCATCAAACGTTCCATTTAGCGGCGCCAACGTATACGGGTATGGCGTTGTATTTGATACGGAAGACAGTCAAAAATACTACATTTTTGCCGATATTAATAACAATATGGCATGCGACGATGTCGCATGCGGATGTCAAAATGCCTGCGAAAAGGAGCTTGTTGAGCAAAAGTTGCTTGACCAGCGTACATATATATATGCGTTAGCCGTCGGCGACCCGGCGAATCCGGGAGATCCTCAAGTGGATGCGGGCGGGACCCTGAATGTTTACTTTTGTCCGCCAAATCCGAATGTCTTTATTTTTGGGAAAAGTGATGATAGGGGAATTGATTGCTCGGCGGTCGGTTCCACGACTCATACCCGTGCCGATATCTCGATTGCGGGTACGGGCGGAGCTACCGATAAAAATGCCGTTGGTGTTGTTACGGTACGGAAGACCGGCGCTATTTCGATAGGCGTAAATATTTCAAGTTCGCCTGCGCCGCCTCCGGCTCCAACGCCTCCGCCACCGGCCGCTACGGCAAGTTTGGCGCAGATCCGATATCATTGGCGCAATGATGTTGGCGCCGAGACCACAAATACGTCCGCAACGGGTGGAACAGAAAATACCGTTCTTACGAATCTTGCGAAAGCGACACGAAAACATTTGCGTGTTGAGGTCTCAAATGAGGGCATTGCGTCGGCGACGGGTGTTTTGTTCCGGTTGGAATATCGGGCGAAAGGATCGCAATGCGACAGCGGAGGAGCGTGGACTATGGTGCCCGTTGTTCCGACGACGGAACACTGGAAGATATCCGACTCGCTGTATATAACCAACGGAACCCCAACGACCGATATTTCCCAAGGTATCGGAGGTATGTTCAATGAAAATAACACGTTCGTTTCGGGATATCTGATCGATGCGACGGATGCCACTCCGGGTATTACCCTTGATACGACGAATTTTACCGAACTCGAATATTCCGTTGAAGCGACGTCAAGTGCGCTTGATAACGAATCGTATTGTTTCCGGGTTACGAATGCGGGAGTGACCGATACGTTTAATTATACCCGCTATCCCGAAGCAACAATTCTTGGAGCGGATCTTGTTTTGTCGCATTATAGATGGCGCAACGATAACGGTACGGAAGTGACCGCAACGTGGCCGCAGATCGAGGATACGAAACTCGAAAAAATCGCGCGTCATTACGGTATTCGTTTAAGAATGCTTATCGATAATCAGGGAAGTGGTACTTCCGCGTCCGTTCCATACCAGCTCGAATATTCTCTTAAACGAGGGTTTTCATGCGGAGGCGGCGATGAGACGTTTGCCGCCGTTCCCACGGATATGACTGCCGAATGGCAAATGCTTTCATCAACATATATTACGGATGGTGCCGCGACAACCAACATTTCCGGAGGACTTAGCGACCCCGCGGGCAAAACATTTGTTGCGGGACGGATAAAGGAATCGGGGAATACGACAAGCGGTATTACGCTTGCGAATAACAATTTTACCGAACTCGAATATGCCATTCAGGCGAATAATAATTCATTGAGCGGTGCATCGTATTGTTTCCGGGTTTCCAATGCCGGCTCAATAACGTCGTTTAATTATAAAGTTTTCCCTGAGATTTCCACATTAGTGCAGCCGGCACAGGCGGTGAGTGCTACGGATAAATATGCGTGGAGTGAAGTTGCGGGATGGATAGATTTTCGCCCCGATTTTGCAAATAATTTATATGTTCAGGTGAGCGCTGCCGATTTTGAGGGTTATGCCAAAGTTTTAAGTACAGCCGGGTATATCAGTTTCAATTGTCTGACATCCAACGATTGCACTGCCGCGGATTTTAAAACGAGCCGGACGACCGACGGTGACGTGCTTGGGTGGGCGTGGAGCGAGAATTACGGATGGATAAGCATGAATTGCGTGAACCCTATTTTGCCGACATATCCGAATGGACATTGCGCGGCGCAGGGAGGCGTAGATTATAAAGTCAGCATTAATGCGGTAACGGATAGGTTCAGCGGATGGGCGTGGAATGACGTTGTCGGGTGGATAAGTTTTAATTGTACGAATGTTGCCGGAGAATGTGCGGCCACGGCATCTTTACCCGATCATCCCGACGGATATTTTGTTGCTCTTGAGGGTGGTGCCGGTGACGTGCTGTTCGTTATACTTTCGGCAAATCCGTCCAGCGGAAATACGCCGCTTACAATAAGTCTTACGGCGCAAGTATCGGGAAGCGCGGTCGGGACGATAAATTACCATTTTGATTGCACGAATGACGGAACAGATGAGATGAGTTTTTTTAGTCCGACTCCGCTAACGGGAGACGCCAGTCATACGGTACCGAATGTGTGTACGTATAGTAGTGCCGGCGTATATAACGCGAAGGTAACGGTTGAGCGGGGAACGTCAAGTAATTCCGTGTTAACCAGTATCGTTGTTTCAACTCCGTTTTCCGATCTCATTACCCGTTCACTGAATTATGCGCCCTCGCCACCGCCATATCTTGGCGGAAGTATGACTTTCTCCGGTACAGTATTCAACCAGGGAAATGCATCAGCCGGCGCTTCACTGGGCCGGTTTTGTATTGATAACGTCAATTGCGGAACTTCAATAACCGGACGGATCGGTTCGGACATTAATGTGTCGGGACTCGCCGCCGGCACGGAATCGGTTACGTATAGTTCTGCCGCTTGGACGGTCGCGTTGGGCTCGCACACGGTGTATTGGTGCGCCGACGTGAATCCATCCACCGTTACCGAAGGAGTTGAAAGCAATAACTGTTCAAGTTCCACATTTGCTATTTTCAATGGTCCCACGGTGCCGACCGTAACAACGAATGCGGCTTCAAGTATCGGGAATAATTCCGCAACGCTTAACAGTACCGTTAATCCCAACGGAGGAGTGACGACCGCGTGGTATCGCTACAGCACAACAAGCCCCGGAACGTGTAACGATACATTTGGCACAAAATATCCCTCTGCGGGAACGTCCCTGGGTTCCGGCACTTCGAATATTTCCAATCCCCAAACCGTTACAACCTTTGCCGCAAATACAACCTATTATTTTTGCGCTATCGCAAATAATGTTGCGGGCACTACGCTCGGAACGGTTTTGAGTTTTACGACAACGAATACATCGGCTCCCGCGGTGACGACATTTCCCGCATCCGGGATCGGCGCAACCGCCGCAACGCTGAACGGTTCGGGAAATCCGAACGGTCTTGCGACCACTGGCTGGTTCCGCTACAGCACAAGTAATCCGGGTAGTTGTAACGATACGTTCGGAACAAGGGCGCCTTCCACCGGAGGTACGAGTCTTGGGAGTGGAGCTACTGCCGTGGGATATTCCAATTCGCTTACCGGGTTGACCCAAAATACCACGTATTATTTCTGTGCTATCGCAAATAATTCTTTGGGAACGAATTTCGGAAGCGTTTTGAATTTTACGACGATCTCGGCGCCCGCAATGACGACAAATCCCGCGACGGGTGTGACTACATCAGCCGCAACGCTTAACGGGAACGGGAATCCGAATGGAGATACGACAACTGCGTGGTTCCGTTATCAGGCAACGACCAATCCGGGTAGTTGTAACGATACGTTCGGAACGCGAGTTCCCGCGACTGGTGGTACGAGTCTTGGAAGCGGGACTGCGGGCGTGGGTTATTCCCAGAATCTCACTGGTTTGGCGTCCGGCACGACATTTTATTTTTGCGCTATCGGAAGTAATTCCGTGGGAACAACATTCGGGTCAGTGCTTTCATTCGCAACGGGTTCTGCCGGGGCAGCTCCAACAGTGGTGACGAATGCCGCCTCAAGTGTAACGTCTTCCGGTGCTACCCTGAACGGTTCCGCGAATCCCAACAGTCTTGCAACGACAGGATGGTTCCGTTACAGCACAACAAGCCCCGGAACGTGCAATGACACGTTCGGCACGCGCATTCCCGTAAGCGGCGGTGCATCATTGGGTTCGGGAATAACAAGTGTTGCATATAGCCAGGCGCTCGGTTCACTGTTGCCGCAAACTACGTATTATTTTTGCGCATTGGCAAGCAATACGAGCGGAACAAGCGTCGGATCCGTACTGTCTTTTGCAACATTACCATCTCTTATTATTTCGAGTTTTGGCGCATCGCCTCCATCAGGCAGTGTTCCGTTATCAGCAAATCTTTCGGCGAGCATCAGTGGGACCGCAACCGGTACTATTAATTATTCTTTTTGGTGGAATTGTTCGGATACAACGAATAATGTTTCGACTGCAACCGCTTCATGCGGCGTTTTACCCGCTCCCGTATCCGGAACGTGCGCTGCTAATTCGGTGGGGTATAAGTGCGAAGCGGTTTCCAATACCACACAAACAACAAGCAACAATTCATATGCGTCTGCAGGGACATTCCGGGGTAAGGTTATTGTTGAACGCGGTTCGGCGATACCGGCGGAGGCGGGAGCGACTATTACGGTATCCGCTACGGCGCCTACCGTTACAACAACCGCGGCTTCTTCTGTTGTGGGAACATCAGCTACGCTTAATGGTTCGGCAAGTCCAGGCGGAATAGCAACAACAGGATGGTTCCGCTACAGCACAACGAGTCCCGGAATATGCAATGACACGTTTGGAACACGCGCGCCCTCGACAGGCGGCTCTTCGCTCGGTTCGGGTTCAAGCGCTGTTGCATTCAGCCAGGCAATTTCTGGTCTTACTGCCGGCTCTACATATTATTTCTGTGCTATTGCAAATAATGCGCAAGGTACCGGGGTTGGCAGCGTTCTTTCGTTCATTACTCCTGCGGTTCCCGGCATGACAACAAGTGCGGCATCCGGTGTTACATCAAGCGGCGCCACATTGAACGGCTCCGGAGATCCCAACGGTCTTGCGACGACAGCATGGTTCCGCTACAGCACAACGAGTCCCGGAACGTGCAATGACACGTTCGGAACGCGTATTCCCGCAAGCGGCGGCTCATCATTGGGTTCGGGGGACGGCGCCGTTTCATATAATCAGGCGATAAGCGGGCTTGCTGCGAGCACGATATATTATTTCTGCGCAATAGGTAATAACAGTCAGGGTACAGGTTTGGGTTCCGTGCTTTCGTTCACTACCGTTTCTGCCGGTTCAGTTCCTATTATGACAACGAACACGGCAACCGGCGTTACCGGGACAAGCGCGATACTCAACGGCGCGGGTAACCCTAACGGATTTTCTACAA
>Ga0080064_1002604_pt1 | contig 29737 bp, 24 predicted proteins | sample Subgrocontami54m_FD_69260 | JGI IMG/M metagenome (GOLD analysis project Ga0080064, IMG submission 69260) | Subsurface groundwater microbial communities from S. Glens Falls, New York, USA - GMW46 contaminated, 5.4 m (SPADES assembly) (version 2) ...
CAGCCGACGCCCCTCGCGGGATGACCTTCCTCTACAACCGCCACCGTTTGAACGTCGCCACGTCACGGGCACGTTGTGTGGCGGTCGTGGTATGTTCGTCAGACCTGCTTCGGGTCCGAGCGCGCACGATGCAGGAAATGCGTCTTGCCAACGCTGTGTGCGAATTTGTCGCACGTTGTACACTGGGCTATTCCTGCTAAACCCCGCTTGGAGCCAGCCATGTTGAGCAAAGAAGAAAACGAGCTCCTCACCCACACGGGGCCTGGTACGGCCATGGGTGAGCTGTTCCGCCGATTCTGGATGCCCGCGCTAATCTCGGACGAGTTGCCTCATCCGGACTGCGCCCCGTTGCGGATCAAGCTCCTCAGCGAGGACCTCGTCGCGTTTCGCGATAGCGAGGGCACAGTCGGTATCGTCGATGCGTACTGCCCCCACCGGCGCTCCCGGCTGTTCCACGGGCGGAACGAGGAGTCCGGCCTGCGCTGTATCTATCACGGCTGGAAGTTCGACGTGGCCGGCAACTGCGTGGACATGCCGTCCGAGCCCCCTGAGTCCACGTTCAAGGACAAGATTCACCTCAAGTCCTACCCAACCCGGGAATGGGGCGGCGTGATCTGGACGTACATGGGCCCGCCCGAGCTTATGCCCGAGCTCCCGTTGTTCGAGTGGTGCCAGGTTCCGCCGAGCCACCGGTCCGTGGCCAGGTGGATCCAGGAGTGCAACTACTTCCAGGGGATGGAAGGCGAGATGGACTCCACCCACGCCTACTTCCTCCATCAGTGGTTTGACGGCCGCCAGCTGCATTCGAGCGGACCTGGCGGCGCCCGGGGCGGTTTCGCGGGCGGCGGCAGGCCGAATTTCGCGTTCGACTCTGTGCAGATCACGCCGCGAGAGACGGATTTTGGGATGATTCGGTCGTCCCACGCCTACGAGGCCGAGGGGCTGCGCCGCTGGCGGATCGATCGCTGGATGGTGCCGATCTTCAGTCTGGTCTCCGCGGCAACGTACCCGGTCGGTGGGCGATGTTTCGTCCCGATCGACGACGAGCACGTCACCGTCTTCCAGTACATGTCGCACCCCGAGCGGCCCCTGACCGACGACGAGATTCGAAGGCTCGGGCCGAACGCGCCGGATGAGAAGAAATACACCCCCTCTCTCGAACGCGCCGCGTACCACCTGCCGGACGGGTATGTGATCGACGTGTGGCGGGACCAGCTCAATCTGCAGAACGACTACTTGCAGGATCGTGAGTTCCAACGAACCAGAAACATGAGTGGCGTTCCCGCTCAGCGGACCCAGGACACCGTCATGGTCGAGCGCCAGGGCGAGGGGCCGATCATCGATCGCAGCCTGGAGAAGCTCAGCGCGACGGACGCGCCACTCATCAAGATGCGCCAGCTTCTCTTGGATGCAGCTCGCGCCCTCCAGCAGGGGATCGAGCCCGCGAACACGCGGCATCCGGAGAACTACTCGACTGTCGCGATCGAGGTGGTGTCGCAGCATACGGACCTAGATCCGGCTCTACGGGACGTGGAGGCGCTTTTGCGGTCACACTCGCGCCCCTGGAAGGGTGGCGAGCCCGCGACCGCGTCGGTCCGTTAGGTCCGCTATGAAGCAACTGCGCCCCGTCGTCACCTCGCTGCTTCTGATCCTCGCCGCTGCGGCGTGCGCGCCTGCGACGACACCCGGCCAACCTGGTAATAGCCCTGCCGCGTCTCAGCAGCAAGGGCAACCGTCCATCCAGCGAACCCTCGTGATCCTGGCGCGGGGCGAGCTGCCCACTATCGCCGCCAAGCCGCTTCAGTCCTACTCGGGCTCGCTTGCGGCCCCAATTCGTCTGTTCAACGCCATGCTTGACTACAAAGATGAGGACGAAACCGCCCACCCGTATCTGGCCGAGGCGCTGCCTGAGCTCAATACGAGCAGCTGGCAGGTCTTCCCCGACGGCACGATGCAAACGACGTACCGCCTCAGGCCCGGCCTCGCCTGGCACGATGGTGCGCCGCTCTCCGCGGACGATTTCGTTTTTGGCTGGACCGTCTATTCGTCGCCCGAGCTTGGCACCGCATCGTCCGCGCCCATCGCCCAGATGGCCGAAGTCCTCGCCCCGGAGCCGGGCACGGTCGCGATCAAATGGCGCCGCCTGTATCCGGATGCCAGCGGCCTGGACTTGGCTTTCCAGGCGCTCCCCGCGCACATCCTGCGGGAGCCGCTCCAACGCTTGGATGCGGAATCCTTCATCAATCTCCCGTTCTGGACGCGGGATTACGTTGGTCTCGGTCCGTACCGCCTCACCCAGTGGGTTCCCGGGTCGGAGATGGACGCGTCCGCTTTTGCCGAGCATGCGCTCGGCAAGCCCAAGATCGATCAGATTCGCATCCTGTTCACGCCGGACGCGAATACGGCGCTGGCGCTGATGTTGACCGGCGACGCTCACTTCGCCAGCGATTTCATCTTCTTCTATGAAGAGGGCACGACGCTCGAGCAGGAATGGCAAGCACGGGGAACCGATGGGATCGTCGACTATGCACCAACCCTGTTGCGGAATACGACGATCCAACGCCGTCCGGAGGCGGCGAGCCCGCGGGCCCTCGCCGACGTTCGGATCCGCCGCGCCCTTTCGTTCGGGATGGACGGCCAGGCGGCCGTAGACGTGACAACCGGGGGCCGGGGCCTGGCGACGTACACGGTCACGTCACCGCGGTCTCCGCTGTACAAGGCAGTCGAGGCTGCCGTCCCCAGCCGCCGCTACGACCCGCGCGTGGTGCAACAACTCTTCGAGGAGGCCGGGTTTGCGAAGGGGCCGCAGGGGTTCTTCGTGGGGCAGGGCGGCGAGCAGTTCCGCCTAGAAGTCGCCACCGACGGCGGACCTTCCCCGGAGCGAGAGAATTCGATCTATGTGGACAGTCTGCGGCAGGCAGGGGTCGATGCGTTCTCCTACGTCATCCCGATCGCGCAGCTTCGGGACCTGCAAGCCCGGTCGCTTCGCCCCGGCCTATCGAATGGCGCCATCGGCGCGAAGGCGCTCGGCCAGTTCATCTCGTCCGAGGTGCCGCGCCCGGAGAATCGGTGGGCCGGGAACAGTCGGGGCGGGTGGTCGGATCCCGAGTACGACCGCCTCTGGCAGGCCTTCGACACCGCACTGGATGGGGCAGACCGGGCCCGCTACACCGCGGAGATGGAGCGCGTGCTCAACGACGACGTTGGCATCATTCCGAATATGTTCACCGTCGTCGTCAATGCACGAGTGGCCGCATTGCAGGGCCCGAAGATGCGGACCACGCCGGACGCAGGCGTCGGAATCCAGAACATTCACACCTGGGAATGGACGCGCTAGCCCGCGCCCCCCCACAGAAGCATCGTCGAACGTCGGAGATTGGCAGCTATACCACGGGCACCGGTACCCGCAAGTTGAAGAGGCGGGCGACGTTGTCGCTGAGGAGCTTCTTGCGGACGTCGTGGGGAAGGTGGCTGAGATCCCGCGCGATGACCTCGCGGGAGTTCGGCCAGGTCGAGTTCGGGTGCGGGTAGTCGTTGGACCACATGGCATTGTCCTGGCCCCACCAGGTGAGGTTCTGGCCGCCCACGTGGTCGTCGAAGAACGTGACGAAGATCTGCCGATAGAAGTAGAAGCTGGGCGTTTCGCTGATCGGCGGCGGGTTGGTGTCCTTGAAGCGGCGGTAGTAGTAGTCCCACTGCTGCAGGAAGAACGGGATCCAGCCGATCTCGTTCTCCACGTTCACGATGCGTAGCTTCGGATAGCGCTCCAGGATGCCGTAGAAGATCAGATCGAAGAACGCGTTCATGCCGTCGATCGTCTTCAGGTTCACGCTGCCCCGGTAGTGCTCCACGCCCGCTCGGCCGCAGGTCGGGCCGAGTCCATCCTTGCTGTAATTGAAGCCGGTGAGGATGTGGAAGCTGATCGGCATGTCGAGGTCCTGGGACGCCGCCCAGATCTTGTCGTAGTGCGCCGAATGGAACGGCAGATCCGGGTGCGACGCCTGCCAGATCATGGAGCTGACCATGCCCGCCTTGCGGGTGCGCTCCATCTCGGCGACGGCCTTGTCCGCGTCGTACGCGGAGATCAGCGACACGCCGAGCAGGCGATCGCTTCAGTTGCGCGCATCTACGGTCCCGCTACTCGGCGAGTTGTCCGCGGATGGCACCCGCCGGGAACTCGGCGTTGTGAAGGTTCAAGTAGTAGTTCGCGGGGTTCGCACCGATCGCATGAAGGAGACCAGCCTCGACATCTGCACACCCACTGAACGCCTCAGTTGTGGCTTGCGAGACCGACCCACCGCCGCCGATGAATGGCACGACGATGGAGCCACCAACGCCAAGTGGCGCTTCGTGGATGTGAGCGCCTGTGACAGGAAGGGCGATGTCCGCATAGGCGGCGTCGACACAGATCATGCCCGCATCTGCGTCCAATGTAAGGGTCGCGGTGCCCGCCCCATCCGGGTCCCCAGGGCCAGGCGCCTCCGCCACACCCGTGAGGGTGATGGGAAACCATTGCCCATCCGAGGCCGTATGGACATCGTGCTGGGCCGACACGGGCGCGACCAGCGCGCATAGCAGAAACGCCATCACGGGAACGAGAGTAATCTTCTTCAACACGGACCTCCCGAGTTCATGTTATCAGCGCGGGCTCCAGCACGAGGCGCCGCGGCGCCCAGTTGGGCGATGACTATCAACGACCGATTAACGTCCCGGCAATAGCAACGGATTGCTCGGGAACTGATCGAATTGACCATTGCTAGGGCTAGGGAATCCCGTTATACAGGTGCCGGTCGCCAACGACGGCTCGGTAACCCGGCGGCGCGTGGAGGAGAAATGGCGAGCTACACCCGCGTGAAATCGCTCGTGATCGCCGGCACCTTTGTCGCCCTGGTGCTTGCCGCGTGTGCGGGGCCGGCAAACACCCGAGGGGCTACGCCTGCACCCGCCGGCCGAGAGCAGGCCTCTCAGACCGGGGATTCGGGCGCGTTGGTGCCTCGCACCACGCTCAAAGTCGCATACGTTCCGGTGCTGGCGTTTGCGCCGCTCTACCGAGGCCTTGCCAAGGGCTATTTCACGGATGCCGGCATCGACGTCGACCTGTTGGTCGTGCAGAGCGCGTCGGACGCCATCGCCTTTCTCGGCACCGGCCAAATGGACGTGGCGTTCGGGAACGTGGGCGCGCCATTCTTCAACGCGGTCAACCGCGACATCAACGTTCGGGTCGTGGGTGGAAATGCCTACTACCAGCGGGATCCGGCGACGCTGGCTGCGACGCCCCTGCTGGTACGGCGCCAGTTGATGGATGAGGGGACGGTCCGGTCCCCCGCGGATCTCAAAGGCCGCAGCGTCGCCATCAATGCGCCGGCCGGCATTCTCGAGTACAGCCTCGCCCGGGTTCTTGCCGGCAGCCAGCTCACGCTCGAGGACGTGGACGTACGGGTCATGGCGTTCCCGGACATGCTGACTGCCCTCACCAACGGAGCCATAGACTCAGCGATCCTCGCGGAGCCGTTCTCGGTGGCGGCGCGCAGCCAGGGAATCGCGTCCGTCCTGGTGCCAAATCCGGCGCCCGGGGCCACGATTACGGCGGTCATGTACGGCGAGAACTTGCTCAAGCCAGAGAGCGAAGCCATCGGAAAACGCTTTCTGGACGCGTTGCGCAAGGCGGTGAACGAGCTCCAAACGGAGGACGCCATCTTCACCGCCGAGAATCTCGCGATCTGGACCCAATACACCAATCTTCCCGAGCAACAGATCCGCCAGGGCGCCCCCTCAGCCTATGCCGCCAACCTCGCCGTCGACGTCGCGAGCCTCCTGGATCAACAGCAGTATCTGATGCGCGCCGGGCGGCTCGATGCGCGCGAGCCTCTGCCAGAAAGCCGGATCGTGGACGCTCGCTTTCTCGCCCGAGGCTAGTCGCTCAGGCCGGCATCGCCCGGTGCAGCAGGCCTTTGCGCGAATCCCCATCCTGCCTTAGTATCCGGAGCATCGCCCCTGATGGAGGAATGGCTTTGCGCGTCCAACGCTTCGCGGTTTGGCTGCTCATGATATCGCTCATCCTCGCCGCATGTGCGAGCCCAGACGGCGGACGCGGCGCCGGTCGCACCCAGGAGGGAGCGCCGGTGCGGTCTCCTCAGCGCACATTGGTCATCGTTGCCAACCAGGTGCCGGTCGACTTCGCCGCGAAGGGGCTCGCCGGAGGCGTTGGCGCTGGGACTGGTGTCGCCGAAAACGTGCCGGCGACCATTCTCAACGCCACCCTGGGTGTCTCCGATGAGCGAGCGCGGGTGACCCCCTACCTGGCTGAGACCCTGCCCCAGCTCAATACGGACACCTGGAAGCTCTTCCCCGACGGCACCATGGAGACCACGTATCGGCTGAAGCCGAACCTAACCTGGCACGACGGCAAACCGCTGACGGCCGAGGACTTCGTGTTCGCGTGGGAGGTCTACGCGACGCCCGATTACGGCGTCGACCGCAGTCTCCCGATCAAGTTCATGTCGGAGGTACTGGCTCCGGACCCGCTGACCATCGTCATTCGCTGGAACGGGCGCTACGCCGACGCCGGCCGATTGACGGACGAGTTCCCACCCCTTCCGCGGCACATCCTCGAACCGGAACATCGCCAGGGCACCGGCGCAGGCGAGCGGTTTCTCCCGAACAGCTCGTTCTGGAACACGAACTACGTGGGCGCGGGCCCATACAAACTCGATTCATATGATCCGTCGGTCTCGATTGAGGCCTCTGCCTTCGCCGGCCACGTCCTCGGTCGGGCGAAGATCGACCGGGTCGGCATCCGGGGCATCCCCGACGTCAACGCGGCGCTCGCCGCGACCCTCGCCGGCGAGGTGGACTTTGCTGCCGATCTCTTCCGGGCTCAGGAAGGCCTGACCCTCGAGCACGACTGGGTCGCCAGGGGCGCGGGGGTCGTGCTCTGGGAGGCGCTTGGATCCCGAACCCTGCAATTCCAATTCCGGCCGGAGTTCGCGTCACCTCCCGAGATCGCGACCGACGTTCGGGTGCGGCGCGCGATCGCCCACGCCATCAACAAACAGGACCCGTTCGACGTCGTGACTGGTGGGCACGGCCTGCTCGGCGACGCGCGCACGCACCCCGGGGAGGAGTATTCCGCGCAGGTGGACCGGGAGATCACCAAGTACCCCTACGATCCGAGGCGTGCCGCGCAGCTTCTTGAAGAGGCGGGATACACGCGCGGCTCCGGGGGACAATGGATAACTCCCGGCGGCGTGGCGGCCGAGCTGCCCGTTTGGTTCACGGGCGGTGCCGCCCTGTTCGAGCAGGAGAACTCGATCATCGTCGACCAGCTCAAGCAGATCGGCTTGGACGCCACCTCGAAGCGTTTTCCGTCCGGAGGCTCCCGCGAGGACCGGGCGCGTCAGCCAGGTATGCACACGGGTGGGTCAAACTTGATCACGGCGTACCACAGCGACAACATCCCCGGTCCGGCGAACCGCTGGTCGGGCGGCAACCGCGGGAACTACGCGAACCCCGAGCTAGACCGCCTGATCGACCGGTATCTCCTGGAGGTCGATCCCCAGGAGATCTTGCGGCTGACGATCCAGTCCGAGAAGCTCGTGAGCTCGGAGCTACCGGGGATCTTTCTGTACTGGCACTCGCGCGCGTGGGCCCACGTCGCCAAGCTCAAAGGGCCGAAGATCCGACTCTCGATGAACGCCGCGGGAAGCCCGCTGCGCAACATCCACGAATGGGAGTGGGTTTAACTCTTCGTTGCGGCCATCGCCTCTTCCATTGCCTTGAAGAGTGGGCTGTACTTGCTGGTGTGGCCGCCCCGGCGCTTCCCCGCCTGGAGCAGGCCGCTACCGCCGAGCTTCTTGTCCTCAACCGCGAGCGAGAGGTACTGGTTCGTCGCCGGGTCCCGGAAGACGTTCATCGGGTCCTCGCCGTGCTCGACCTTGCGGATGTTCTCCTCGAGCTGCTTGCGGAACATGATGACGCCCTTGTCGGATAGGCCGAGGTGCTCCTCTTCGCGGTCGGTGATCTCACCCTGCGTGTACCACATCACCATGTCCTGGCCGCTGTTGTTGTCGAGCAGGTCCCACTGGAGCTGACCGCGATCGTCGAGGCCGGCGACCGGCGCCTCGAAGAACGGGATCTCGTCGAATTCGGGGAGCGCCAGCCCGGGGCGCGGGAGATGGCAGCTATACCAGTAGTAGGCCGTGTGGGTGTCGTCCATCGGGACGCGGATCTGGAAGACCGGGTGCGCTGTGCTGCCGCTCTTGAGGATGTTCGGGAACACGTGCGGGTGGCCAACGGCCCACTCATCGACCTCCTCGGTCTCGTCGTCGCACAGCCGGCGCTTCACGATACCGTGCGCGAACTCGTCGAAGGCAACGATGCGATGATGCGTCGGCTCGTTGATCTCCTCGGGGCGGTCGAGATGCTCCAAGACGTAGTTGCAGAAGTACTGGTGGAGCCACTCCACGTGGACCGGGTCGAGAAAGTTCTCGTTGATCTGGAGCCAGTTGCATGGGATGACCGCCCAGCCGATCTCCTTCGGGCATTCCATGACGTACAGGTCCCACCGCGGGATCATCGGGGCGGGCTTCGGCCCGAGGTACGCGAAGATCATGCCCGCGAATTCCTGCACTTCGTATGCCTGAATCGTGACCCGGTCCTTGAAGGTGCTGTTGGGGTCTTCGGTCTGCTCGTACGGCTGCTCGATGCAGCGGCCGTCCGCCGCGAACATCCAGCCGTGGTAGGCGCAGCGCAGCCCTTCCTGCTCGGGGATCCCGAAGACCATGCCGGCCCGGCGGTGCGGGCAGCGGTCGCCGACGAGGCCGAGGCCGCCCGAGCGCTCGCGGTACAGCACCAGGTCCTCACCCAGCAGCCGGATCGGCCGCGTGCCCGGCCCCTTGAGCTGCGAGCTCGCGGCGATTGGGTGCCAATAGCGGCGCATCAACTCGCCGGTGGCCGTGCCGCGTCCGACCTTGGCCAGCCGCTCGTTCTGTTCCTTCGTCAGCATGTCGTGCCTCCTCTGTTGCGCTCACCAGCATGGCGATTTTCATGCCCGGTACGGTGGCGTGCCCCACCCGCTTGGCTAGTCTTCGTCGTCGTAGTCCCACTGGTAGTTGCGGTCCTGGTAGGCCTCCGCAGGGATGTCCGAGGTCAAGCCGCGCTTGGCCAGCTCCTTCTCGAAGGTCTCGCGGATCCAGGGCTCCTCGTCCGGATAGGCGATCTGCTGCTCGTCCCGGTTGTAGTGACCGCTCAGGAGCCGCGGCGGCCCGAAGGCGATATAGCGCGCCGGGGTTTGGCCCACGTTGAAATGCTGGTGGAACCACTGGTCGGGCGGTGTGAATACCGTGCCTTCCTGCCAGGGAATCATCGTCTTCTCGCCGCCGGGCGGCCAGACGAGCGAGTAGCCCTCGCCCGCCGGAATCACGATGACCCGGCCCGGCCCGTGTCGATGCCCCATCTTGTAGCGACCTGGCGGGAAGACCGACATGTGGCCGCCCTTGCCGGTGCGGGAGCGGAAGTACACGGTTGTGCCGCCGGCGCCGCGGGTGCGGTACGGCTCGAGCTTGTCCCAGGTGGCCATGTCCGGTAGGAAGTTCCCCACCCACAGGTTGCGCAGCCCCGCGGCATTGCCCATCGGGTGGGTGACGACCGCTTCCGAGAAGGGGCTGACGTTGTCCCCGTACAGAATGCTCAGATCCACCTTGGGGTTGTTGAAGAAGAAGTCGATGTTCGGCAGTGTCTGCAGTGCAAGCGGCAGATAGTTCGTCTGGAGCAGCCGCGCCGGCTGGGTCCCCGAGACGTTGCTGATCTGGTAGCTGTAGTTCGGCGGGATCATGAAGATGGCGTGGCTGTCCCACTCGAACGACTTCTTGGGTAGCCCCTCAGCACCCCAGACCGTGCAGATTCCGCGGCCCTCGACGACGTACACGAGCTCTTCGAGCGCGAGCCGCGACGGTGGAAGCGTCTTCCCCGGCGCGATCTCGACGATGCGCGCCTCGTGGATGTCCTCCATGCCCTTGAGCTGGAGGAAGGCACCTTTACACTCGCGCTCCGCCCAGTCACCAAGCTCGACGGTGCCCAGGTTGTCGACGTGATGGCCGCGGTAGATGGGGAGCTCGGTCGAGGCGATCCAACGCTCGTACGCAGACCGCGGGTTCCAGCTCGTTTCGGTTTCCTGGCGTGACGTGGCTGCAGCCATGCCTATCCGTCCTCATCGCTTTGGTGCTCCGCCGGCGCGGAACGGTTCGCCTCGCCCGTGCGAAGCCATTCGGAAGTCATTCGATTGTAGGCGGAACGCGGAATCATGGCGAGTTAGCTCGACGACGCCCTCGCTTGCTGCGCCGCGTCGCGGTCGCCCTTATCCACCTGCGTGAGCGTGTCGCCGAGCACGCGAGCGACGCCGAGCGCGACGACGCCCGAGCACACGGCCAGGTAGACGAATCCGATCCCATAGCTCACGTGGTCCGCCAGGAAGGCGAAGACGGCTGGCGTGATCGTCGCGCCGACCTGCGCAACCATGCGCCAGATGGCGAAGAATCGCCCCTTGCCGAACGGCGGCGAGAGATCCGTCCCTAGCACCTGCATCGTGCCGCCCGTCGTGCCCTGCGTCGCCTGAACCAGCACGTACGAAAACATGAAGAAGCTGAATGGCAGCGGGAAGAACGCCGTCAGCGACATGATGAGGAGCGCGCTCCCATAGGCGCAGAAACACGGCGCGATGACCGCGCGTCGGCCGAAGCGATCCATGAGGTAGCCCGTGATGAATGGCACCGGAACCCCGAAGACGAGCGCAGCAGAGTTCATGAGGCCGAGCACGCCGGGGCCCACGTTGTAGGCGTACACGGCATAGAGGTTGAGCGATCCGTACTCCTGGCCGCCGCGAGCCAGCGTCGCCGCGCACTGGATGATCAGGAAGACGATCATCTGGTAGGTCATCAGATAAGCGATGACCGGTCGCCAGCCCTGCTTCGCCAGCTCCGCGTCCTCTTCGTCGCGCCCGCGGCGGCCTGGCGCTGTCTCTTTCACGAGCAGGAAGCTCGGAATGATGGCAAGCAAAGTGAGGGCGGCGTGGATCGCAAATGGGATCCAGAGCCCGAAGCCGGCGGCGAGAAACCCGCCGACCGCGGGGCCGACGAGCTGCCCGATGCGCGACATGCCGTTCATCCATTGCATCTGGCGGGCGCGCTGATGGCGGGGCGCCGTGTCCGAAATGACGACGACGCGCGACTGCTGCCAGACCTGCGCGGCCGCGCCGACCAAAAAACGCCAGAAGAGCAGCTCGACGAATGAGTGTGACCACGGCGTCATGAAGGAGGCGACTGCCGTGATGACCGGTCCCGCAAGGAGCACCGGCCGCCTCCCCAGCCGGTCCAGGAGGTAGCCCGCGGGGAACGTCGCGGCGAGCGCACCGAGCGCGGTCGCGACGAACGCGAGCGAGGCGGTGCTGAGGCTCACCTCGAAGGACTTGGTAAGCCCTGGGATAACGGGGGCCACCATACTCTGACCGAGGGCGAGCATCGTCGCAGGCACGTAGAGCGAGAGAATAAGCTGGCGGGAAAGCACGCCGGACGGTCGCTCTTGCGCCAAAAGCCCTGTCCCTTGCTCCGCTTGCCCGGGGGAATCGGGCCACGCGCGACTCAGGAGGGGCGGGCGTCACCAGGCGGACGCGATGGCCTCACCCTGCCAGTGGGCAGGCATGCGAGCAGCAGCGTATTGCGGGGGAGAGAATGTCTCCTAACTATACGGGGCGCCGCTCGGACCAGCGGCCAGACGCTAGGACTTACATGTCCCACTCGTGGACGTTCGTCGTGTGCATGATGTTGCCGGTATGCGCAGCGCCGGTGACTGGCACAAAGCCCTTGAAGCCGGCGGTGGGGATCGCCTGCAGCTCGTATTGGATCGGCATCGCGGGCAGGTCCGTTGTCAGGACGCGCAGCAGCTCTCGCTCCAGGTCGATGCGCGCGCTTTCGTCGAGCGTGGTCCGAAGCCGCCCGCCGACGTCATCCCATTCGGGATACGCGTAGGCGCCTCGATTCGTGCCAGCCCACCGGTTGTTGGCAGTGGGAATCTGGGCAGTGGTGAAGCGCCGGACGGCGCTTACCCCACCGAGCGGGTTCTGATTAATCGCCACCCCGGTAAAGTTCGCCCGGGTTTCGGCGTCGCGGAGCAGCGCGGCCGAGAGAATGTCGATCTGGCCGTCGATCCCAATCGCCTTCCAATCCTGCTGGACAATCGCCGCTTCTTTGTCCCGCGCTTCCTCCGCCCGGATTCCGATCTGAAACCGTGTGCCGCCCTTCTGGAGTATCCCGTCTGACCCGGGCGTCCAACCGAGCTCGGCGAGCAGGGCGAGGGCGCGTCGCGTATCAAAGGGGTACTCGGTGATCCCGGCCTTGAGCTGAGCGTAGTTCCCCGCTGATGGGTGCACAAAGCCGTGGGCGACGCCCCAGTATTCTCCCTGCAGGCTTTGCGACAGCTCCTCACGGTTCGTCGCCATGAGCAGCGCCTGCCGCATGCGCGGGTCCCGCAGGTCGGCTGGTGTTGCCGCCGCGGACTTCTGGGCCTCGATAAACATCCAGCGGACACGCTCCAGAACGACCTGGCCCTTCCCCGTCGTCTTCCACTCCTGATCGAGCGGCTGCAGTTCGTCGAAGCCGGGCCCGCCGGTTGGCAGATACACGTTGAGCTGCCCGGCCCGCATATTGGCAATGCCCGTGTTGGGATCCGCGATGAACATCACCCGGACTCGATCCAGCTTCGGGCGACCGAGGAAGTAGCTGTCGTTCGCCACCATCTCCATGTGGCTGCCGTGCTCCCAGCTCGTGAGCTTGAAGGGGCCGAGCCCGACGAAGCGCTCGCTGAAATAGGGCTGAGCGGCCAATGTTTCCTTACTTTCGCGGTACGCCGACTCGACGAGATGCTTTGGGAGCGGGAAGAACTCACGATGCTCCAGGCGATCGGCAAACGCGTAGGTCTGGTTCCAGGTAGCGACCGCCGTTTGTGGGTCCTGAGCCACCATGCTTTCGATCGACCGGACGGCGAGCGCGTTGCCGTTTGGAACGTCCCTATCGCGGCCGACCTCCCACGAAAACACCATATCATCGGCCGTGAAGGGCGTCCCGTCATGCCAGGTGACACCCGGCCGCAGCTTATACGTGACCTCCATGCGGCCGTCCGGCAGGACCACCCACGTGCCTTTTTCAACTGAGGGAAATTCGGCCAGCAACCGTGGCACGGCCGAGCCGTCAGGGTTGATGTTCGCAAGATATTGATTGAGCATATGTCCGATCTCGCGGGCGCCGCCCCCGCCGCCGCCGTTGATTCCGTCCCACATGTTGCGTGGGTCCTCGTTGATGGCAGCTACGAGTGTCTTCGGGCCAGACGACTGACGCGTCTGCCCCTGTCCCTGCGCCTCCGAGCCTGCTCGGTTACTTCCCGTTCCCGACGGCGCGCAGCCGACAAGGAGCACAACACAGAGCAGCATCATCCGGACCAGGCCATTCATCATCCATCGACCCCCTACGCGTCTCGTTTCCCTTATCTTAGCGTCCCCGCGCGGTCCATCCGGTACTGCGTGTCAGGATGGCGCTTGGACCTATCGTCCAGATCGAGGCTACTCGGGACTTGCAAGCACCTCCCACAGCGCATCGCGCGTTGCGCGCACCCCAGTTTCACTCAGGCCCAGGAACTGCAAGGTATAGCTTCCCATGCTTTCAGGAACCCGAAACAGTGCCAGGAGAAGGTGTTCGGTTCCGATCGGGTAGGTCGCGGTGTAGTGATTGGCCTCCTCGACCGCAAGGTCCAGCACCAGCCGCGCCGCGGGGGTGTGGGGCACGCCGCAATAGTCGACCGGCTGCTCGACGACACCGTCCTTCCGGCGACCGTAAAAGAGGACCCACTCCGTGAGCGCGACGGCGTGTTTGAGATCGAGCCCCATCCGACCCAGAATCAGCCCGCCCGCACAGGTCTCCTCGCGTAACACACCAAGCAGGATGTGCCCCGTCATGACCCCGGGGCGCTTGACCCCTGAGGCCCGATGCGCGTCGACCGCGTGGTCCCATGCCACCCGCGCGCACCGTCCCATCCGCTCTAGTTCCAACCTCGTTCCCTCCCCTAAAGGCTCGCCCACCGCCGGCGTGCTCGAGATCGTCACCGTAGCCGGGTAGTATGCACGCAGCCATAGCACGCGTCGCACCAGCGCGCGACAGTCTACCGAGCAGGCGCGACGTCGCGATTTGGCAATGTCTCTACGGGCTCCGATTGCTCGCCGCCCAGCGCTACGCGAAGCCAACGGTAAACGGTCGGCGCGAGCGCAAACAACAATGGCAGCACCAGGAAGAGCCCACCGATCTCCGGCACGATCGAGTAGCTGAACTGGCGCTGGTACATGACGAAGAGCGCGGTGACGGTGAAGCCGGCGCTCACACGCACGATGAGCCGCTCCCAGCCAAGCGCTGCGCAGAAGGCGAGCGGCCACGTGTAGTACCAGGGCATGAGCCAGGTGTTCACGATCAACAGGAATACCAGCGCGATTTGCGCCGTCGCGGCGAGCGCATCTTCGATCGACCGGACCCGAAACGATTCTACGACGACGAGGGCAACGAGGCTTAGCTTTGCGATCAGCTTGAACATGTCGAGGGTCACATTCCAACCCTCGTCATACGACGTGCCAAGGACACCAGCAACCCAGCCCGCCAGCCTGGCGACGTAGGGCTCGGGCCAAAAGCTATTGAGCCGTGGCCCGGACATCCAGTACCAGGCAGGGCCAAACGTGTCTGGGCCCTCATACCACAAGGCGTAGCCCGCTCCGACGACGGCGAGCATTGTCAGGCCACCGATGAATACCCGGCGCATTACGGTCGGCAGACCACCGCCGCTGGACCGGGCAACAGCAAAGAATAACGGTCCGGCGAGGAGCAATGACGTGTATTTCGTGGCCACGGAGAGACCGAGGACGACGGCCGCGGTCTTCAGCCGGCCGTACGTCCCGATCAATACCGCGGCCAGGGCGAGGGTAAGCATGAGCACGTCGTTGTGCCCGTTCAGTGCGAACTCCAGGAGCAGCAGCGGGTTCCACGCATACGCTACGGTCGCAGAGCCCGCTCGCTCCCGATGCAGCCGGCAGGCAATCGCCCACACCAGCAGCGCGTTCGCAAAATGGGCGAGATTGGCGATAAGCCGATACATGAGGATCTCATCGGCGAGGGCCGAGTTGCGCGTCAGCATCGCTACGCCGGCAGATAGGCTCACCCAGACGGGTCCGTAGACAGACGCCGCATCGTGCCAGTAGAGGGGAATCAGGTAGTAGAGGGGACTCTGGGGAAAATCACCCGGCGTGTGGACGTACGGGTTCGCGCCGTACAGCACCGGCATCTCGCCGTAGATGGCGTAGTTATAGATGTCTGTCGTCAGGGTGCCCGGAACGACGATCAGCGTCACCTGGAACACGACGAGCGGGATGAGAATCCAGCGAAGCCGCACCCCAGCAGGCGAAGCCGCTTCCTGGTTCCGCACTTCCTTGGCCAGCGCGACCAAGCGCCACGCGACGAGCGCGTACGCCGCGAAGCCAACGAGCAGCACGTTGAACGTAAACATCAGGAGCTGGTCACCGGTCCATAGCGCGCCGGGGAGAACCCAATCCACAACGCTCTTGATCGCCATGACCAGTCCACCGATCACGGGGTAGCGGTTCGTGAACATCAAGCCGAGCTTGGACGGGCCATCGTCAGTCGAGGAAAGCAGGTACACCGCGGGCCACAGACAAAGCGCAACGACTTCGATCACCAGGGCCGCGACCAGGAGGTTGGCGCGCGGATCGCGAGCGAAGCGGGCGAAGCCGCTAGCGCGCACGCAGATCCTCAAGCCCGCCTGCTCAGTGCCACCGGCGTCATGCCACTGGCCTCATGCCACCGGCCTCATGCCGAAGAAGGCTTGCGAGCAAACATCGTAACGATGTCGCCGAGATCAACCGCGACCAGTCGTTTGCCGAGGCCCGTCCGCACCAGCCCTGCCTCCAGCACGCGCTGCAGCCAGGGCGCACGCTTCTCCAGCCGAGAGACCAGGTACGCGGCGCGAACGATGCGGCGGTGGCGCCGGACGTTCAAGACTTCGAAACCCGAGACCTCGAGCATGTGGGCAAGCGTTCGCCGTGAGAAGTAGACCAGGTGCATCTGCATATACCAGGGCCAACGCCGGCCCAGCACCCGCGCAATCGGCGCATCCACGTCCATCGTGGAGACTGCAAGGATGCCGCCGGAGCCCAGCAGATCGTACGCACGGCGCAGCTCCGCCAGCGGGTCTGGAAAATGCTCGATCACGTCCCACATCGTTATCGCGTCGAACGAGCCGGCCGGTTCCCGCAGCTCCGCCAGCGCGCCACACGTCACCGGCAGCCCGCGCGCCCGCGCCTCCGCGACCGCCCAGCGCGATGGCTCGATCCCTTCCGCGTCCCAACCGCGCGCCCGCGCGACCTCGACGAAAACGCCGAGGTGTGCGCCGACATCGAGCAGGCGACCGGGCGTCGCGTACTCTTCCAGCTCGCGGAGCGCACGCCGGAAGGTATGGACGCGCCCTTCGCGCTCTTCCGCGTAGCGCTCGTCCACGACTTCCTCGTAGGCTGCCAGGACGCTCTCTGCATCAGGCTGTGGGTTCTGGAAGATCAGGCCGCACCTGACGCAGCGCACGATCGGCCCGCACTCCCCGTACGCCGAGCTGGTGCACGCGAAGAGCTTCTGAATGTCGAGATTGGACACATCAGAAAGCCGCGAGGAATACAGCTCACGTTGCTCGCTGGCTCCGCAGAGAACACAGGGGACGCGACGCATCTCCCAGGCTGGGGCGGGGGGCGCCGGCGGGATGGTGACGGTCATTCGACCTCACGTTCTCGGTAGTTGGCGACACACATCGCAGGGCAAGCAACGGCGTGGGACAGGAACAGGATAGTCGGCCCCCTTCGGCATGCGCAACTATGGGGACTTCAGTGGGCGGCGCCTATCGCTGGGACGAAGAACGCGACCACCGCCGCCATGCCATACAGCGCGAGAAGCTGGATCGCCTCGAACCAGTTCGACTCGCCGTCCGCACTCAGATCCGAGAACAGAAACGCGCCCATCGCGACCGTGACGATTTCGAGCGGCAGGAAGACATAGTTCATCGGCTGGCCCATGAGCATGCCCGTGACCACAAGGACGGGCGCGGCAAACAGGGCAATCTGGGTGGACGAGCCAGCAGCGATGGCGAGGCTGATGTCGATCTTGCCCTTGGCCGCGAGCTGAATAGCGGAAAAATGTTCGGCGACGTTGCCGACCAGCGGCACGACGATCAGTCCCACGAAGAACTCCGAGAGCCCGATCGTATGGGAAACTGTCTCGACTGTTCCCACCAGAACTTCCGCCAGGAACCCCGTCCCGACGGTCGCAACGATGAGCACCCCAAGCGCTACCCTGGGAGCCCATGGTTTGCGATCCATGTCCTCAGGCGTGGGGAGCCCCTCGTGCGAAAGGAGCATGGCGCCTTCTGGTCGGAGCGAGAATGCGAGGTAGGCGACGTAGACCAACAGCAATAGCACCGATACGCCGATGCTGACCTCGGCTTCTGCCAGCTCACTTGGCCCGGTCAGGTGGAAGATCGCGGGTAGGATCAGCGAACCTACGGCGATCACCATCATCGTCGCGTGGCGCCCGGCCTCCCGCGGATCAAACGTGAGTCGCCCGTATCTGATCCCGCCAACCAGCAAACCCATACCGAGGACGAGCAGGATGTTGCCGATGATCGAGCCGGTGATCGAGGCCTTCACCAGCGACAGCAGCCCCTGCTGCAGGGCCGCGATGCCGATGAGGAGCTCGCCCGCGTTACCCATGGTCGCCGTGAGCAGACCGCCCCATTTCGACCCGATCTTGTGCGCCAGATCCTCAGTAGAGACGCCGATCAAGCCGGAAAGCGGGATGATGCCAAGAGCCGCCACGACAAACACGAGCTCATGGGGCGCGCCAACCGCCCGCATGATGAAAGCGACGACGCCAAAGGGGATCAGGAAGTAGAGCCAGCGCGCCATTGCGCCGTCCCGCGCGGCTAAGCGGGCATGGGGATGCCAGGGTTAGGGAACCAGGCCGCCCGCACTAATGGGCGCTCGGCGCAATAACCGCTTGCACGTGCTCGCCGCGATCGATGGCGGCCATACGTTCCGGGGTCATCGCGTTGCGAAAGATCTCGTTGCGGACCCGCAGGTGATGCTGGAGGAACTCGGTCAGCCAGCGCTTGTCCTCCTCGAGCTGCTCGCCGCTTTTTATGCGGGTGGAGGCGTAATCGTGGATCTGCTCGGGACCGTGGCCCACCTCGTCCACGTAGATCTCGCCCATGGCGTCGGCAAACCGCTCCTGGAACGCATCCGCCCGATGGAGCATTGCCTCGACAAACGCGCCGCCGCCGCCGCCCTCCGCGAGTCGGGTCAGCGGCCGGCCGCGCTCCCAGCCAAACTGTTCGATGAGGCGCTTGTTGAAGTCAAGCGCCGCGTTGGCCTCGGGAAGGTTCGGGTTGTACATGCGCTCGCGCGGGAGCACGGGATCGTAGACGGCGAAGACCCAGTACTTGAGCAACTCCTCGCGGGAGAGCTTCTTGCCCGCGAGCTCCTCGGCCAGGTCCGCCAGCAGCGTGTAGTGCTTGATCTCGTCCGCCTGGCGCTCCATCTGATCGCGGAGCGCGTGGCGGGTAACGGTCCGCTCCATGTCGTCGAGCATGCGGAGCGCTCGCGTCATCTGGAGCGCAGTGTGGGCCTCACGCCCGGCCTGGCGCAGCACAACGTCGAGGTACTCCTCATCGGTACGCGGGCTGGCAAAAAACGTGCGCACCACTTCCGCCTCCGCCGCGGCGTACCGGGTCACCAGCTCGGTTAGCTCATGCTCGGCGCGCTCCGCCAACTCCATCATCGCGGACCTCCATCCCCATCGGGACTGCTAGGTACAGCTTGCTGTTGGGGCAGATTTTACCGAAGCTGGGACTTACTGTAGCGGCGGGGTAAGGGTGAAGGCGATGAGGTCCGCTGCGGCCGTGCCGACCAACAGCGCAATCCCTGCGAACGAAAGCAGGTTCCAGCGGCACGGGTCAGCCCACGCGTCGCGGGTCATCTGCCAGCCCAGCCACGCTGCGATGGGCAGGCCAAGCGCATTCGCCGCGATCACAAGAGGCGGGACGCCAGACGTGGCTGCTGGCAAAAGCAGCCCGTACGCCATAGCGAGAACGGTCAGGTAAAGACGCGCGGATCTCGCGGGCCCAAGCCGCACCACCAACGTGGATTTGCCCACAAGCTCGTCGCCGATGCGGTCCGGCACCTCGATCAGCAGCAGCATCCCGAACTGCAGCAGCGCAAGCGGGAGCACGACCAGCAGCAGGAGTGGCTCGAGGCGACCGGTCTGGAGCACGAAGCCAATGAGTGTCGCCGCGCCCGGAACGAGCAGCGCTGTCGTCATCTCGCCAAGCCCCCGGGAGTGAAGCGCGATCGGAGGAGCGCTATAGCTCCAGGCCAGGAAAAGCGGCGCGACAAACATGACGAAGGTCAAGGGACCCGGCCGCACCAGGGTCGCCACGCCGAGCGCGATCGCGAAGCTGATGGCGCCGAGCACCAGCGCGCTGGCCAATGCGACGCGCGGCGCGACGCGGCCCTCGACCAGGATGCGGCTCCCACCGGCCCAGCGCGTGGGCGTCGGGTTAGCCTGGTCGGCGGCGAGGTCGAAGTACTCGTTGCAGTAGTGCGTCATGAGCTGCGTCGTCGTGATGGCGAGCTGGCCCCACAGCGCCACTCTGAGGTCGAGCGGCGCGCCTACGTAGCGGGCCATGGCGATGCCCAGGCCATGCATGACGAAGCCGCCGACCAGAAACTCGGGGCGGCCAAGCCGAGCAAAATCCAGGATTGCCCGGCGCGCGGATCCGACCCCGATCATCCGTGGCTAACCGGCCGGGTGCGATCGCAACGGAAAACGGGCATCCCCATCGGCTAGGAAGGGTCCACCGACGCCTTAGCGGATCGTCTTGCGCTTGTTGTCGACATAGTCGACGAGGATGTACTCACCCAGCCGGTCCGGCGTCGCGTAGAAGGCACGGCCGCGGTTGATCTTTGTCATCTGGTCGACGAAGTCCGTGAGGTAGCGCCCGCGCTCCATCATGAAGGTGTTGATCGTGATGTTCTCGCGCGTGCACCGGCCAACCTCGCGTAGTGTCTCCTGGAACGTGCGGTACGTCGGGGGGTAGGTGAACTCGATCTGGCCACCCTCGAAGTACGCCGTGGGCTCGCCATCCGTCACCAGGATTACCTGCTTCGTGCCCCCCTTGTGCCGGGCGAGAAGCTGGCGCGACACCATGAACGCGTGCTGCATATTGGTGCCGTAGCCCCACTCGCTCCAGCTCAGGTGCGGCAGATCCTCGGTCGAGATCTGCCTCGCGTAATAGGAGAAGGCGATGATGTAGAGATTGTCCCGAGGGTAGAGCCCCTTGATCAGGGAGTTCAAGGCGATGGCAACCTTCTTGGCCGCCAGGATGCAGCCACGAAGGAACATCGAGCGGCTCATATCCAGCACGATGACCGTCGCGCTCTGGGTGACCTGCTCGTGGCGGTACACCTCGAAGTCCGTCGGATCCAGCCGCACCGGTGTGCCAGTCCCCTCGCGCACAACCGAGTTCATCAGCGTTCGCTGCATGTCCAGCGCGAACGGGTCGCCGTACTCATAGACCTTCGATTCGTCGACCCGCTCGCCGCCGGTGCCCCGGTAGTTCATCGGGTGTTTCCCGAAGCTATCGCGCTTCAAATGCTGGAAGATGTCCACAAGGGCCTTTTCGCCAATGCGCCGCATTCCCTTCGCGGTGAGCTCTAGCTCGTTTCCCTTACGCTGGATGTAGCCAGCGTCCTCCAGCATCTTCTGGAGCTGACGGAGCTGGTCTAGCGCATCCCCTGCGTCATCGCCGACCAACTCGCGGAGCTTGTCCGCGTCGATCTGGTCCATGCTATTGAGGTCGCGGGCTTGCTGGAGCTGCCGCTCGAGCGAGTCGAGCTCCTGGAGCTGATCCATGAGCTGCATCGCCTCGAGGAGTGAAACCGGCTCGTCGCCCCGGAACGGGTACTGGCGGGACGATCGGGACTGCGGCGAAATCTGATCGAGCAGATCTGCCAGCTCCGCAAGATCGTCCTGCATCCCGGCCTGGTCCATGAGCTGCTCGGCCAAATCTTGAAGCTGCCGACGCTGGTCGGGCGTCATGCTCTGCATGAGGGACTGCATCTGGTTGACGCGGTTCTGCAAATTCTTGACCAGATCGTCCAGGTTCTTGACGTCGTCCGGGAACATCTGGCCGTGCTTCTGCATGAAGGACTCGAAGTCCGGCTCACCGCCCTCGGCCCGCTCGCGCAGCATCTGGTTGAGGTCCTTCAGCATCTGGCGCATCGCGGACATGTCTTGCGGGGTCATGGATTGCATGCCCTGCTGCATGCCCTGGAAGTAGGACTCCGCGACCTGCTGCTGGAGCATCTGGAGAAGCTCCTGGAACTTCGCCCGGGCCTCGGGATCCATGAATTCGTAGTCGTTCAGCGCCTTTATGGCGCCGCCGAGGTCGGTCGGAAGCTGCTCGAGGAAGCTCTGCTTCTTCGCGGCGATGTTCTCGAGCATCTCGCGTGGCGTGGGCGACGGTTGCTTTTCGCCCGGCTGGCCCGGCTCGCCGCTGTGCCCCTCTTCGCCCTGCTGACCGCTCTGGCCTTGTCTACCCCTCTGGCTCGGCTGCTCTTGCTCGCCCCGCTGACCAGGTTTGCCTTTCGGGTCGGCCGCAGGTTCGGGCGAGTCGAACTCGCCAGTCCGGGGCCCTGCCTGCGCGGTTCCCTGATCGGTCTCCGGCTCGCGTGCCTGGTCCAGCCGACGTTGGATGCCCTCACGCTCGGTCTTCAGGACCTCTTCCAGCTTCTCCTTGATCTGATCAACCATGCTGTTGAGGTTGAAGCGATCGAGCTGGCGCTGACGCTCCGCCCGCAGACGCTCGAGGATCTGCTGGAGCCCCATCGTGCGCTCGCCCTCGCGGTTCTGGAAGCCGCGCTGAAGAATGCGCTGGAGCGCACTGCGCACGTCGCCATCGGCCAACAGATCGTCGGCGAGGCTCTGCATGATCTCGTCCGCGTCGAACGGCGAGATCTCCTGAGATCCGTCCCAACCCGAGTAACGGTAGCGGCTGAAAATGGAGAAGTTCGATGCGGCGCCGGGTTCCATGGGATCCCCTTTAGCGGCGGTACCGCGTCCGGTGCTCGAGGCGGTCCTTGTTGAGCTTGCGGTTCAGGTGCAAGCCCTCGAGGACAAACTCGACTGCAGAGGCGATGCTGGCCGGATTGTTCTGCGTACCGAGCCGTGCAACCGCCGACTTGAGACCAACCGCGGAAGACGCCTGGAGCATGTACTCCATGGACGGCATCGTGTCGCCAACCTCGACGTTGAGGCCGCCCTCGAACGTGTGGATCAGGTCGTCGAATTCCTGGACGGAGAAATACCGATTGAACACGTTCAGGACTGCGCCCTGCACGAGGCGCTCGACGATGCGGTCCTCCTTCGTATCGCCCACCGTCTCGAGCTCGATCTTGCCGCTGGTGGAAGCGAGGAGTGAGGAGAGGTCGCTGACTCGCGGGGAGACATCCGACTCGTTCAGGCGAAGCGCCCGACGCACGGAGTTCGCGATCAAGTTCTCGTAGTTGCAGATCGAGACGCGCACCGAGACGCCCGACCGCTGAGAGATATCCGGGCTCTTGCGCGCGAGGTGGGTGACCTCGGCCACGACTTCCTTCATGTAGGTCGGCGTGTCGATGTTGATCCCGGGCAGGCTGACTGGGTTGGATTCCTGCTCGATGATGTCCATCTCGTGTTCGAGGGTCTTCGGGTAGTGGGTGCGAATCTCGGAGCCGAAGCGGTCCTTGATCGGCGTAATGATCCGACCGCGGTTCGTGTAGTCCTCTGGGTTCGCGCTCGCGACCATGAACACGTCCAGCGGCAGCCGAATCTTGTAGCCCCGGATCTGGACGTCGCGCTCCTCCATGATATTGAGGAGGCCGACCTGGATGCGCTCAGCCAGGTCGGGAAGCTCGTTGATGCAGAAGATGCCGCGGTTGGTCCGCGGCAGCATGCCATAGTGAATGGTGAGCTCGTCGGAGAGGTAGCGGCCCTCGGCGACCTTGATCGGGTCAACCTCGCCAATCAGGTCCGCGATGGTCGTGTCTGGGGTCGCCAGCTTCTCGCCATAGCGGCGCTCGCGAGGAACCCAGGCGATCTCCGTATCGTCGCCCTCAGCCTCGATGCGCTCGATCGCGTACCGGCTGATCGGACTGAGCGGATCGTCGTTGATCTCCGAGCCAGCCACCGTGGGGATCTCTTCATCGAGCAGGTTTTGCAGCGACCGCGCGATGCGCGTCTTGGCCTGGCCGCGCTCGCCAAGGAAGATGATGTCCTGGCCGGAAATAATGGCGTTCTCAATTTGCGGGATCACGCTTTCGTCGTAGCCGACGATCCCGGGAAAGAGCTCTTCACCCTTGCGAATCTTGTCGGCCAGGTTCTTGCGCATCTCATCTTTGATAGAGAGCGTTTGGTAGCCGCTGCGGCGCAGCTCGCCCAGCGTGCGTGGTCGATCCATGGTGACTCCTCAACTCGGGACACGCGTCCAGAGAGTCTCGGCCCAGGAGACACCGACGGGTGCGTCCCGAAATCAATGCGCGGGGGGCCACCTATTGACCCGCTGACCCGCGCCCTCGTGGGCTTCGGCCATTATACACACGCCCCTGGCGTGTCTCGGCCGCGTTTGGGCGCAGTGAAACCCGACCGAACCTCAAGGTCGGCCGAAATCTAAAAGGCGTGACGCGTCGGCTTTTAGCTCGCGGCGGGGGCGGGCGGATCCTCGGCCGGGGCTGCTGGTACCTCGGGGGCCTGCGGGATCAACTCGGTCCGATCATCGACGGCCACTGGCGCGGCAGTTGCGGGCGTAGCCGGTTCAGGCGCGGCCGCGGCAGGATCGATCATGCCGGGTGCCGGAGCGCCGGGCGCAGCCGAAGCCTGGACAGCGGGAGCCCCGATTCCTGCGCCAGCCGCGACCGGTGGCGGGGCAAGGGCGACGCCTGCGCCAGGGGGCGGCGGTGCGCCCGCGCCGGCACCCATCGGCGCGCCGTGCGGTATAGGTCGCGAATCGCCGCGATCGTCGGGGCGGCCGCCCCGACGGTCCCGGTCGCGATTGGCTCGCTGGTCAGGACGCGGGTTGTGGATCGCACACACGATCCGACCGTTAATAATGGACCGGGACGGCTGCTTTACCCGGCGGCCACAGACCTCACACCTTGCGATTGGGAACCTCCCCCGTTTGCCTTCTCCACATTGGCAGAAGGATGGAAAATTGGCACTGAAAGACGAGCGCGCGGCATCGCGCCGGTGCTGAACCCTAGTCTACCACGCGCCCCATTGTTGCCCCCAGGGGCATGGGGCACCTGTGCAAGCCAGGCAGCTTCCCGCGTTGTGATCGCTTTCGCCCGCCAGTAGAATGCCAGGAGACGCGCAAGGGAGGCAGCCGGTGCCCGAGGAGATTCCACTCTTCCCGCTCAACACGGTGCTCTTCCCCGGCATGCCCCTACCACTTCATATTTTTGAGCAGCGCTACCGCGAAATGATCGGCCTCTGCTCATCAGAGGACCGACCCTTCGGCGTTGTCCTGATTCGCGAGGGCATGGAAGTTGGCGAGCCAGCCCAGCCGTTCGAGGTGGGAACCCTGGCGAAGATCGTCGCCGTCGACCAGCTTCAAGACGGCCGGATGAACATCGTAACCGTCGGGACGAAGCGCTTCCACCTGCTCGGCTTCTCCGCGGAGAAGAAGCCGTACATCATTGGTGACATCGAGCCCCTCGCAGATGAGCCCGCGGAGCAGGAAGCCACTCGCGCCATTGCGCAAGAGGTCGGCCCGATCGTTCAGCGCTACGTCGCGCTCACCCAGGCCGCGGCCGAGCAGGAGCTTACGCCGCTGCAGCTTCCGTCCGACCCGGAGGAGATGTCATACCTGGTCGGCGCGGTCCTTCGCATCCGCAATCGGGAGCGCCAGCGCCTGCTGGAGATGCAGTCCACGCTGCAGCGGCTCACCCGGGAGCGCGAGATCCTGGACCGCGAAAGTCGCAGCCTCCAGGAGTTCCTCGAGCGCCGTAAGGGCAGCCTGGGTCCCTTCTCCCGAAACTAGCTGGTCAGTCGTCCCAGATCTGGGCGAGGGCGAATGGCAGGTCCGCAAGCTGCTTGATGCGGGCATCTGGGATGAACGCGCTCGCGTCGATGTCCGCGTAGTCGAGCGTTCCCTCGACGAAGATCGCCCGTAGGCCCGCGCGCTGCGCGCCTTGCACGTCCTCCATGAGCCGATCGCCGACGAAGACCGCGCGCTCCGCGGGGACGCCGAGCTGGTCCAATGCCAGCCCAAAGATGCGAGGGTCGGGCTTCCAGAGGCCGGTCTCGGACGAGAAGATTGTGGCCTCGATGTGGTTGAGAAGCGCGTAGCGCTCCAGGTCGAGCCGGTGCACTTCGGCCGGCCAGATCGTGTTCGAGATCAGCCCGATGCGCACACCATGCCCCCGTAACCAGGCGAGCAGTGGCTCCGCCCCGCCGGCAACAACCGCCCGATCGGCGATCGGCGCGCAATACGCCGCGATCGCCGTCTCGTGCAACTCGCCTTCCAGATGAAAGCTCACCGCGTGGCACGCCTCGAGGATAAGACTGCCGAGCGTCGGCGGATCGCTAATGCCCTCGGTTGCCGCGCGCCAGCGATGGTCCATCGCGGCAATGAAAGACTCGCGGAACGCTTCGGCGTCAATCGGGAATCCGGCTGCGCTCAGGCAGTCGTGCAGCGCCAGGACGCCGGGGAATTCCATCTCCGGCCAACTTGGCGCGCCGCCGAGGTAATCGATGAGCGTTCCCCCCAGGTCGAAGATGACCGCCCCGAGCGACGCCGGGGGTTTGGGGAGCTCGGCCGTGTAAAGCGCGGAGTGTTGTGTCGTCATAGTTCTCCAGTATTGTACGGAGCAATGCCCGGTTGGCATGGTTGCGGCGGTCCGGCGCGGCTCGCTAGACTGTCCGCGAGGCAGCGGGGTGAGCGATGGTCCAGCAAGCGCCCAACAGCGCGATCTACCTCACCAAGGCGCAGAAGGCGCTCGCCGGTGCGGAGTTGGAGTTCGCCCACGAGCTCTACAACAACACCGTGAACCGGGCGTACTACGCCTGCTACCAGGCGGCGGTCGCCGCGCTCATCGCCGAAGGCCTCACCCCGCCAATGGAGAACTTCTGGTCGCACGACCACGTTCAGGTGGAGTTCCCAGCCCGACTCATCGACGAGCGTCGACGCTACCCGCGGGAGTACCGCGCTACGCTCAAGGCGATCTTCGACGAGCGCCTCAAAGCGGACTATGAGCCTGAGATCATCCGCGCCCCCTCAGCCGAAGCAGCGCTCGACCTCGCTCGGGCATTTGTCGGCGTGGTCTCCCGCACCGTGGGCACGGCATGAGCGCCCACTCGCGGAGCGCTGAGCTCGCGGCGGCTGACGTCATTGCCGAGTTGAAGCAGGTGATCCTGGAGCAATTCCCGAACGCCGCCTTCAGGACCCGCGTTGCGCCAGACGGGCGCATCTTTTTGGACGCCTCCACCGATGCGGACAACGACTTCGATGTGCTCAACCTTGTCGCGGAGCAGACGGTTGACTTCATGATCGCGCATCACCGCAGCGTCCACGTCTTTCCGCGCTGCCGGGCATAGGGATTCGCGGTTAGGGGTTGCGAAGCCCGGTCCCTTAACTCCCAATCCCTATCCCCTAACTGAGCTGGCGCAGCCAGTCGGCGGTACGACCCAGGATGACGCGCTCTTTGGCTTGCAGCTCGCGGGGCGACCGACTGCCCGTAAGAAACAGCACCACGCGCAGGGTCGCGAGAAACTCCTCGATGTAGAGCCGGAGCGCCTCGTAGCCGTCGAGCGCCGCGCTCATGAGCGGCCGCGCGACGCTGACGAGGTCCGCGCCAAGCGCGATCGCCTTCGCCGCGTCCAGCCCGCTCCGGATGCCGCCGGTTGCGATGACGGGCACGCCGAGTCCAAGGCATTGCACGACGGACACGGCGGTCGGCAGCCCCCAGGCGCCGAGCGTTTCGCCGAGTCGCTGGGCACCGCCAAGCCCGCGGTCCGCGGCGCGGAATGCCTCAACCAATGCGAATGAAGTGCCGCCTGCACCGCCAACGTCCAGCGCGGCCACACCGGCTTCGGTGAGCGCACGCCCCATGACGCGGTTGATGCCCGCGCCCGTCTCTTTCGCGATGACCGGCACGGGCACGCTCGCCACGACCCGGCCGATCGCCTCCAGGCAGCCGGCGGCGCGGGTGTCACCCTCCGGCTGGACAACTTCTTGCAGGTAGTTCAAATGGATGGCGAGCGCGTCCGCGCGCATGACGCCGACGAGCTGCGCGACCTGGTCTACGGTCAGCGCCGGCTCGCCACGCTGGGGAATGAGCTGCGGTGCGCCGACGTTCGCGATGAGAAACGCGTTCGGCGCGGCATCCCGGGCGACCACATACGTCGAGAGCAGATCCGGCCGCCGCACCGCCGCGCGCTGGCTGCCGACGCCCATGGCCAGCCCGAATTCCTGCGCCGCGCGCGCGAGCAAGCCATTGATGGCTTCGGCGCGCGGATGGCCGCCGGTCATCGACGCAATGGCCAGCGGCGCGTGCAGATGGCGACCGAGGAAATCGACGCCGAGATCGACGTCCTCGAGGTCGATCTCGGGGAGCGCGCAGTGAACGAGCTCCACATCACCCCAGCCCGGCGAGACGTCTGGAGTGACGGCCCGGCTGGTGGTAATGTCGATGTGGTCGGCCTTTCGAGCCGGGATCTCCTCCACGGTCACCCTCCCCGACCGATTCTTGTGGCCCGATTTCGTGGCCCGATTCTATGAAACTTCTATAATCCGCCACTCAAACCCGCGCTATCGAGGACAGCACCCATGGGATCGTTGCGTTTTTTGACCGCCGGTGAGTCCCACGGCCCCGGCCTGACCATTGTCGTCGAGGGGATGCCGGCTGGCGTCCCGCTCACCGAGGACCAGATCGCCGTCGACCTCCGCCGCCGACAGGGCGGCTACGGGCGCGGCGGCCGCATGTTGATCGAGGAAGACTACGCCCTCATCACCGCCGGCGTGACAAACGGCAAGACGACGGGCTCGCCAATCGCGCTCGGCATTGAGAATAAGGACTACGCGAACTGGAAGGGCAAGACGATGCCCGCCATCACGGTGCCGCGGCCGGGTCATGCTGACCTCGCCGGCGCCCTGAAGTACCAGTTTGACGACATGCGGCTCGTACTGGAGCGCTCGAGCGCTCGGGAAACGACTTCCCGCGTGGCTGCGGCCGCGGTCGCCAAGGCGCTCCTGACCGAGCTGCGCGTTGGGATCGGCTGCCACGTCGTCGCGATCGGCGGTGTAGAAGCGCCGGTCCCCGACCTGCCGTGGGAAGAGGTGTTCCGGCGCGCTGAGGACTCCGAGGTACGTTGCCCGGATGCGGACACCGGTAAGCGAATGATTGCCCGCATCGACGAGGCGAAGGCGAATCGCGACACCCTCGGGGGCGTCGTCGAGGTTGTAGCCTGGGGGCTGGCCCCCGGCGTCGGCAGCTTCGTCCACTGGGACCGCAAGCTGGATGGGCGCCTTGCGGGCGCCGTCATGAGTATCAACGCCATCAAGGGCGTCGAAATCGGCGACGGTTTCGCTTCGGCCGCGCGCCCGGGCACCCAGGCCCAGGACGCCATTCGCATGGGGGAGCGGCGACCGATCCGCGCCTCCAACCGGGCCGGTGGCACGGAGGGCGGCGTCACCAACGGCGAGCCAATCGTCGTGCGCGCGGCGATGAAGCCGATTTCCACGACCCTGACACCCCAGCCCTCGGTCGACGTTCGCACCGGCAAGGAGACGACGATGGAGTACCAGCGCTCGGACATCTGCGCGGTGCCCGCCGCCGCCGTTGTCGTGGAAGCGATGGTCTCGCTCGTGCTCGCCGATGCCTATCTCGAGAAGTTCGGCGGCGACAATATCGCCGAGACCCGCGCGAACATGGACCAGTTCCTCTCGAGTATCGGCTGGACCGCGCTGGCGTAGAGGGGTTGGGGCCCCCAATCCCCAAACCCGCCGAGCCTCCGCGCGCTTGTGTGGGTCCTTCGCGGCGAGTAAGATAGGCGTGGAGCAGGTAACTCCGGCTCCAGTAAGGAACTGTGTGTCAGACGACTTACCCAGTCAACGCGGGTCCCAGGACAACCGAATAGCGCAGTCGGCGAGAGCGCCGAGGGTGCCCTGGGATTGCGGGGTGGTCCTGCCTTAGTTCTCCTCCTCTCCTCCTTCCCGTCTCCTCTCGGCTTCTGAACCCTAGTCCATAGCGCGGCCTTGCCGCCCCACGGACAGCGGGTTCCTGGCCCCCGCCATTTGCGTCGAGTCGATTGTCTGCACCCTCGGAAAGAGGAGGTGCAGCCATGCGCCTATACCAGACCGTTGTCGACGTTCGACGGCTGCGCCGTGCGCTCGCGGACGGCGATCTGCCCCTTGCAGCAGAGCTGGCGAGCGCGCTGGTGCCCGTCGATCTCGCGGAGGCGTTGCTTCAGATGTCGCCCGCCGAGCTGGCGGGGCGCGGCCCGCATCCCCGCCACCAGGGGGGCGCCCGGCACGCGGCCCCTCCTGTCCCCCCGCTGGGGCCCGG
>Ga0080064_1002608_pt1 | contig 29697 bp, 28 predicted proteins | sample Subgrocontami54m_FD_69260 | JGI IMG/M metagenome (GOLD analysis project Ga0080064, IMG submission 69260) | Subsurface groundwater microbial communities from S. Glens Falls, New York, USA - GMW46 contaminated, 5.4 m (SPADES assembly) (version 2) ...
AAGGGGCCTTCGGAAACTTGCGAACCTTTATCCGCAGAATGTACCACCATGTTACTCCTGAACACTTACCTGAGCTTGTGGCTGAATTTACCGCGAGATTTAGCCATCCGGAAATGTTTGATTCACCTTATGATTACTTATCAAAGTCCATTTCCTCTGTTCCATTAGGGTAGGTATACCCAAATTTTTGAGCCTTCGCTCTTGCTGTGATTCTTATGGGGTCTGATTGATGTGTGTCATTTATATGAGAAATTACCCCGTGAAACAATGGCTTGACCCGAAGTCCACAGCGCCCCGATTGACAAGTTTTCCCGAAAGGATGATAATAATTTTAAGAACATATCAAAAGTTAAAAATTTAAAAGCTTGTTTGGGGAAGTCCGGTTAAATTCCGGCACTGTGCCGCAACTGTAATCTTAAGACTAAAAAGCCTTAAGGAGTCAGACTGCCAAACAAGCTCAAGAACCTGTTTAACAAATTGCTTGAAAACAGGTTCCGGTTCCCGAGCAGGAAATATTCTATATATAATATAAAATATTTTTAAATCGCCTCGGGAAAAGGCGATTTTTTTATGAACGTTGAAACACCAAGTCCCGCAACCGAATCAGAGGAAGATGAAGGCCAAGCCGAGACTGAGGTCAATAGATTTTCCACGAGCGACACAGCTGCAAGGGAAACTGATTGGGAAAAGGTTGGGAGTCAAAAAGAAGACGAAAAATCCAAAAATCAGGGCAATGAAAAAGAACCCCAGCAATTTACGTTTAGTTCTTTGGCAGAGGCAGTTGAATCTTTAGACTCAACTCAAGGCTGGGAAAAAATTGAAAGCTCAAAAGGCGGAGATGTTTTAAGACGGAGCACGCAGGAATGGATGTATAAAGACGCAAATGGCAACAAATCCTCTATGACGGCTGAAGTCAAAGGCAAGGAAATTGAGGAGCGCCATACAAAAATTGTAGCAGAACTTTTATTACACGGGTTTGCTGTTTCGGAATTTGAAAAGCCCGAGGAAAATTTAAAAGTCCGGGAAGTTTATTTTGCGGATGAAAAAGGAAATATTAGCTACGAAATATATAATTTAAAATTAGAGCCGGAAGCGATATTGCCCGACTTAACAAGTTTGGAACTTTTATATAATGACTACGATTATGACGATGACGATCTGCCTACCCAGGCGGCAATACAGAAACCAACAACATCTGTTTTTTCAACAATCTTTGGTAAAAAAACTGCGGAGACTGCAGTTCAAGAAGTAGCCAATCAACAAAAACCGGAGCCTGCTTTAAAATTAAATTTTTTTGGCATTTCAATTTTTTCAGCTGAAACCGAAATGCCTTCCGTTAAGGACGAAAACGCAACAAGCGCTTCCGGGTATATTTTTAAAGAAAAAACTGTAATAAGCGCTGTGCAAAATTTTTTTAGCGTAAAAACTGAACCGCAAAGACAAGCAGTCTTTAAAGCGCCGGAGACGCGCCGGGAACAAAAACAGGAGCTGCCAGCTAAAGCGGCCGCATACCAAAAACCAGTCGTGCAAAAGATTATTCCGCCCCAAAAAGAAAAATTGCATCAAGCTGTTAGCCTGGAAGCAATATCTATTATTGAAAATTATTTAGATGCCGATGACGACTATGAATCCCCTGCTCCAAAAAACGCCGAACCTACGGCCATTGTTGCCCAAAAACAAAAAACTCCCCTGCCTGCCAAAGAGTACGCGCCAAGAGTTGTAATTTTTAACGAGGCTGAAAATAACCAAGACATGCTTACTACGCAACCTGCTTCTCGGCCTGCAGTACCAGGCAAGAATATAGAAACTCCAAATAGTATTGAAGGAAGCAATGCAATTACTTTACCTCAAGAACCGCAAGAAATTACTAAAACAAATGGGGAGTTGGCGGAAGCTATTTATGAATTACCCGACGATTCAGAATATAACCCCCGGCAAATCAGGACTGATGATTCAGCCAAAGCAGCGCCTGCCCTGGTGATTCCAAAAATTATAAGAGTCCGGGCAGAAAAAACAGTAACCATAACATTGCCCAAAGAAACTACGTCGCCTGAATCTAATCCGACATCTCTGCGAGATGTTTCAATTGCACAACCAGAGGCTGTTGGCATTGAAATAGCGGAGGCTTCTCTGGCTCCGCAAAAAGAACAAGACCCAAGAGAAATTTCATCTACAATTCAGGAAGTAGTAAGGGATCCGGTTTTTTTAAACTTACAACCCGAGAAAGAATTAGCGCAAAAAAATAGTTATATAAGTCCTGCCATAGAGAACATTAAACCTGAAACTATTCAAGAGACTGCTTTGGAGGCAACGCCAACTGAAAAAATTACTGTCCAACCAATACTCCCAATACTGAAAGAAAAGCCAAGCCCTGAACTTAATATCCAACTCGCTGACCTCTCCGCCGTAGTCCCAATAGTCCAGGCAAAGGAGGAAGCCTCTCTTAGCCCTGTTGCCTTAGACACCCAAAAAATAGAAATAAAAAATGGAACAGATGAAACCATTGAGATTAGTGGGGCTCCAGTTGAAGATGTCCATAATACAGAAAACACTGCCGTGACCTCAAGCACAATAATCCATCAAGACAGAATTAAAGAGATAAAAACAGCGGCTGAGGTGGACGCGGCAAGGCATGATTCAAAAACTTCCCAGGCAATTGAGAAACCGCACTTAGAAATTACGATTGAGGATCCGCTAGAAAAGAATATTGTTGATGTCGCGGAAAAACAAAACATCGATTTGCGCGCAAAAGTCCAAACCGAAAAAGCGCCTTTAAAAACAACTGTAGTGGCAAAACAAGCTATGCGCCAAGCAGTTAAAGAAATTACTAAATCCATCCGCAAAGAAGAGCCTGCCATTAGCATTGCGGATAAAATAACTGAGCCAAACGATGTTAAAAACATCAAACGAGAAGTTAAAATAATCAAACCAATAGCAATAAAACTCAAACACCCCGCTTTAATTTCCAAAAAACCTGAAACGGCTAAAAAGGCAGCAGAGTCCCCTACTATAACAAGAACAAAAGAACAGACTCCTAAAGCCACCGTCAAAATGAATGTGCAAAAATCACTCCGGCACCAAGCACAGCGTCCTATTGTTATAAAAGATGCAAGAATGGATCATCATCGTAAAGAAGCAAGGGCAACCAACAATGGGCCTGAAAAAAATTCCCTGCCTGCCTTAAGGCGCGAAACTAGAACTAATACTCAATACCAGCAAAGCCCGCAAACATCCAAGCCGCGCCCCTTAGTTAATGAATTTTACCGGAAAAACTCTTCTTTTGCCCAAATAGAGCAGGCTGCCAAGCCTTTAGTTTTTAGGCTCGCTCAATCATATAAATCAAAGGAACTAATAAATAGAATGGGCACATTTCAGAACGGAATTGCCATAGATGAAGACCAATATATCAACAACGCAAATAAATACTACGAGCCGGAATTTGAATTGGCAGCATAAATAATTAACAACTTAAGATAATGGCCGAGTTTACAAAAATTGGATACTTTGACTTAAGGCTTGAGGCTTTGCAAGGAAGGCTTCAAGCCATTGTAGGCAGGAAAGAGGAAATGGACAGGCTGAATAGGGTTATGAACCGCCGCATCCATAACAACTGCCTTATTGTGGGGCTAAGCGGAGTGGGCAAAACCAGCCTTATCCAAGGCTGGGCCAAAAACAGTGCAGAACATCCGCACAAAACACTACCCATTGTCCAGCTGGAAGCCGACAGCTTTGACGCCCTTAATTCTACAGCCGCGGTGCCTTTGCAAAAGTTCAAAGAAGCCTTAAACTCGCTTCCTGAATGCGTTTTGCTAATAGACAATTTCGGGCAATTAGTTTACAACAAACCCTTGGCGCTGAATTATATGATCCAGCTCCTGAAACCCTTGGCGGAAAACGGCAAAATCCAGCTTCTACTGGTTATGGAGTCAAAAGAATTTAAATGGCTGGAGGCGGAACAGCCGAATTTTTTGAATTTTTTTGAAATCATCCAGCTAAAACCGCAAAGTACTTCCGAGCAGTATAAAATATTAGAACAGGCCCTGCAAAAATTTGACCGGATTTCTTTGCCAAAAGTTGAAAAAAATATTTTTGACCTTATATTGGAACTTACGGGGCGTTTTCCAGGCTTAGGGCAATTGCCCGCAGCAGGCATTGGCCTCTTGGACGAAACATTGGCTTTGTCCAAAACGAAAAAAACTCTTTCCATAAATGAAAACGACGTTTATGAAGTAGCGGCGGGCAAAACAGGCCTGCCCCTAATGCAATTAAAAACTTCTGAAAAAGAACTGCTCAAAAATTTGGAAAGACACTTGAATTCCCGCATTATTGGCCAGGCTCCGGCCCTGCGCCAAATCACTTCCACGGTCACCAGGGCCAAACTGGGGTTAAAAAATCCCAATCGTCCTTTAGGTTCCTTCTTAATTCTCGGCCCTTCCGGCGTGGGAAAAACGGAAACCGCCAAATTAGTAGCGGAAAAAATATTCGGCAAAAAAGAAAGTTTTACGCGCATTGACATGTCGGAATTCGGAGAAGCCCACACAGTCGCCCGGCTGATTGGCGCTCCGGCGGGCTATGTTGGTTTTGAATCCGGAGGCAACTTGACCAATGCGGTTAAAAAAGAGCCGTACAGCCTGGTCCTTCTGGACGAGGTGGAAAAAGCGCATAGCAAAATTTTTGACGTCTTCCTGCAAATCCTGGACGACGGCCGACTGACCAGCGGCCAGGGAGAGACCGTGGACTTTACCCAAACAATAATTATGGCCACTTCCAACCTGGCAGTGCCGGAAATTTTGGACGGCTTTAGTAATAACGAAGACATTCATAGTGAAACTTTTTACCAAAATAAAATTGTAGAGGCTTTAAGCAAAACCTTCCGCCTGGAATTTTTAAACCGCTTTGACGCGATTTTGGTCTTTAATCCCCTAACGGAAAAAGATTTGTTCACTATTGCCCAGTTGGAAATTAAAAAGGTCGAGGACAGGGTTGCCAAACATAAAATTAAATTTAAAATTGACCCTGACATCCTAATTAAAAAAATTAAAACCCTGGCCGACCCGCGCTTTGGCGCCAGGCCGGTCAAGCGCTTTATTGAAACTACTTGCGAAGATTTAATCAGTGAAAAATTGTTATCTTAAAAATTAATCAAGGACCTCTCTCAAAATTAGCTTTTCTAACGAAATTCCAGAATTTTGAGGGGATTGGCTCAAATAAATTTTGATGTTTAGCCGGAGGCTAAGCAGAAAAAATTTTTGGGGCAAGACGCCAAAATTCTGGAATTGCAGTCAAAAGGAATTTTGAGAGAGGTCCTAAAAAAACTATATGAACCAACCCGAGATGTTAAAGTCAACAGAAAATAAAATTATCACAAACGAGGAAAACCAACCGACTAACAACTCTTTAACTAAAACTGAAGTTGAGGAGATTTACAGTTTTAGGCAAAATTGCTTGCAGCGGATTCGTTCTGTAATCAGCTTAAAATTTTACCACCAAATCAGCGAAAAATTGGAAACAGAAAAACGCTTATTTCAGCAGCTGCTCAATTGGGAAGACAACAAACAAGACGTCTTGTCCCGCTATTCCTTTGTTCTCAACCCTTATTATTTTGAACAGAAATTTTTAACATAATCTACTAAATACGAAATTTCGTACTTATATAGAAGGCAGGACTTAGGGGTTTGAGCCAAGTCCGAGGCATTTTGCGAGCCTGCCTGTCGGCAGACAGGGATGTTTGGAGGCGTAGTTAACCTACGACGACAAACACCGCAGTAAAATAACGAAGCAATTGGCCAAATGCTATCAGGGGGTCGGGCTCCGCCCGCCCAATGATAGCAGTCCCGTAAGTCCCGAAATATATGTCTCACGTTACCATCGGCCACAACATTTTCAGAAATAAGCACACTCCAATTGTCTTTAAAGATAAAGACAGGCTTCGCCATATGTATATGCTGGGAAAAACCGGCGTGGGAAAGTCCACGGTCTTTCAGAATTTGTGCCTTCAGGATATTTGTAACCAAAAAGGAGTGTGCTTTATTGACCCGCACGGCGAGTCTGTAAAATGGTTGCTGGACCGGGTGCCCAAAAACCGTTTGGAAGACGTTATTTTATTTGACCCTTCGGACACGGAATGCTCTTTTGGCCTAAATTTGCTGGAGGCTTCCGACGAATACGAAAAAGACTTCCTGGTCTCCCAAGTAATTGAAATCTTTTACAAACTTTTTGACCCGGACAAAATTGGCATTATTGGCCCCCAGTTTGAACACTGGCTCAGGTGCGCCGCTTTAACCGTTATGGCCGGCCCCGAAGGAGGCAGCCTTATTGAAATCCCCAAATTATTTATTGACAAAAAATTTGAAGCCAAAAAAAGGCAGTACTTAAAAGACCCGCTGGTCATTGACTTTTGGACCAAACAAATGGCTGCCACTTCGGACTTCCATAAGTCCGAGATGCTGAATTATTTTACCTCCAAGTTCGGGCATTTTATGAACAACACCCTAATGCGCAACATAATTGGCCAGCGCAAGTCCGCCTTTAATTTTGACCAAATCTTAAGCCGGGAAAAAATTCTGCTGGTCGACTTGTCCAAAGGCAAAATCGGCGACATTAACTCGCAAATGCTGGGCTTAATTTTAGTTGCCAAACTGCAGGCCGCGGTGCTGAAGCGCGCTTCTTTGCCCGAAGAAAAAAGATACAATTTTTATTTGTACGTGGACGAATTCCAAAACCTGACTACCGACACTTTTGCCAGCCTGCTTTCCGAGTCCCGCAAATACGGGCTTGGCATCCATTTAACCAACCAGTATTTCGCCCAGTTGCCGCTTAAAATTCAAAACGCCATTTTGGGCAACATTGGCACCATGCTGGCGTTTGAAGTCGGCGTGGAAGACGCGGAAAGTTTGAGCAAAGAATTTCACCCTATGACCAAAGAAGACTTTTTAAATTTAAAGCGCTTTAATTTCTACATTAAACTAATGATAGACGGCAAAACCAGCGAAGCTTTTTCCGGCACAAGCTTGCCGCCAGCTTCTGAAGTTTACCCCGGCAATGCGGACCAAATCAAATTAATTAACCGCCTGGCTTACGCAGCGCCTAGGCGGTTAATAGAAGAGCAGGTAAAAAATTATATTAGCTGATGCGTCCTGATATTTTCAGACTTAGCGCTTGCTCGGCGTGTATGTCTTATTATTGATAGAGTTGTTTAATATCCTGGGGCTTAATTTGCTGAATCTGCTCAAGGCTCGCTCCGGAGCCGGAAAGCAGCGTCTTGCCCATAAAATAAAGAAACAAAACCGAAACAACCGTCAAAATTACGCAAACGTTAGCAACGCTTTTAGCGTCTTCTTCTTCGCCAAAATAAAATTTTAACGCGAATAACAGGCCAAACGGGGGCAGTCCCACAGAAACTAAATAAGCCCATTTTTTCTGCTTGGAAGAAACCAAATTTTTATTTTGGTCCTTAATGGCGCTTAGCATTAAAGAAGATAGGTCTATATTTTTGTCTTCTTTAGCCAAGGCCTGGTATGCCGAAAATTTTTCTTCCAGCTTTTTGTCCGGGTCCATAGATTATGGATTTAGATGACTCTTTGTTCTGTCCCAACTTTCCAGCATTTGGATGATTTTTTGTTGTTGCTGATTTTTAACGTCGTGCGCAAAATTTTGTACCAAAGGCTTAATGGATATTCCGCCGCGTACGCTAAAGTCCCCTATCACGCGCATAAACTTTGGCTGCATTTTTTCCCACAAATCTTTAAAAATCCTATTCGTCACTTCTTCGTGAAAAATCCCCTCGTTCCTGAAAGAAAATAAGTAGAGCTTCAAGGATTTTGACTCCACCATTTTTATTCTTGGCACGTAAACAATTTCAAACTTGGCAAAATCCGGCTGGCCGGTAATGGGGCAAATAGCCGTGAACTCATGACACAATAAAGGCACAAGATATAGAGCGTCTTGATGTTGATTGTCAAAAACTTCCAAAATATCCCGGCTGGGCTTATTGGCATAAACTGTCTTTTTTCCTAAAGATTTAAACTTTTTTTTGGGCATACAATTTTTACTTGTCGTCATTGCGAGGAGTGCAGCCGACGTGGCAATCTCTTAAACTTCAAGATTGCTTCGGATGCACTCGCAATGACAGACATTAATTCTAGCTTGATACTATCACAACTTACGGCGGCGCGTAAGCCCTGCTTTAATTAACAACTTTTTCTTTTGCCTCGGCCATTTTTTTACTTCAACTTCCCGGCGCATGGCTTTCCCTAGAGACTTAAATTTTTCAAAGTAGATGATTCTCCCGCCACCGCGCGCCCAAACGTATTTAGAACCCTGCCCACAGTTGTGCAACTGTTCGCGCGCGCCGATGTTTTTTGTGCTCCCCGAATACAACGTGCCGTCTTTGCAGCGAAAAATGTAAAAATAAAACATTAGGTTTACAGTTTAATTCATTCGTACATAGGTCCATCATAACATAATGGCCGCGTAAGTTATGCCAACCGCTATTGCCAAAACCGCAATCAACGCCACATCAAGCTGCAAAAATGTCGTAAGCGCAAAGGCACCCAAAGCAATGCCTTTGCTTGGCAGGTCTAGCAGAGCGCCGGGCGCTAATTCCAAGGACACTTTCAGGATAACTCCGACTACCGCGGCGCTGGCGCCGGACAGAAAGGCCTGGAAAAAGCGGTTGCCGCGAAGCTGTTCTATATAGCGGGCGCCGAGCAGCACAAAAATAAAAGACGGTAAAAATACAAAAAAAGTGGCTGTAACGGCTCCGGAAATTCCGCCCGCAAGGTAGCCGACAAAGGTGGCAAACAGCATGAACGGGCCGGGGGTTACCACGCTAAGCGCCACTCCGTCCAACAGCTGATTTGCTGTTAGCCAATGGTATTGTAAAACCGCGCCATTCTGTAAAAAAATTAGCGAGGCATAAGCTCCGCCAAAACTAAACATCCCAGTTTTAAGAAACAGCCAAGTCATTTGCATCCAGCGGGAATGGGTTAAAAATATGGCGCCTAAAGAAAATCCAAACATTGCCATGTTGCGGCCGCGCAAAGACGGCAAGCCTTCTTTAAAAAGCAAATTGAGGATGCCGACAACTATCAATACTAAAAGAAAATTCGCCTTGCCGAATTGGATAACCAAAAAAGCGGCGGCGCAAAGCCCTGCTAAAACTTTAGTTTTAATTGTTGCCCTCCCTAGCTTTATTATTCCCGAAGCAATAATCCCTAACACGGCGGGTTTTAGAATGTATAAAATATTACTGACCTCTTGCAGCATTCCATATTTAATATAAAGCCAACTCAAAACAACCATCACAACGGCTCCCGGGATAATAAAAGTAATCCCGGCCAAAATGCCGCCGGTTATTTTGCGCTTTAAGTAACCGACATAAATAGCCAACTGCAAAGCTTCCGGCCCGGGCAACATGTGGCAAAAAGCCAAAATTTTAACGAAGCGGTCTTTTGACAGCCATTTCTTCCGCTCCACCATGTGGTTGAACATCATGGTAATCTGGGCCACCGGTCCGCCTATGTTAATAAAACCCAAAATAAAAAAATAAAGAAAAACTTCTCTCCAGGAAGGAGATGCGCGATTTTCCTGATGCCCTGTTAACTTATCCTCGTAAAGCATAAAATTTGATGTGATTGGTGCTCCCCGAATACAACGTGCCGTCTTTGCAGCGAAAAATGTAAAAATAAAACATCATCCTGCTTTTAATTCCACGCCGCTCGGGGAAACCGGCATAAGCACCACGTCATATTGGGCATCCCTTAAGGAATGGTAAAGGGCGAAAAAAACTTCCTTCTTCATGCAGTCTTTTGGGTCGTCTGATAAAATCGGGCGCAGCTGTACCACCGTGCTTTCTGGGTTAAATCCGCGTTTGCCCAAACTCTTTAAGTTAATTTTTGTAGTGCTGGTGCAGACGAAAGTAAGCGTAGGTTTACGAATATTTTTTAACCCCTTATCTTTTTGAGCCTGAACTATCTGCCCAAACTGCTTAGCAACTTCCACGAGCGGCAACAGCATTCTTTTGGCATCTTCTACTGTAAACCCTCTTTCCCCTGACAAAACTTCTTCCGAACTCAGCCTTTGTTCGTAAACATGGGCAGCCCTTAAATCCTCGTCAGTATTATGAGCGGAAACTTGGATACTTATTTGAGGATGCCCTTTATACTCAGGGCTGTCAATAATTTTGGCTACAGTCTGCATTGGCGTTAAGCGGCCTTTATGAGCCTTCCCGGCAACCGTTGAAAAACGAACCCGGCGGACATTTGGAAACTCTTTTGCTATCATTTTAAAAATATCTTCCAAATGCTGGTTCGGCGTGGCGTCCCCGCTGCCAACAAAAGAAACGCCAATATCGCTAACATCAATGTTATGTTTTTTTGCCTGCTCCAGGCTTTGCTGCACCAGTATTCTCGTTTCTTCCACGCCGATTTGTTTTGTCTTTTTTGCTTTATTCTCCTCAAAACTTAAAGCAAAAGGGCATTCCTTGCAGTCAAACGGGCATACTCCTGCCTGCAGAGGCAGAAGCAAAGTAGGCGAATTTTTGTTTATATGGCCAGCCATTATGGTCTGCCCCTCTTCACCCGCGTTTTTATAATTAAACAGCGCCCAAGCTTCTTCCGGCGGCAAGTTTTTCATACCCACATAACCGGGCATCATAGCCGTGGCATAATCTAATTTTCTAGGCTTTTGGTCTCTCGTATCCCCTTTTAGAGATTTTTCTTCCTGATGCAATTTAATAAGAAGACTCCCGTCCTCCGCGCTGTAGTCTTCTACGGTTTTTATATCAATTGTTTCTATTTTACCTTCCGTTCCTATCCTAAATTCAATATGATCCGGGGACTCTGATGCTGGCATAATTTCTTGATATTTAATGGGGATTATTAACCAAATCCTATCACAAAACTTATAATTAAGAAACTGCGGTTCGCTTCTTAAAACTTTTAGCTACAGCGACTCCTATTACTACGCCAATAATCGCGCCGGCAACGCAGTCGGAAAGCCAGTGGAAACTTATTGCTGCCCCAAAGCCTATGTAAAACGCCGCGGCCAAGGCGAGAATTTTCACTATTTTATTTCGCGGGTACAAAAGAATTAAAGTAGTGGCTATAGCGACAGCGACAGCGGTATGCGAAGAGGGCCAGCCCCAAAACACTCCGCCCCTAAGGATTCCAAACTTAAATACCCGGCTAATATCTGCAAACGGGGCGTAAGCGATTATTTCCGGGCCCGGCCTGCCGGTAAAAACTTTATAAAAGGAGGAAATTCCTAAAGCCAAAAATCCGGATTGGCCCAGCGCCCAGGCATTGTTGAGCGTGCGTCCGTTTTTTTTTAATTCGCCAACCACTACCATGCCAAGGATGACCAAAACTGGCAAGAAAAAACCTAACAACCCCGCGCCTGGGAAAAACCAGCCATATATTATAGTCTTTTTAAAAAAGACATACGACGCCCAATCCAAGCCCGAAACCACAAAAATATAAGTAATAACCATAGCCGCAAAATGCCAAAACAAATTCCGGCCGGAAAAAATTTTTCTAATGGTTTGTGGAAGATTATAAAATAAAGTTGGCATAACTAGTGCTTTATAAATCCTTACTCCAATTTTAACCTTAATCCTTAAAAACTCAAAACCGCCCAAAAGGGCGGTTTAAAATTCTTTGGTAGCCCAAGTCGAGACAGGTGGAAAACTTATTTGGCTTTGGTAAAGGAGATTTATTCCAGTTTAATACTTATCCCACAAATGGTCAATTAATTACTTTGAGATTTTAAATATTTTTGCCAGTCGGCACCGTATTCTTCTTGTAGAATTTGCACAAAAAACGTTTTGTTTTGTTTCATCAGCTCTATCATATGGGGCGTTAAGGTTAAACTGCCGTGATGCCCTGCTAGTTCACCTTTGTTCATGGCTTTATATAGTTTATCGTGAGTGTCTATATATTTTCGTACTACCCTGCTTTTTTTAAGAGATCTTCTTATATTATTTACTTGTGCTCCTTCATAGCTTCTTGATTGATCAGGCAAAAATAATACTCTTGAAAAATTTTCCTCATTAGGAGTTACATCCACTAACTTACCATTAGGGGACAGCCAGACGGCATGGAATTCTCCTTCTATCATTACATTAGGCCACTCCCAAATTAGCCAACCATATTGAATGCTACCGTTATGAGCGTGCTGGTATTTTTTAACGTTTTCAAAACAATCTAATTTTTTAGCATCAGAGTCTAGTATTACATCTAAAAAAACAGCTTCGGTGTTTGGCGAAACCTTTTTACAAAAATCTATAACTTCCTTAGATAATATTTTGGGATGTCCTTGCAATGACATTAGTATATCCTTATTAAACCTTTATATAACCAGTCGGGTATCTCCTTATAATCTTTCACTCTAGGGTGATTAGTAAAAAGCAACCTAATTCCCCTTAAGGCTTTATAAGCTTCTTTTATTAAGTTGTCCTGCATAGTACTACTATACTTCCTACTATACTCATTTTCTTCAATAGAGTGAGCGGGTTTTTGTCTTATTTTTCGAATTTTTTTCAAAGGTTCAACAATGTGTTTGATTATACTTTTATCACGTAAAAAGATTTTAGTTTTGAGCCATTCATCTAGCAATGATATTGTGCCTCTATCTCTTCCTTCCGCATCTTTAAGTTTAAGCCCAAAAGAATCAAAAAATTCTTTTCTTAAATTATCTGATAACATTTTATCTAAGAGTAAGACAAAATTGTGATAATTTTTTTTTGTAGGTCTTAAAAAACTACTAAATTCTCTAGGTCTATCCCCGTCAAAAATATTTTTAAATAGATTAGGCTTACCCATTAGTTGGGTCATTGCGTTTATATGTTTTAATTCTTCAAAAAAAGCTAGATATATTGAACCGTATTCAGACCAATGGCCCATAGTATTGCGGTGGTAGTCTCCATTTACTTTACACTTCTTTTTTACCAGGAACGTATTCCATATTTGTTGGTGGTGTGGAGATAAGTCGGAAAGATATCGTAAATATACAACAATAACTCTATCCCTATTTTTTGGACTTGCTGTATACCCAAGGCCAAAAGTCTGAATAAAAATCTTATCTTTAGCCGCAACAGACTTAGATTGATAGTATTTATGAGCAATACTTATACTACCTTGATTATCTTCAAAATTAAAATTATAACGAGGATCGTTTAAATATCTTTCTAATACATCAAAGTGAAAAAAAACTGGGTGAAGCTGAGGCTCACCTAAAAGGAGCCTCCTTGTAAAAGGTCTCCCTGCAAATTTTTCCTCCGGTATAATTTGTTTTAAAGTTTGTGGAGAGGGATACACAGCCATATCATTAGGAGAATCTGATTGAAGTTTTTCTAATTGTTTTTCTGTTGGAAGGTCAGTCAGCGCCTTAATATGTATGTTCTCGAATATTGAACTAAAAACTAATGAAACTTTATTTTCTTTCAATAGTTGAACGAGTATATTTTTTAGCTCCTCATATTGTATATCTGTTATTTTAATCAAAATAGAAAAAGGGACACCATTAAAATCCCTAGATTTTAAATAGCCAGAAGTTATTAACTTTAATACCGATTCATTTTTAGAATTTGGACTCATAGATAAGCCACCCTTTTAAATACAATGGCGGCATAGGCATTTTACATCTAAAGTGGCTTTAAATAAAACAAAAAAGTTTTCCATATCCTTTTGCTTGAGCAAGTGGATTTTGGAAAACTTTATAAGTCAATACTGTTTTAACTAAAGGTTTTAAATTCGTAATGAATTGGGACGACCCCTGCAACTGAGGTTGATTGAGTGCCGGATGCAGTTAGCTGACTTATTCTCGGAGTTAAAATATATTTAGTGGCTTCTTGGGGGTGTTCAGGCAATGGCTTGTAATGCATACCGCATTCTTTGCAATAAATCCCAAAATATTCAACACTGATAACTGCTATTACAAAAGCTCCACAAGCAATACATTTTATAGTTTTGTTGTTCATGGCACGAAATTTGTTAATGTAGCAAGTGTGTAATTAATAGCTGGACTTTTTGGTAGAGGTCGACCACACCATCAATAGTAGATAAACTTGATAAAGCTGCCCATGCTTGCTGGATAATGCTTTTGTTAGGGTTCTGTTTTGCTAACTGACTTTGTACGGTTTGAATTTCTGATTGGTAGTTTAATTTATCTTGGTCAGAAAGATTACTCAATTTGCCCAGCTCATTTTTTAGCAAATCAAGCTCTCTATAAAGTTCATTGAATTGTTGCTGAACAAAATTATGGTCACCTACCACTACAACACCTTGTGTGTTATTTATATTGATGCCGGTCATCCAATGCGATTTTTGAAAATTTGACGATCCTTCAAAATGGTTAGTACCTTTGTCGCTAATGGAGTAATATGGTATCTTCTCAATTTTTTCCTGTTTAATCCAACCAGCTTGGACTAGATAAATAAGATTGCTAATAATATTAGGAGTAGGGTAATTAGTGCCACGCATTGAGACAGTTAGTCCTCTTTCACTTAATTTCGCACGACTAATTGTACGAGCTTGTTTTGCTTGTTCATACAGGCACTTTAAAATAGCTTCTCTGATTTCATCGTTTCTATTCATAGTTCCCAACATCCGGTCTTAATACTACCGACCCGAAATCTTTAATTAATTCTGCATTACCACAGTTGGGACATTCTGTTTGTTCGATTGTTTGTCCTTTTTGGATTTCTATTTCCCCCTTAAAGTCACAGTTTTGGCAGTAGACACTTTTTTTATAGCTATTAGTTTCTGTCATATTTTTAAATTTAATTTTAAGCAAGATAATAATACATTATTTTTAGCACTCTGTCAATGTGAGTGCTAGGTTTTACATTTTCGTAAAGGGTGTTTATAATCAAATTTATTATATGCACGGCGGACATAGGTTTGGCGCAGGCAGACCACAAGGCAGCAAATCACAAAAGACCTTAGAGCAGGAAGCGCTAAGGCAGTATATCTTTGACGAAGTTAAAAGAAACCAGCAGAAGATTGTTGGCTCGTTGATTCGGCAAGCCGTAAAAGGACAAGTTCAAGCTACAAAAGAATTGTTAGAACGAACACTTGGCAAGGTAAAGAATGAACACGAAATTGAAGCTAATGGAACTTTCAGTTTAACCGAATTGGCTAAGGATGCAGCGGGTAGACTGAAAGAAAAAAATCAGTAATAAACAACTTTTCCGTTATCAGCTTTGATAAGTTGTAGTAGTCGTGTTAGTTGGCTATGCTCTGGCGTTGTGGTAATATTTGGCCACAATTTTTCAATCATTTCTCTAAGACTTATTAGCTTCAATGCGCACCCAGGTAAATTTTCTTTAAATAATTTAATGTTTTCCCATTCTTGCCTCTCGCCACGATAAACGGTGACAACAGTATAAAATTCAAATTCTTTTTGTCCTGTGATATTTAAAATTTTTTTAGTTAATGCCTGAGCCCAATGCCCAGAGCTGAATTCCCTGAAAAGATTCTTTTCTTTTATGTCGCGCGGCGTGCAATCCCTCAAATCTTTTTCCAAAATTTTGATTTTTTGAATAATATTCAACCCCCCTTGCCAACTTTTACAGCTTGCAACAACCACTTTACTTCTGCCGATTTGGTGAGGATGAATGGCTAATAAATCAATATCGGAATGCACGCCTTTGTTGAGACGATATTTTACATTATGTTGAGTGAAATAGCCCAGATTCCTAAAATAATCTTCTGCGGCTTGTTCTAAGATGTCGTTGGTCATTTGATCTGCAAAGAAGCACGGTCCTGCTATCCATACCTGACTGCTAGGCATGCTTTATTTATAAGAACAAAAATTTATCGTTTATTTTTCAGGATAAAATTTAAATAAGTCTAAAATCGCTCTCTCCGCTAACTATTTTTGAATCTGCTCAATTTTTCTTATTTCCACAATCGGGACACATTGGTCATTAAAAACCGTGTGTGCATGGTCATTGTCGATACTTGTCCATTGGCCATATATTCTTAATAAATTATTCCCCTGAAATTCTTGCGGTATTTGGCTACCTTCACTGATTCCGTTTGAATCTGTATCCCAGAGATATTTACCATTTTTATTTGGATAATAACCGGCAAAACGTGGGTATTTTTGATTTGTATTTGAAACTTGAGTGAAAGCGGCTCCATAACAACTCATTAAGCAACCGTCAAATTTTGCCGTCCATATAATAGGAATGGGCTTACTAAAAGTTGTAGCCTCTTGAAAATTATTGCAATCCTCAGAAGTCAATCCCTTGTTGGTGCTTGTCTGCTGTATAAACTGAAACGAATTCAAAATTGCTTTTTCAGTATTATCTAACTGCGAACCGCCGAATAGTAAAACATAATAATTATCGCCATTTTTCACAGCATAAATGCTGACGGGCTTGGATTGACTGTCACCCGGGTCTTCAAATATCATTGCCGATTTTCCATCAATCGTGGCTCTTGTCGAAGAAGCAGCAGCTTGTTTCCAAAAACCAAAATAATAGCCACCCACCTCAACTGATTCAACAGGCTGTATTTGAATTTCTAGTGCGTCGGTTTTGTTAGAAAAATCAATGTGTTTATAAGCTTTGGCAGAAGGTTGGCTTTCCTTAATAACCATATCCGCAGGCAACTTTAAGCTAAAGCCTAATTCGCCATTTTGATAATCCTGCCAGCCTTGATAAACTGCTGGCGGAGTATTTGTGCTGTTTGCAGTTTGAGCTTGTTGCTTTTGCTGACTGCTCGCTGGTTTTTGATAATTGCAACCAGCGGCAACCAAAACGAGCAAAGGTAAAAATAATATTTTTTTCATCATTTTCTTATTACTTTTAGATTCAGGCGTTATCGATGGGTGTTTTCATAAGGAGTTTCGGGGTGCAACTTCGAAGAATTTATTTTTCGGCGCTGTGACCACTTCTGATAACCAAGATAATTCTTCAGCGGCCAGTGTGGGTCAAATAACTCCCGCATCTCTACAACAATCCATCCCACAAACACTATTACAACCCAACCAACTGTCAAACCAATAATTATTTTAATAGCCACCCCATATATTTTCCTTTCTTAATTTTAAAAGCATCAGTTATTTTTTTATATTGTTATCTTTTATAATTGGCTTAAAATTACTGTCAAACAACCAAATACCGAGTTTTGCCAATCTTTTTCCTAATAGCGAAACGTCTTTAGCAGGCATTTTGTTAACAATATCTTTCATAATCTCGTCAACCATATCAGCCTGCAAGATTCCTTTTTTAGCCAAAATTTGATTTACCGCATTTATTCTTATAGTGTTTAAATCCGTTAAAGCGTTTAAGTTCCCAACCCTTAAATAAATATCAACAACGGAAGTGATAGCGAGAATAAAAATAACTGCAATAATTATTAGTAGCCATTCCATAAATTTTCCTTTCTTATTGTTTAATGGTTGTTGTAGAATGGCCAAAAACAAAAGCGGCCATCCAGAGCTTGCGTGGCTTGTCCTTTCGGACTTGCCCATAGCCTTTCGGCTATGACGGATTAAGTAAGCAAGGTGTCTGACCACCATTACACTTAATCCGTTTTGTGCACACCATGCCTTAAATTGCTTTAGAGTTTAGGCATTAAATTTTCTGTTTAAATTATATACTAACGGCAGGTTTTGTAAACCTGACACTGTAGGTCTAATGCAGAACTATTACCAGATGCATCAGGGTGACCCCAGGAGGACTGATGGTGAAACTGTAAGCCATATCATTGAGATTGGAAAACTGCTTAGAAAGCCATCCCTTGCTTACCGAATGGCTTCGGAAGAGAAAAAAGTTTCTCTTGTGAAATCTTTAGTGGAAAACTTCATCTGGCAAGACGGTAAACTCACAACAGGATGGAAAAATCAATATAAACTGATTGCTGAGCGAACTAAAAACACCACCGAAAGTGGTGGCGTTCTTAGTGGTAGCGCTACGGAGAATCGAACTCCGATTCACAGCTTGAAAAGCTGTTGTCCTAACCATTAGACGATAGCGCCCCTACTTCGAGAGCTTCGAAGGGCAAGCTCATTTATAATCAAATACTTGGTCAATTTTATCATAAATACCCAACATTTTCAAGCCTCTGATGAACTATCCAAAAATAAGAAAAACCCGTCCCAATTAATCGGGACGGGTAAGTCTTTGCGAGTATTATATCGTTAAAATTAATGTTTTGTTACACTAATGCGTATTTCAACGAAAATTGATACAATATCAATATGCGCAATAAAAGATATCTGTTGCAATTAGGTTTGGGACTTACCCTGCTTTACGCAGGGGTGGATTCTTTTTTGCACCCCTCGGACTGGATAGGCTTTGTGCCTGAATGGATTACTGTATTAAAATTAACTCCCGCCTTGGCACTGCAAATCCACTCTATACTAGAAATTGCTTTAGCGATTGCCTTTTTGGTCAATTTTAAAGCCAAATTTGCGGCCATAATTAGCGCTTTTGATATTGCCCTAATTTTATTTGCTGCCGGTTTTAGCCGCAACGTCCTGCTCATTACTTTTAGGGACATTGGCTTATTTTTTACGGCGCTGTATCTTGCCTTGGCTTTGCATTTTTAATTTAATTTTTTAATGCCCTGGATTTTATTTGCCCTACTGGCGCCCCTCACTTGGGCGGCAACGAATATTGTAGACAAATACATTCTTTCCAAATTAACCAGAGACCCTTGGGTCCCTGCTGTTATTTTTGGCTTGGCAGGAGCCGTTGCCGGGACTTTGATATTTTTTTTCAAAGGATTCCCTCCGGTTTCGCCCGCTTTTTTGGCCGCCGCATTTTTAACCGGCGCCATTTATTGCGCCGCGGAAATATTTTACTTAAAAGCGGTAAATTTAGAAGAAATCTCCCGCGTAATTTCCATAATATACATAGACCCCTTATTTACCGCCATTTTAGCCGCGGGTTTCTTGGGTGAAATATTTTCACCGATAAAATATGTAGGCGTATTCCTGCTGGTTTCGGGAGCAATAATTATTTCCCTAAAATTCGGACAAGGCTTCACCCTAAAAAAGGCAACGTGGCTTGCCCTTCTTTCCGCGCTTTTATTTTCGGTTTCCAACTTATTCAACAAACTTCTTTTGGAACACAACGACTTCTGGACTGTATTCGCATATGTTCGCGTTGCTAATTTTATTGTCCTATTGCCGATAATTTTTTATAAGCGCAAAATGCTCTGGGGCTATGCCGCCGGGCAAACCCGCAATTTTTTGCTGATTTTTTTTAACAGCTCCTTAACTCTTTTGGGCACATTCCTTTTTGTTGTCGCCCTGTCTTTAGGCTTTGCCACTTTTACCGCGGCATTTTCCGCCCTGCAGCCATTTTTTGTTCTTATGATGACTCTGGGAGTTGGCGTTTTTTATCCTTCTATTCTTAAAGAAGAAGGGGGCAGGGCTGTGTTCTTGCAAAAACTGCTTGCTGTCGGGCTGATGTTTGCCGGTGTAATATTAATTTCTCCAAAATGAAAAAAGAAATTAAAATTCTTGCCATTGAGACCAGTTGCGACGAAACTGCCACGGCGGTTTTGTCTGTGTCGTTGGAGGGAAAATCCAATTGGCCGAAAATCCGGACGCTGTCTTCTGTCATAAAATCACAAATTAAATTGCATAGCAAAATGGGCGGTGTAGTCCCGGAAGCCGCAGCCCGGGCCCACATAAAAAATATTTTGCCCGTCGTTCAAAAAGCCTTACACCCTATACCCTCAACCCTTGACGATATTGATTACCTTGCCGTCACCACTGGCCCCGGCCTAATGCCATCGCTTTCCGTTGGCGTAGAATTTGCCAAAGGACTTTCCTTTGCGCTAAACAAACCAATCATTCCCGTCAACCATCTCGCGGGGCATTTGTATTCTCCGTTAAAAAATTTTTCCCTCTCCCCTCGCGGGAGAGGGCAGGGTAAGGGGGTTTTTCCCATCATTAGTCTAATAGTCAGCGGCGGGCATACTATTTTGGTACTGATGATAGACGAAAAAAAATATAAAGTCCTCGGCCAAACCGTGGACGACGCGGCAGGCGAAGCTTTTGACAAAGTCGCAAAATTACTAGGCCTCCGCTACCCAGGCGGCCCGGAAGTTTCTAAATTAGCGGCCAAGGGCAATCCAAGCGCGATTAACTTCCCAAGGCCAATGATCCACCACAAAAATTACAATTTCTCTTTCTCGGGACTGAAGACTTCTGTTTTATATTATTTGCGCGACTATAACCTACAAGCTACCACCTACCTGCCTACCGGACAGGCAGGCAAGCTACAAGCTAATATATGCGCCAGCTTCCAACAAGCAGTAGTTGATGTATTGGTTTCCAAAACCCTGCGCGCGGCCAAAGAAATTAAAGCCCGATCAATAAGTCTTTCCGGCGGCGTGGCCGCGAACAAGGCTTTGCGCGATGAATTAAATCTTAAATCCAAAATTTTAAATCTAAAATTCTCCGTCCCCCCTATTAATTTATGCACCGACAACGCGGAAATGATAGGCATTGCCGCAGCCTTTATGCTGCATAACGGCTTTAAGCCAAAAAAATACAATCAAATAGAAGCCGATTCAAATTTAGAGTTATAGCTTGATACTAAATACTTGATACTTTATACTACTCATACTTATGCCCGAACTAGAAAAAGCCTACGACCATACTAAGGTTGAGGAAAAAATTTATAAGCAGTGGATGGATTCGGGATTTTTTAACCCGGATAATTTGCCGGGCGAACGAAGCGAAAGCTACACCATTATTATGCCGCCGCCCAATGCCAACGCGCCGCTTCACGTTGGCCATGCTTTGGGCATGACTATTGAAGATATTCTAATTAGGTATAAAAGGATGCAAGGATATAAAGCCTTGTGGCTTCCCGGCACTGACCACGCGGGATTTGAAACCCAGGTGGTATTTGAAAAAAAACTGGAAAAAGAAGACCGCAGCCGCTTTAAAATGACGCGGGAAGAATTCTACAAGGAATGCTGGGACTTTGTGCAAAACAATAAACATATTTCCGAACAAGGCATGAAGCGCTTGGGAGCGTCGTGCGACTGGAGCCGCAATGTTTTTACGCTGGATCCGGAAATTGTGAAGGTTGTTTATAAAACATTTGAGCAGATGCACAAAGACGGCTTAGTCTACCGCGACGGACGGATTTGCAATTGGTGCCCCAAACATCAAACCGGCTTGGCGGATTTAGAAACCAAATACGAAGAGCGCGTTGAGCCGTTTTACTATTTTAAATACGGCCCCTTTACAATTGGCACTTCGCGCCCGGAAACCAAGTTCGGCGACAAATATGTAGTAATACATCCGGACGACAAAAGATATTCAAACTATAAACAAGGCGACAAAATAGATTTGGAATGGATTAACGGTCCGGTCACGGCTACGGTAATTAAAGACGAAGCCGTGGATATGGAATTCGGCACCGGGGTAATGACCATTACTCCGGCGCACGACCCGGTGGACTTTGACATTGCCAAAAGGCATAAATTGGATATTGAACAAATCATAGACAAGCGCGGGAAACTTTTGGATGTTGCCAAAGAATTCGCCGGGCAAAAAATTCTGGAAGCTAGGGCCAAAATTGTGGAAAAATTAAAGTCCAAGGGGCTTTTAGAAAAAACAGACGAGCAATACAAACACAATGTTCAGCTCTGCTACAAGTGTGGTAATTTAATTGAGCCACAAATTGTGCCGCAGTGGTACATAAGCATGAGAACTCCTGTTAACAACAAAGCGTCGCTGAGAGAAATGGCCTTAAAAGCGCTTGATGAAAAAAAAGTTGAAATTGTTACAGAAAAATTTGAAAAAATCTTCCGCCACTGGATGGACAATGTCCACGACTGGCCAATTAGCAGGCAAATTTGGTGGGGCATCCCCATTCCCGTAAAATACTGCGCGGATTGCGCTAATGTGATAGTGGACACGGGGGATGCAATAAAAAATTGCCCCAAATGCAAATCGTCAAATTTGGAAAAAGACCCGGACACTTTTGACACTTGGTTTTCCAGCGGCCAATGGCCATACGCGACCATGATGGCCAATGACGCCAAAAATAACACGGAGGACATCAAAAAATATTTCCCGACCCAAGTAATGGAAAGCGGCTGGGATATATTGTTTTTTTGGATCGCCAGAATGGTAATGCTGTCTTTTTACCGAATGAATACCTTTCCCTTTGAAAAAGTTTATTTGCACGGGCTTGTAAGAGACAAAGACCGCCAAAAAATGAGCAAGAGCAAAGGCAACGTGATTGACCCGTTAGGCGTTATTGATACTTATGGAACGGACGCGCTAAGGTTCGCCTTGATATTTTCCACCGCCGCAGGCAACGACATTCCCCTTGCCGAAGACAAAATAAAAGGTATGAAGCACTTTGCCAACAAGCTTTGGAATATAGCCAGATTCATTATCGCGAACGTAGAATCAAGCGACTACAAATGGGAACAAAAAACCGAAGCGGATAAAGAAGTAATAAATGCCTTAAAATTTGCCATTGATGAAGTCACAGAGGGGCTGGAAAATCTTCATCTTCATGCTGCAGCCCAAGAAATTTACCAATTCACTTGGCATAGCTTTGCAGATATTTTCATAGAAAAATCCAAAGAGCAGATGAAGGACGAAAAATTAGCTGAAAATACAAAAAAAATCCTTCTGCATAATTTAATAATGATTTTGAAATTACTACATCCTTTCATGCCTTTTGTCACCGAGCACATTTGGCAGCTACTCAAGGGAAGAAAACTGGTTACTGAAAAAATGCTAATGGTTGCAAACTGGCCCGCCTAGACTGGCGAGGCTAGCCAAAATAAACTAAAAAAATAATTAATTTTAAAACTATGAAAACAAGAACTCCTGAATCACAACCAAACGCGGCAGAAATGTTTGAGACTTACAAGGATCATATTATAATGATCAAAAACGAAGAAACAGGCAAAGAAGAACCATGGAAAGTTACAGGTGCAAGCACTTCACCAGAAAAGGCAGTTGTCTTGCATTTTAATGGGGAATCTGGGGTCACTATTGCCCCACAAACGATGCTTCTTGAGGATTTTTTAAAGCTCCCCAGAAAATTACCCAAATAAAAAATACCCCTGCCGTTGGCGGGGGTATTTTTTTCTATTCACAAAAAACTATCCACTATCTACTATTATTTGTTATACGTTTCCACCCCTCGCCGCAAAATTTCCATGGCAATTTTTAAATCTTTAGTGTTAAGCACATAGGCAATTCTAATTTCGTTTCTGCCAAGGCCATTAGTGATGTAAAAATCTTTCATTGGGGTAACCATTACTGTTTGCTTTTTATACTGGAAATCCGCGATCATAAATTTTACAAAATCTTCCGCATCTTTAACCGGCAGTCCCACAGCCTGGTAAAACGCGCCTTGAGCTGGCTTAAACACAGCACCTTTTATTTTAGAAAGTCCTTCGGCCACAACTCTTTGCCGCGCCTGGTATTCTTTTACAACCTTATTTACATACGGCGCGCTATTGTTTAAAAGCGGCACCAAGCCCAATTGTTCCAATGTTCCAGCGCTAAGGCGGGCTTGGGCGAATTTTAGGACGGCTGTCATTATTTCCTGGTTAAAGCTAGCAACACAGCCAATGCGCGCTCCGGGCATAGAAAAACGCTTGCTCACGCTGTCCGTGACAATCACATTTTGGCGGGCGCTCTTGTCAGCCAAAAGACAATAAGGCTTGCCGGAAAAACGGATTTCCCGGTAGGTTTCGTCGGAGATAATAAAAAGATTATGCTTTTTTGCTAAGTGTACAATGGCGGCAAGCTCACTAGCGCTCCACAATTTTCCCGTTGGGTTGTCCGGATTAATTACCACAATGGCCTTGGTGCGGGAAGTAATTTTTTTCTCTATAATGCTTGCCGGCGGCATGGCAAAATTCTTTTTTATAGGCAAAATTACAGGCACTAATTTAATTCCCGAAATTACGGAAAAAGATTTGTAGGAAGCATACAAAGGCTCAAAAACAATAATTTCGTCGCCAAAATCCGCCACAGCCTGAAGCGCCAGCATAATCGCCTCGGCACAGCCGACGGTGGGGATGATGCACGAAACAGGCACATTAACGCCAAACTTTTTGTAGTATTTGCTCCACGCTTGTGAATGCGCTTTTATCCCCGGGCTCGGCGCATAAGCCAAAGTTTTTTGGTTATACTTTTTGACCGTACGCATAAACTCGGGCGGCGGTGAAAGGTCCGGGTCCCCGACGTTTAACCTAAACACCTTAATGCCCTTTTTCTCTGCCGCCTGCATAAAAGGCAAAAACTTGCGAATAGGCGAAGCAATCACATTCTGCCCGCGCTTAGATACTTCCAATTTTTTCATACTTTATATGATAATTGTATCATTACCATAATAACAAAAAATGCTAGATTATACCAATTAACCCAACTTTCAGCATATTCTCACATTCTCAAGAATGTGAGAATATTAAAAGGTTTCCAGAAATTTAATTATTCGTAAACCATAAGGCGAAAGGTTATGCCTAACTTGTCGGCCCTGATATCTCTTATTCACTAATCCGGCCTGTGCTAGACGGCGAATGTGCTCTGAAATAGTTTTAAAATTACATTGCAATTGTTTAGCTATATCGTCTACACTCAAACCACCATCTTTTAACAATAAGAACAATACAGAAATACGCCGATGATTGGCAATGCCTTTCTAATTGTTTTGCCGTTTTCATATTTTTTATACTCATTCTCACATTCTTGAGAATGTGAGAATGAGTATTTGATTAATAACTCCAATTCAAATCCCCTTGGTCGGTCGTGACTTTCAGCAATATCAAGCCCGCGAGAGTTTTGTTGATTTTGCCTGTTTGATCCCTGCCCTCAAGCTTGGTTTGGTTTTTGGTAGCATTAAATTCCGCCTCAATATTAAAATCCTTTTTGGACTTCACGCTTTGGCTAAGGGATTTTAAATTACCCTGCTTGTCCAACTGCCATTGAAACTTTAAAACATTTTTGCTTAAATCAACTTTCTTGCCGTTATAAGACAAGGATTTGATTTCGGCTCTAAGACTATGTTTTCTGTCCTTGTCTTGCAAAGCCAAAACAGTTTGATTGCCGGCCGCGTCTGTGGCGGTAATGACATCGCCGCTGTCAACAATTTTAGCCTTTGGAGCGCGGGACAAAAAATCCTTGGGCGGCTTTATAGCGGACGGCAAAGTGGAAGTGGCAATTATGGTGGGCAAGGTGTCCGTGGCTGTAAACTGCAGATCCTGAATCTTTGGATCAAACTCTGAAATCAGTTCCGGGGGAGTTTTGTCTATGGTAAAAATTAAAGTTTGTTCCGGCTCGTTGTTGCCCGCGCGGTCAGTGGAATAAAAAGCCAGGGAGTGCGAACCTTCAGCGGCAACAATAATAGGCCTTGTGGAACTGTATGCTTGATATCCCGCTCCGTCTAAATTATAGTTGGTCTGCAAAACGCCGGAGGTTTGGCTAGGGTCGTTGTTGAGAACCGGGTCAGTTGCCGAAAGAGTGACGTAAACGTCGCTCCGGTAAAACCCGCTCTGGCCCATTAAGCCGGTTACCGTGGAAGTAGAAACCGGCGGGGTTAAGTCCTGAGATTGATTGGCATTAATTACGGAAGATGGCTGAATGGTTTGATCTATCGCGCCATCGCCGTTGCTGTCTAGAGATAATGTAGCTGTACTGCCAAGATTCACCTGTCCTGTTAAAGCAGGCGTGACCGGCAAGTTACTGAACACTTGGGTTTGTTGTATTTGATTGTCGCTAATATCCTGGTCTTTTATTGTAAAAGTTCCGTTCCCCGTACCTTTGATGTTAACAGTATAAGTCTGCCCCTCGCCGTCGGGCAGATACACAAATTTGTGCTCGCCCATAATTTCAAAATCCGCGTTCGGAATATCATTTTGAATTCCGCCGGCAACCAGTCCGGCATGGTTGCCGTTTTGGTCGGTAATATCAATATCAAGCGGACTATAAACGGAAATAGCCTTGCCTTTGAGTTTACATTTTGAAATGTCATTGGTAATTAAATCACTATGTAAAATTGAGCTTTGGGTGGATAAATGACTGCCGCTGATAATATTGACAATTTGTTGCCTAATGCCGTCCTGGCTGGGCATTTTACCGTGCTCAGCTACGAGCGCGTAATATTTATGGTCTTGGTCAATAGGCAAATTGGTGGCGCTTTCCAAAGGCACAGTGCCGTCGCCGGGCGTGTCGCTGGCTAAATCGTAACGGACATGGGCACCGTCGGGTTTTTGGAAATCCAAAACCTGCGAAATCGTCCCTGCTTTGCATCCGACAATACTGTACAAATCCACGCCCGCGGTCCTTAAGTCAAAATTATCATAAGCAACCGTGTGCAAATTTTTTGCGTTGCTTATGGCCTGGCTGTTTAAATTTTTGGGGCCGGCCAGATAAGCATTGGTTTCGTCATAATTCAACTCTTTTTCACTGCTGGTAAAAAATCCGCCCTGAAAAATTTTCACCGGCCCAAATTTTTCCACGTAATACTTGCCGCTGGGCATAAGATCATAAACAATCGGTAAATTCTTGGAAATTTTCTGCATTTCTGAATCTGCCAGCCAGGGAATGCCAAAGCTATCTCCCTCCAGCAAAGTTTTAATCGCCTTGGGCGCTCCGGTATTCGGCACGCCCAAAAAAACCGCTTTGCCAATGTGATTGTCTGCTGGGTGGTTCATTGCATACTGCTTAACTAACAATCCTCCGGTGCTATGAGCCACAACATCAACTTTATCGCTGCCCGTTTGCACCCTAATATCCTGGATTTTTTGCTGCAACAAATCCACCGTAGTACTGCTTGTGCCGCTAATAATTCCGCTTACGCCATAACGCCAGTCATAGGGGAACAAAAATAAATTATCACTTGAGGCCGTCCCCTGCGTATAGCCTTGATTTTGAAATTCTTGGATAAGCCCGTCGGTATAATCAAATAAAATACTGGGCTTTCTTACTACTTCCCCTATGAATAAACTATTGTCTATTGGATTGAGATCTGGTTGAAATTGTAGCGGATCCATAAACTGATCTCCCACATCTGTAAAATTATGCCCTAAATCCAACCATAATTTTTCACTTCCCTTATTTAAATCCGTCCCTAAAACCCCCGGAATTATTAACACGGGGGTTTTAGAATTTTGTTTAGTATTGGTAAAATTACACGTAATGGAACTATAAGGGTAGGCGCTAATTATAGCGACATTTTCGACATACGATATTGAGATAGAAGAGTTGCTGCTGGCACAAGTTATGCTGGCGTTATTCCAACCTGCCAATGAATCCTGTGTTATATAATAAATATCCCCATTGCTTGCCCTGCCACCGGTAAAATTTGAACCGATACCGCTTGTTGTTTGAATGCTGAAATCCTTACTAAAATACAAAGAGGGATTAAAAGCCTGAATATGGAAACTAAAATTACCATCTCCTCCTATTGTATTTTCATTAACAGTGATATTAAAATAAGGAAATGAAAAAGCGGCTTTGGCGTAAGGTCCAATAATCCAACCACTAAGCAAAAATAAAACCAGTATTTTTTTGTACATAATTATGAAAAATTAATATCTATGATTGAAATATTTTAGTATTAAAAACTTATACCATGTCTTAAAGAAAAAACAATATAATAAATAAAACTTGTGGTAAGTAATAATGTTGTCAATACTAAAATTAATAACAATTTGAACCAAATATTAATCTTTTCTTTAAATACGATAATTAAACTACCTATAAGTCCTATTATTTGAAATAATAGGACAAATAATAATAAATATGTATTGTCTGAGACCGTTAAAAAATTTGGTCTAAAAATTTTTACGTTATTACTATTTTGTAATAAATCATATACTAAATTTTCCACGGGGCTCCAGAGGAGTTCGGGGAGAATAAACATTGCTAAAAATATCCCTAACCAAATTTTTTGTTGTTTTTTCATTTATTTTCCTTTACTTATTAAAATTCCCGCCTAGCTTTGGCAAGCAGGCAGATAAAAAATCCGCCAAAAAGTAGCGGTTTGAAATCAAAGGTTATTTAACTGCCGAAATTTTGTTTCACCGCCCCAATTTTTTTTGTCAGCCCAATTCTACCAAAAAATAACAAAAAAATCCAGATTTTGTCCTGTGTATAAGTTTTTATGCCCTATGGGTCACTATTCGCGCGAATAGTGACCCATAGGGAGATTACAACAAAGAAAGTAATTGCTTCAACAAAGCCGATTTGCTGTCAGGAAGAAAATAGAAGACACGGAGGTTCTGCTGTTCGCGGTCCACAAAATCGGCCGTAGCCAAAATCCGCAAATGCTTGGAGGTGGATTTAATGCGGAGCTTAATTTCCTTGGCAATTTCCCCTACCGAGGCTTTGTGATGCTCTTTAAGATATTTAACAATAATCAAACGGCGGCGGTTTGCCAAAGCCTTATACTGCTTTTCCAAATCTTTCATATGCCTAAATTATATCACACCTTAAACCCGGCGCCTATTCGCGCGAATACTGTCCCAGGTTGTTTTAATAAAAACCGTCCTCTTCCCTCCCCCGCCTGGGTTATATCTGCTTTGGGTGGTTAAATATGTTTTTGTTTATAATCCTCTCCGATTTTCCAGACTCCCTTTTCCCGAAAAGCCGGAATGGTCTGACGCCGCGCTGAATTAATCAAAGCATGGATAGACTTTTTATAATTCTTCGCATAATCCGCGAGCCCAATTATTGTCTCCCCTGACAAATAAGTTATTCGTTTATGTAACGACTCGGCTAATGCCAGAGCAAAAATTTTTTCCATTGTTTTAGCTTTTTTATTATCCCGATATTCTTTGAAGGAGCCATAGTAAACCTGTTTTTCCTTATCACGTAGCATAACTGTCGGAAATCCAAGCTGGAGCAGTTGAAAATTTATCAATACCCGGCCAATGCGGCCATTGCCGTCGCAAAACGGATGAATAGTTTCAAAATCCAAATGGAACTTGGCAATTTTATCCAAAAAATACAAAGAGTGGTTGCTGGAATATTCCACTAAAGCCGATTCTATCATGCGCTCTACATATTCAGGCGCCGGCGCCACATGGGTGCCCACCCGCACATATTCCCCCGCCTTCCTGAACCGCCCGGCAATATTGTCGTTAATATTGGCAATCAACATTTTATGCGTCAACAAAATTAGATCCTTCGATAATTCCAGACTTTGAGCCTTGGCGCTTATATACTCCATTACCCGGCCTAAATTTTTTGCCTCAAAAACTTCACGCACCGAAACATTCCGCGAAACTTCCAAATCAAGTAAGATCTTCTCCGTCTCTTTTAAAGTAAGCGTGGAATTCTCAATAGCGTTGGAATTAAAAACGCTTTCGGATAACTCGGCTTCATCAATAATTTTAAGCAGAGCCAGTTTGCCTTGGCGCAAACGGTCATATTCTGCTTTAAGAGCATTAATGCGGTTTTTGATTATGTTATTAGTAGCCATATACTAATATAATAGCAAATTAACGCTTTTTTGTCAAATAATCGTTAATTTGCTTAAAAATTGACCATATTAACGCCTTTTTAAAAAATATATTCAAACCACAAAATCAAAAATCACGACACCCGGCGCCTATTTCCGCCAAACCTGCCTGTCGGCCAGGCAGGGGCGGACAGGCGCGCTTGCCCCGTGAGATGCGAAGCATATTCTACGGGGCGAATAGTGACCTGATGGCTTGGGGGAGGGCAATTCCATAGAATGGT
>Ga0080064_1002609_pt1 | contig 29690 bp, 26 predicted proteins | sample Subgrocontami54m_FD_69260 | JGI IMG/M metagenome (GOLD analysis project Ga0080064, IMG submission 69260) | Subsurface groundwater microbial communities from S. Glens Falls, New York, USA - GMW46 contaminated, 5.4 m (SPADES assembly) (version 2) ...
CGGCTGGGAGTGCCCAAACTCGCCGACTAACCTCAACCCATCGAACCGCCCGGTGCGGACCCGCATGCCGGGTGGTGTGGCAGGGGACGCGGAGGCACTACCTCCGCGCCCCTATGCCGATCGGTGGAATTATCGCGACCTGAATACGCGGTCGCTATGATCGGAGCGGTTTCCGCTCGTCCCCCGTTTACTACCGATACGGACTGCCTTCGGTGTGGGCGTAAACCAACAGCACCGCCGTCGGCAGGAACAGGCCGATGACGCCTTTCAAAGCCTTGGCGCGCGCCTCTGGCGTCGGATCGCCGGAATAGACTGCCGGCGCCTTTGCCTTCACGACTTTCGCCCTCTTTTTCGCAGCTTCGGCATTGGTGGCGAAGGATGCCGCCAGCAAGACCGCCAGTAACAGTGCGCACCTGCGCATGTGACTCTCCCATATTGCCCGACCGGAAAGCCCAGCCGTGCCGATCATGGGTCTTAGCCGAAGGAAGGGGAACGGGTCGGTGAGAGTCTATCAACCGTTTTCCGGAGCAGGCCTGCGCATCGTGCCGCCCCGGCCAGCAGGTGTTGTTCAGCCGGCGGCCGCGTTGGGTGCCGATTTCGCGTCCGTCTGGTCCTGCGGGGGCGCGAACAGTTTCACCAAAGCGCGCTTGATCGCCGCCTGGCGGGGAGCGGCGGTGATTTGCGCTCCGAACAGGTCGGTGACGTAGAACACGTCCACCACGCGCTCGCCGAACGTGGCCACATGGGCGGAGGCGATATTGAGGCTGAGCCGCGACAGCGTGGCGGTCAGCTCGAACAGCAAGCCGGGCCGGTCGAGGCCGGTGACCTCCACCATGGTGTAGCGGTTTGACCACTGGTTGTTGATGGTGACGTCGGGCTCGATGGCGAAGGCCTTGATGCGGCCTTTCGGCGGCGCGCGCTTGGCCACCAAGTCCGGCAGCTTGAGATCGCCCCGCAATGCCTTTTCGATGGTTTCCGCAACACGGGCGGCGCGCCGCTGCTCGTCCTCGTCGCGCTCGAACTCGCGCGACAGTGCAATGGTGTCGAGCGCACGCCCGTCGGTGGTGGTGAAAATCTGCGCGTCGACGATGTTGGCGCCGGCCATCGCGCAGGCGCCGGCGATGGTTGACAGCAGCCAAGGATGATCGGGAGCAAATACGGTCAGCTCGGTGGCGCCGCGCGTTGCGTCGAAACCGATCTGGATGGCGAGCGATTGCTCCGCGTCCTCGGCCGTCCGCAGGAAACGGGCATGGGTCAGTTTGTGCGGCAGGTCCACTTTCAGCCAATAGGCCGGATAGTGGCGGGCGACATAGGCATCGAGCCGCTCCGGCGGCCAGTCCGCCAGCTCGGCCTTGAACTCGGCCTGCGCCATGGCGACGCGCTGGGCGCGATTGACCTCGGAGAATCCGCCGGTCAGCGTGGGTTCGGTTTCGTAGTAGAGCGTGCGCAGCAGTTGCGCTTTCCAGCCGTTCCACACGCCGGGGCCGACGGCCTTGATGTCGGCGGTGGTCAGAATGGCGAGCAGCTTCATGCGTTCCACAGATTGGACGACGGCGGCGAAATTCTCGATCGTCTTGCGATCCGACAGGTCGCGCGACTGCGCCACGCTCGACATCACCAGGTGGTTCTCCACCAGCCAGGCGACCGTGTCGGTCTCCGCCGCCGAAAATCCCAGCTGCGGGCAGAAGCGTCGCGCAATGCGGGCACCGGCGATCGAGTGATCCTCGATGCGGCCCTTGGCGATGTCGTGCAGGAACAGCGCCACGTAAAGCAGCGCGCGATGCTCCGGCTGGATAGTGCGCATCAGCTCGCTGGCGAACGCCATGTCCTCGCTTTGGCCGGCATCGATTTCCGACAGGATGCCGATGCAGCGCAGCAGATGTTCGTCTACGGTGTAGTGGTGATACATGTTGAATTGCATCATTGCGACGATGCGGCCGAAGGCGCGAACGAAATGACCGAGAACGCCGGCTTCGTTCATGCGCCGCAACACCGTCTCGGCGTCGTTCTTCGAGGTCAGGATTTCCAGAAACAGCCGGTTGGCTTCCTCGTTTTCGCGCAGCTGGCCGTCGATCAGCTTGAGCGAACGCCGGATCGCGCGCATCGCGTCGGGGTGGAACGCGAGATTGTATTTCTGCGCGAGGTGGAACACGCGGATCAGGTTGACCGGGTCGCGCTCAAATACGCTCGGCGCTGAATCGACCACCATGATGCGATTGTAGTCGACGATGAAATCGTCCGTTTCGGTGAGCGAACGACGCACCGGCGGCCGGAACTTGGCCATCACGCGGCTCAGCACCGGCATCGCCTTGGCCTGGCTGTCCTCCAGCTCGCCGCACAGAATGGCGGTGAGATCGCCGACGTCCTTGGCGATCAGGAAGTAATGCTTCATGAACCGCTCGACGTCGCGCAGGCCCGGATGCTCGGTATAGCCAAGCCGCACCGCAACCTCGCGCTGGATGTCGAATGACAGGCGCTCTTCCGGTCGGCCGCTGAGGAAATGCATGTGACAGCGCACCGACCACAGGAAGTCCTCACAACGCTTGAACAGCGCATATTCCTGCTTGTCGAATACGCCCTTGTCGATCAATTCCTCCGGCTCGCGCACGCGGTAGACGTATTTGGCGATCCAGAACAAGGTGTGCAGATCGCGCATCCCGCCCTTGCCGTCCTTGATATTGGGCTCGACCAGATAGCGCGACTGGCCGGCGCGCCGGTGGCGCTCCTCGCGCTCGGCGAGCTTGGCGGCGACGAATTCCGCGGCGGTGCCGGCCGCCACGTCCTTGTCGAAGCGGGCGGTCAACTCGTCGTACAGCTTGCGGTCGCCCACCAGATAGCGCGCTTCCAGGATGGCGGTGCGGATGGTCATGTCCGACTTGGCCTGCCGGATGCACTCGTTGATCGAGCGGGTGGCGTGGCCGACCTTCAGTCCCATGTCCCACAGGCAATAGAGGATCGCCTCGGCGACGGACTCACCCCAGGCGGTTTGCTTGTAAGGCAGGACGAACAGCAGATCGATGTCGGAGCCCGGCGCCAACCGGCCGCGCCCGTAACCGCCGGTGGCGACGATCGCCATACGCTCGGCTTCCGACGGATTGCGCGAGGGATAAAGATGTTTCTCCGCGAATTCGAACAGCACACGGATGATCTCGTCATGCATGACGCATAGCCGTTCGGCGCAGCGCCGCCCGTGGCGGTCCTGCAGCAGCATCTGCTCGGCGGTGGCGCGTCCCTGCAGCAGCGCGGCCTTGAGCCGTTGTGCGACGGCGGTGCGCATTTCGCGTTCGTCGCCGCGATGCGCGCGGCTGAGCTGTTCAAGCTCGGCTGCAACCGCCGTCGCGTCGAACAGTTCGGCGGAGCGGGGCTGAGCATGGTCGGCGGGGGTCAGCATGGCTCTCGGATAGCGGAGGGCGGTGGTCGTGTCACGATTCACCCGGACGACGGCAAGCAAGGCCAAGGCCCACCGGAGCTCGTCAAAATAAATTTTTCTATTATTTCAGGCTGCGGAATGATGATTTTCTTATTTATCCCGTAGATCCGTGTCTTTTAGAATAATTCTATTACCGAACGTTGGCCCTTCCATCGCGGCGAGCGTTATTGCGTGGTGTATCAGATCTTGAAGGACGGGGTGCCGATCGAGGTCAAGCTCAGGCCTACGGGCTATCGGCCGCCTTCGCCTTCAGCGCATAGAGCGCTTCCATGGCCTCGCGCGGCGACATCTCGTCGGGATGCAGCGCTTTGAGCGCCGCAACCACGGTCGCCGCGGCGTCCGGCGGCGCCTCGGATGCCGGTTTCGGAGCGGCGGAAAACAGCGGCAAATCTTCGAAGCCGCGCGCCGGCGCGGCGCGGTTCTCCGCCTCCAATCCGGCCAGCACCACCTTGGCGCGCTCGATCACGGCGGGCGGCAGGCCGGCGAGTTTCGCAACCTGAATGCCGTAGCTGCGATCGGCCGCGCCCGGCACCACCTCGTGCAGGAACACCACGTCGCCCTGCCATTCCTTCACCCGCGCGGTGGCGTTGAACAGGCGCGGCAGCTTGGCGGCGAGTGCGGTCAGTTCGTGAAAATGGGTGGCGAACAGCGCGCGGCAGCGGTTCTGCTCATGCAGATGCTCGATGGTGGCCCAGGCGATCGACAGCCCGTCGAAGGTAGAGGTGCCGCGGCCGATCTCGTCGAGGATCACCAGCGCGCGCTCGCCGGCCTGATTGAGGATCGCCGCGGTCTCCACCATCTCGACCATGAAGGTGGAGCGCCCGCGCGCCAGATCGTCGGCGGCGCCGACGCGCGAGAAAAGCCTATCCACCACGCCGATGCGGGCGCGGCGCGCCGGCACGAAACTCCCCATCTGGGCGAGGATCGCGATCAGCGCGTTCTGCCGCAAGAAGGTGGATTTGCCGGCCATGTTGGGACCGGTAAGGAGCCAGATGCGGCCGGCGGAGGCCTGTGCCGGTGGCGACAGGTCGCAATCATTGGCAACGAATGGGCCGCCGTCGGTGGCAAGCGCCTGCTCAACCACCGGATGCCGTCCGCCCGCGATCACGAACTCGAGCGTGTCGTCCACCTCCGGGCGCACATAGTCACGCTCGACGGCAAGCTGGGCCAGCGATGCGGCGACATCGAGCGCGGCGAGCGCTTCCGCCGCGGCCTTGATGGCGTCGGCCACGGCGATCACCGTTGCCGCCAGCCGCTCGAAGGTTTCGAGCTCAAGCCCAAGCGCGCGGTCGGCGGCGCTGGCGATCTTGGCTTCCAGCTCGCCCAGCGCGGTAGTGGAAAAGCGCACTTGCCCCGCGAGCGTCTGGCGATGGATGAAGCTCGCATTCAGCGGCGGCGCCAGAAACTTCTCGCCGTTCTGAGCGGTGACCTCGACAAAATAGCCCAGCACATTGTTGTGGCGGATCTTGAGCGAGCGCACGCCGGTATCCTCGGCATAGCGCGCCTGCAGCGTGGCGATCACCCGGCGGGATTCGTCGCGCAGCGCCCGCGCTTCGTCGAGCGCTGCGTCATGGCCCGCCCGCACAAAGCCGCCGTCACGCTTGAAGGCGGGAAGCTCGTCCGCCAGGGCCGCCGCAAGCGCAGCCGCGATCGCGGGGTCAGGCCGCTGCAGCGCCGCCGCTGCTTGCACGATCTCGACGGGCAGGTCGCCGCGCGCTTCGATCTCCTTGGCGAGACTGGCGGATGCCGCGATGCCGTCGCGGATAGCGGCGAGGTCGCGCGGCCCGCCGCGTGCGACCACCAGGCGCGCCAGCGCGCGGGCGAGATCGGGCGCTGCTTTGAGGCGTGCCCGCGCCGCGCCGCGCAACCCGGCATCGGCTACGAAAAATGCCACGGCGTCGTGCCGCTGCGCGATCGCCGGCGGGTCGGTGAGCGGCGCCGCCAACCGTTGCGCCAGCAGGCGGGAGCCGGCCGCGGTGATGGTGCGGTCGATGGCCGCGAGCAGGGAGCCGCGGCGTTCGCCCGACAGCGTGCGCACCAATTCGAGATTGCTGCGCGTCGCCTGGTCGATGGCGAGCGTGGCGCCTTCGGCTTCACGCACTGGGGGCGACAGCGGCGGCCGCTTGCCGAGCTGGGTGCGTTCCACATAGGTGACGCAGGCGGCCGCGGCGGTCAGTTCCAGGCGCGACAGCGCGCCGAAAGCCTCGCTGGTCGCCACCGAGAAATAGTTTGCCAACCGCCGCTCGGCGCTGGCGCCGTCGAACACGTCGCGTGTGACCGGCGTCACCTGCGGTAGCGTGCGCAGATAGGGCGCGAGCTCCGCGTCGGCATGCAGCGCGTCGGAAACGACGATCTCGCCCGGCTCGAGTCGCGCGATGGCGGCCGCTAACCCGAGGCGGTCACACTCGGCGATGCGGAACTCGCCGGTGGAAATGTCGATCCAGGCGAGCGCGAACCGGCTGTCCTCGTCCGCCGACGCGCGGGCGCGCGCGATTGCGAGCAGATAGTTGTTGCGCGTGGCATCAAGCAGCGTGTCTTCGGTGAGCGTGCCCGGCGTCACCAGCCGCACGACGTCGCGGCGCACCACGCTCTTGTTGCCACGCCGGCGCGCCGCCGCCGGGTCCTCCAGCTGCTCGCACACCGCGACGCGATGGCCGAGCGCGATCAGCCGATGCAGATATTCGTCGGACCGCTCGACCGGCACCCCGCACATCGGAATGTCGCGGCCGAGATGCTTGCCGCGCTTGGTGAGCATGATGCCGAGCGCGCGGGCGGCGGTCTCGGCGTCCTCGAAGAACAATTCATAGAAATCGCCCATCCGGTAGAACAGCAGGCAGTCCGGATTGGCGGCCTTGATCTCGATATATTGCTCCATCATCGGGGTGACGCGGCCGGCGCCGTCGGCGGGCGCGCCGGACTCAAAACCGGACGGAACTAAGGGGCGGGCGGCTTCCATGATGCCGCGACGCTAGCAGATGCGGCGGGCGGTTTCATGGGGCGCCTGCAAAGCGCCCACAGGGGATCGGTCGAGTCAGTTCACCAGCTTGGTGCCGGTCAGCCGCTCCAGATTCTGGAAATAGATTTTGTCGCGGTCGGCTTGCGGGATATCGAGCTCGTCCAGGATCTTGATGGTTTCGCGGATGAAACCGGGACCCTTCTCGGGATCGAACGGACAGTCCGAGGCGAACACGATCTTGTTGATGTCATAGAAGGCAAGCCCGCACAGCGTCGCGCCCTTGGAGCCGAAGGCGGCGCTATCGGCGATGAAATCCTGTTTGAAATAATCCAGCGGCCGTTTCTTCAGGCTCTGGCGCAACGCCACGTAGTCTTCATCGGTGGTGCGGGTGCCGAGCTGGTCCCAGCCCGGCCCGACGCGGCCTTCCAGCATCGGGATGATGCCGCCGAAATGGTGCACGATGATCTTCAGCTCTGGATACTTGTCCAGGGTCTTCGAGAATACCAGCCGCGACATGGCGGCGCCGGTCTCGTAGGACCAGCCGAGCGCCCACCAGATCTCATACAGCGACTTTTGTTCGTCGACGTAATCCGGATACGCGGCGGTGCGCGCCGGATGCATCCAGATCGGCTTGCCGAGCTTCTCCATGGCGGCAAAGAATTGCTCGAATTCCGGCCGGTCGAGCGGCTTGCCCTTGACGTTGGTGTAGATCTGCACCCCGAGCGCGCCCAGCTCCTTGATCGCGCGCTCGGCCTCGCGCACGCCGGCGTCCGGCGCTCCCAGCGAGACCTGCGCGACCCAGCCGGGAAACTGGTCGCGATGCTTGGCGGTGATCTCGGCAAAGCCGTCATTGACCAGCTTGCAGAGGTCATCCACCTCGTTCGGCCCGACGATCGTTTCCATCGGCGGCATCGGATAGGACAGGATCTGCGCATAGTCTGGGAACTGATCGACCAGCTTTCTGCGCAGGTCGAGGTCGTGCAGCACCGGCACGTTCCGCATGCGCTTGCCGATGTCTTTCAAGTCGCCGGCAATCTCGTTCATCTTGTCGAGGAACGGCTTCGGGATGAAATGGGTGAAGGCGTCGATGCGCATGGGTGGTTCTCCGGTGGCGTCGTACGGGCGCCAGCTTGCTTGTCTCGCCGGATGACGGACGAACAAAGGCAGACGCGCGTTGTTATCGCGTCGGCCTGTCGGAGTCTATGATTGGACCTGCGGCGCGTCCACTCAGCGCATGGCGCCGGTTCTTTCGCCGAAATAGGCGACGGCGCCAGGATGAAACGGAACGTCGATATTGCTGTAGAGGCCGACCGGGTCCATGTTGGCGAACAGCGGAAGAGCCTTGGCCAGCAGGCTACGGTTCTCGGCGATGGTGGCGATGATGGCCCGAATGCGCGACGCCGGCACGGCCGCGTTGGTGAACATCGTATAATCGTAGAACATGGTCGAGATCGGCTCCCTGACGCCCGCCCGATTGGGCGCCGGCGCCACCTTGCCGATATAGGCGGTGAGGAATTGCTTCTTCAGCGCGATCAGCGCGGACGGGCCGTCATCCAGTGAAAGATAACGGATGCCGACCGCGGCATCGGCCTCCGCCACTTTCGGGCTGCCGATGGCGAAACTCGTGGTGTCGATCTTTCCGGCAATGAAGGCATCGACACCGGCCACCACGTCTGGAACCTGCACTGTCTTGAGGTCCTTGGCGGTCAGTCCGCCGGTCGCCAGCATGGCGTCGATATTGTTCCTGACGGTTTCCTGGCTGGCAAAACCATAGGCGACTGCCTTGCCCTTGAGATCCTGCACCGTCCTGATCGTCGAGTCGTCGCGAACGAACAGCCCGACCTTGATCGGAAACAGCACCGCCACGGTTCGCAGCCGTGGGTTGGCTCGCTTGTCGAAGCCACCAACGCCATGAAACGCCTCGTAGAGTTCGAGCGTGTTGGCGAAACCGATATCGATCTCGCCGGAATTGACGCGCGGGAGCAGCGTTCCTGTGCCGCTCTGCGGCCGCATCTCGACGGCGATCCCACCCGCTTCCTGCAGCGCCTTGGCGACGGCGGCGCCGATGGAAAAGGTCAGCGTGCCCTTGAGGCTGGTGCCGATCGTGAGTGGCTGCTGGGCCACGGCCGGGGTGGCGGCGGCGAAAGCGAAGGCAATGGCGGCAAAAAGCAGTTTCTTCACGGCGTACTCCACACAGATGCGGTGACGCAGTCGCCGGAGAGGGCTCATCGAGCCGATATCATCGGGCGCTTCGGCTCTCTGCCGAAACTTTCACCCGCGTCGCGACGAATTCCGCCGCGGGCGCGGATCGTTGCGTTAGGCGTCAATCAAACCGCGTCCGTGTTAATCCGCAGTGAATTTGTCGATAATGTTTTTCGGAATTGCCTGCGATTTAAGGCGAGTAGGATCGTTCGGATCGCTTACCGCCCAAACCCTTATCTCGATACCTTCGACGGCGAGCGCCTCGCCCTTCATTAAGCGGTGGTTCACCACGAAGCTCGAGCGCCGGAATTCGGCGACGGTCGTCTCGATGGTGACGTCGTCGCTGAATTTGGAAGGAATGATGAAGCGGGCGCTCGCATCGACCAGTGGATAGCCGATCATGCCGCAGGCCTCGAAGAACTTTGCGGCCGTCATGCCGAGCGCGCGTTCGAACAGCGCTGTGGTGGAGGTGTCGAACATCTCGAAATAGCGCGGATAGAAAACGATGCCGGCGGGATCGCAATCCTTCCACTCGATGCGCACGGTCCGTCGATTGATGAGCATGCCGCGTCCCTTCGTCAGCGTAGGTTGGTATTGTCGGCGTTCGGTGGCATTTCTGCTGGAATGGGTCAAGCGCTCGGCCTCGCCGGAGCGCTGCAAAAGTCTCTGTCCCACTGCGCTTTCGCGGCATTTGACCCTGCCGGTCATGGCCCGTAAGTTTCCAAAGCGCTCAAGGCCACAGGATGCGTTCGATGCCGCGTTTTCTCTCCCTTGCCGAAGCGGTGGAGGACACCATCCGGGACGGCGACACGGTGGCGATGGAGGGGTTCACCCATCTCATCCCCCATGCCGCGGGCCACGAGGTCATCCGACAGCGCCGCAAGCGCCTCACGCTCATCCGCATGACGCCCGACCTGATCTACGATCAGCTCATCGGCATGGGCTGCGCGGAGAAGGTGGTGTTTTCCTGGGGCGGCAATCCCGGCGTCGGCTCGCTGCATCGCCTGCGCGACGCCATCGAGAACGGCTGGCCCAATCCGCTGGCGATCGAGGAGCACTCGCACGCCGCCATGGCCAATGCCTACGAGGCCGGCGCCGCCGGGCTGCCGCTGGCGGTGTTTCGCGGCTATCTCGGCGTCGATCTTGCCAAGGTCAATCCGAAGATCAAGCGCGTCACCTGTCCGTTCACCGGCGAGCAGCTTGCCGCGGTGCCGGCGCATCGGCCCGACGTCGCCGTCATTCATGCCCAGAAAGCCGACCGCGCCGGCAATGTGCTGATCGAAGGCATCGTCGGTGTGCAGAAGGAAGTGGTGCTGGCGTCCAAGCGCTCGATCGTCACGGTCGAGGAGGTGGTGGACGATTTCGGGCCGCGCAGCTTCAATGCCGTGATCTTGCCGAGCTGGACCGTCGGCGCCGTGGTCGTGGTGCCGGGCGGCGCCTATCCGTCCTATGCCCAGGGTTACTATGCGCGCGACAATGCGTTTTACATCAATTGGGATCCGATCGCGCGCGAACGCGACGGCTTTCTCGCCTGGATGAAGACCAACGTGATGGAAAAGGGACCCGAGGTATTTGCCGATCACGTGCGCCGCCTGGGCGTGGCTGCGGAATAGAACAACATGGCGCAGAACTACACCCCGACCGAAATGATGACGATCGCTGCCGCGCGCGCGTTGCGCAACGAGGACGTCTGTTTCGTCGGCATCGGCATGCCGTCGGCGGCGGCCAACCTGGCGCGGCTCAGCCATGCGCCCGACATCACGCTGATCTACGAGTCCGGCACCATCGCCACCAAGCCGGACGTGCTACCGCTCTCGATCGGCGACGGCGATTTGTGCGAGACCGCGCTGACCACGGTCGCGGTGCCGGAAATGTTCCGCTACTGGCTGCAAGGCGGGCGCATGAGCGTGGGCTTTCTCGGCGGTGCGCAGATCGACCGCTTCGCCAATCTCAACACCACGGTGATCGGCCCCTATGACAAGCCGAAGGTGCGGCTGCCCGGGGGCGGCGGCGCGCCCGAGATCGCCAGCGCCTGCGGCGAGATTTTCATCATCATGAACCAGTCCAAGCGCAGCTTTGTCGGCAAGCTCGACTTCATCACCTCCATGGGCCACGGCGAGGGCGGCGATCACCGCGCCCGGCTCGGCCTCAAGACCAAGGGCCCGACCCGGCTGGTGACCGATCTTTGTATTTTCGAGCCGGACCCGCAGAGCAAGGAGATGACCGTGACCGCGATCCATCCGGGCGTTACCCGCGAGCAGATCGACGGCAATACCGGCTGGCCGGTGCGTTATGCGGACAAGGTCGACGAGACCGAGCCACCCACCGCCCGCGAGCTAGACGTGTTGCGCGAATTGCATGCCCGAACCGCAAGTCGGCTATAGCCGACTTGCGTAATATATGCGCCGATCTCGGGTAAACCCGAGATCGGTGGCCGAGCACCTCAGGGTGACGGATCAGTGGTTGAGAGTAGGGCAAACAAATGACTGAGTTACGCGATGTCTTTCTCTGTGACGCGGTGCGAACGCCGATCGGCCGCTATGGCGGGTCGCTGGCCAAAGTCCGGGCCGACGATCTCGCCGCCATTCCGATCAAGGCGCTGATCCGGCGCAATCCGCAAGTCGACTGGTCGCAACTCGACGAGGTGATTTTCGGCTGCGCCAACCAGGCCGGCGAAGATAACCGCAATGTGGCGCGCATGGCGGCGCTGCTGGCGGGACTGCCCGACACGGTGCCCGGCGTCACCGTCAACCGGCTCTGTGCCTCGGGACTGGACGCGGTGGGGGGCGCAGCGCGCGCCATCCGCGCCGGCGAAATCGATCTGGCCATTGCCGGCGGCGTCGAATCGATGACGCGGGCGCCCCTGGTCATGGGCAAAGCGAGCGAGGCGTTCCAGCGCAGCGCCGAAATCCACGACACCACCATCGGCTGGCGTTTCGTCAATCCATTGATGAAGCAGCAATACGGCGTCGATTCCATGCCGGAAACCGGCGAGAACGTGGCCGAGGACTACCAAGTGTCGCGCGCCGACCAGGACTGCTTTGCGCTGCGCTCCCAGCAGCGCGCCGGCAAGGCGATCGCGTCCGGCTATTTTGCCGAGGAGATCGTCGCGGTCGAGACGCCGGGCGGCAAGGCCGGGCCCATCACCGTCGACAAAGACGAGCATCCGCGACCCGACACCACGGCCGACGTACTCGCCAAGCTGAAACCCTTCGTGCGTAACCCGGGCACGGTGACTGCAGGCAATGCGTCGGGCGTCAACGATGGCGCCGCCGCCATGATCCTCGCTTCGGCGGAAGCCGTGAAGACTCACGGCTTGACCCCGCGGGCGAAAATCCTCGGCATGGCGTCGGCGGCTGTGCCGCCGCGGATCATGGGGATCGGTCCGGTGCCTTCGACCCGCAAGCTGATGCAGCGGCTTGGGCTCAAGATCGGCGATTTCGATCTGATCGAGCTCAATGAGGCCTTCGCCTCGCAGGGTTTGGCGGTGCTGCGTCAGCTCGGCATTGCCGATGCCGCCGACCATGTGAACCCGCACGGCGGAGCGATTGCGCTCGGACATCCGCTCGGCATGTCGGGAGCGCGCCTGGCGCTGACCGCGGTGCATGGGCTGGAGAAACGCGGAGGCCGGCTTGCGCTCGCCACCATGTGCGTTGGTGTGGGGCAGGGGGTTTCGCTCGCGCTCGAACGGCTGTCCTGAACAAGCAGAACACGAGTCCGCAATGACACTGCAATATCCCGTCGAAAGTCTGCAAGCGTTCCCGCCGCGCCTGGTGCCGGCCTATGGCTCGACGCCCAAGCGCGCGCCGCTCAAGCCGCTGATCCTCGCACCGCATACGCTCGGCGAACTCACTGGCCCGGTCTATGGTCACGAAACGGTGCGGCTGGGCGACGAGGACCTCACCAAGCAGCACCAGGGCGAGCCGCTCGGCGAACGCATCATCGTGCACGGCCGCGTGCTCGGCGAGGACGACCGCCCGGTGCCGAATGCGCTGGTCGAAATCTGGCAGGCCAATGCCGCCGGGCGCTACGTGCATGTAGTGGATCAGCATCCGGCTCCGCTCGATCCCAATTTCACCGGCGCCGGCCGCACCCGGACCGACCAGGACGGACACTACAAGTTCGTCACCGTGAAGCCCGGCGCCTATCCCTGGCGCAACCACAACAATGCCTGGCGGCCGGCGCATATCCACCTGTCGGTGTTCGGCCATTCGTTCCTGTCGCGGCTGGTGACGCAGATGTATTTCCCGGGCGACCCGCTGTTTCCGTTCGATCCGATCTTCAACTCGGTGCCTGACGAGAACGCGCGGGCGCGCATGGTGTCGCGTTTCGACCTGGAGAACACGGTGCCGGAATGGGCGCTCTGCTTCAAATTCGACATCGTGCTGCGCGGCCGCAACGCGACGCCGGTGGAGCAGTAGGATGAGCGGCATCACGCCATCGCAGACGGTTGGGCCGTTCTTCGCCTATGGGCTCACGCCCACCGGGAAATATCCGTGGAACGACGCCTTCGGCGCGAATCTGGTGACGTCGGACGTAAGCGGCGAGCGCATCCGCATCGCAGGCAAGGTCTATGACGGCGACGGCAAGCCCATACCGGATTCCCTGATCGAGATCTGGCAGGCCGACGCCCAGGGCCGCTACGCCCATCCGGATGACCGCCGCGCGCTACCAAACGCCTCGTTCAAGGGTTTCGGCCGCGCCGGCGCCGACCAGGACGGCGCGTTCAGCTTCGAGACCATCAAGCCCGGCCGGGTGCCGGGTCCCGGTGGAAAAATGCAGGCGCCACACATTCTGGTTGCGGTGTTTGCGCGCGGCATGCTGCGGCAGAGCTACACCCGCATCTATTTTGCCGACGAGGCCAGCAACGCCGACGATCCTGTCCTGGCGCTGGTGCCGCAGGAGCGCCGTGACACCCTGATTGCCAAGCGCGGCATGGCCAACGGCAAGCCGATCTATAGCTGGGACATCCGGATGCAGGGCGAGCAGGAAACGGTGTTCTTCGAAGTGTGATAGCCTGCTGGCAGTGCTAGGCTTCAAACGAACAATCCGCCAGCAAAGGGAGGAGATTTCCCATGTCGCGTAGTTCGTTCGTCACCGGTCTTGCCATTGCCTTCGCCGCGCTCGTCACCGGCCCGGCCAAGGCTCAGGAAACCGTCAAGATCGGCCTGATCCTGCCGATGACCGGCCCGCAGGCCTCCACCGGCAAGCAGATTGATGCCGCCGTGAAGCTTTACATGCAGCAGAACGGCGCGACCGTCGCCGGCAAGCGGATCGAAGTGCTGCTCAAGGACGACGGCGCCGTTCCCGACAATACCAGGCGCCTGGCACAGGAGCTGATCGTCAACGACAAGGTCGCAGTGCTCGCCGGCTTCGGTGTGACGCCGGCTGCGCTCGCGGTCGCGCCGCTCGCCACCCAGGCCAAGACGGTCCAATTGGTGATGGCAGCGGGCACCTCGATCATCACCGAGCGTTCGCCCTATATCGCACGCACCAGCTTCACGCTGGCGCAATCCACCGTGCCGATGGCCGACTGGGCCGCCAAGAACGGCATCAAGCGTGTCGTCACCATGGTGTCCGATTATGCGCCCGGCGCCGACGCGCAGAATTCCTTCAAGGACGCCTTCACCAAAGCCGGCGGCCAGGTGCTCGAGGAAATCAAGTTTCCATTGGCCAATCCCGACTTCGCGCCGTTCATGCAACGCGCCGCCGATGCCAAGCCGGACGCCATCTTCGTGTTCGTGCCGTCCGGCCAGGGCAGCTTGTTCCTCAAGCAATATATCGATCGCGGTCTGCACAAGGCCGGCATCAAGGTGATCGGGCCCGGCGACGTGACCGACGACGATCTGATCAACGGCATGGGCGACGCGGTGATCGGCACCGTCACCGCGCATTTCTATTCCGCTGCCCATCCCTCGCCCGCGAACAAGGCGTTTGTCGCAGCGTTTCGCAAAGCCAGCAACTTCCGGCCCAATTTCATGGCGGTCGGCGGCTATGACGGCATGCACCTGATCTATGAGGCCTTGAAAAAGACCGGCGGCAAGACCGACGGCGACTCGCTGATCGCCGCCATGAAGGGCACAAAATGGGAAAGCCCGCGCGGCCCGATCTCGGTCGACCCCGATACCCGCGATATCATTCAGAATATTTACATCCGCAGGGTCGAGCGGGTGGGCGGCGAACTCTACAATGTCGAGTTCGCGACCATCGAGGCGGTGAAGGATCCGGTGAAGGCGGCCGCGAAAAAGTAGCATATGCGGCGGCGGGGTGCGACATCGCACCCCGCTGAGCCTGCCGGCGGGTCGGGGCGATGTTGACCATTCTTTTCGACGGTATCGCCTACGGCATGCTGCTGTTCGTGCTGGCATGCGGGCTGTCGGTCACACTTGGGCTGATGAATTTCGTCAATCTCGCCCACGGCGCTTTTGCCATGGCCGGCGGCTACGTCACCGTGGTGGTGGTGAACCGTTATGGCGTGCCGTTCTTCGCGGCGCTACTGATCGCCTTCCTGGTGACCGCGCTGATCGGCGCGCTGCTCGAGCGCACGCTGTATGTGCACGTCTATCAGAAGAGCCATCTCGACCAGGTGCTGTTTACCATCGGCCTCGTGTTCATGGCGGTGGCCGCAGTCGACTATGTGATGGGCTCGCAGCAGGTGTTCGTGCAGATCCCGGCGATGCTGCAGGGGCGTTTCGATTTTTTCGGCGTCGGCATCAGCAAATATCGCCTCTTGATCATCGTGATCTGCGGGCTGCTCACCCTGGCGTTGCAGTTGATCCTGACTGGCACGCGGTTCGGGAGCCGGCTGCGCGCGTCGGTCGATGATGCGCGGGTGGCGCGCGGTCTCGGCATCAATGTGACCGGAGTATTCGCGCTCACCTTCGCGGTCGGTTCGGGATTGGCCGGGCTCGGCGGCGCGCTCGGGGCGGAGATTCTCGGTCTCGATCCGACCTTTCCGCTGAAATACATGATCTATTTCTTGATCGTGGTAACGGTCGGCGGCACCACCAGCATCACCGGCCCGTTTGTCGCCTCGCTGTTGCTCGGCATCGGCGACGTCGCCGGCAAATACTACGTGCCGAAGCTCGGCGCCTTCGTCATCTATTCGATCATGATCGTCGTGCTGCTGTGGCGGCCGCAGGGATTGTTCGCCCGCAGTGCCGGCCGGTGAGATAAGGCGCCGCCATGTCGTCCCCGCTCGTGTCCCGCGTGGCCGCCCAGCTTGCCCGGCGCGCGCGCTGGCGTCCCTATGAGATCGCGTTCTGGCTGCTGGCGCTCGCCAGCGTGTTCCTGCTGCCGGGCCGCCACCTGATCCTGACCGAGATCGTCATTCTCGGGCTGTTCGCGCTCTCGCTCGATCTCATCCTCGGCTATGCCGGCATCATCTCGCTCGGCCATGCCGCCTTCTTCGGCTTCGGCGCCTATGTCGCGGGCCTTTTGGCGGCGCATGGCCTCGTCACCGAACCGGTACTGGCGCTGCTGCTGTCCGGCTTGGCGGCGGCCGCGCTCGGCTTCGTCTCCAGCTTCTTGGTGCTGCGCGGCTCCGATCTCACCCGGCTGATGGTGACGCTCGGCGTGGCGCTGATATTGCGCGAACTGGCCAACCAATTCGCCTGGCTCACCGGCGGCGCCGACGGCCTGCAGGGCGTGATCGTGCAGCCGCTGCTCGGCCTGTTTGCTTTCGATATCGCCGGCCATACCGCCTACGTCTACAGCCTCACGGTGCTGTTTGTTCTGTTCGTCATCGCGCGGTTGATTGTCTTCTCGCCGTTGGGGCTGTCGCTGAGGTCGGTGAAGGCCAATCCGCTGCGCGCGGCGGCGATCGGCGTTCCGGTCAATGCGCGGCTCGTTGCCATTTATACGATTGCGGCGGCCTATGCCGGCATCGCCGGCGCCCTGCTGACGCAAGTGACCGCCTTCGCCTCGCTCGATGTTTTTTCCTTTGAGCGCTCGGCCGATCTTCTGCTGGTGCTGATCATCGGCGGCACCGGCTATCTCTATGGCGGCTTGATCGGGGCGGTCATCTTCAAAGTGATGCACGACTATCTGGCCAATCTGACGCCGCAATACTGGCCGTTCTGGATCGGGCTGGTTCTGGTCGTGATCGTGCTCGTCGGGCGCGACCGTCTCGCCGTCTGGCGCGCTGCAATCGCGGCTGCGCTGCTGTGGCCGTTCCGGCGCAAGCCCGCGGCGCCGGAGCCGGAGGGCTCCGGCCGATGACGCTTGCGCTCGAAACCATCGGCCTGGAAAAACGCTTCGGCGGTATCGTTGCCGTCGATGACATATCGCTGCGGGTAGAGCAGGGCGCGCGCCATGCACTGATCGGGCCGAACGGCGCCGGCAAGACCACGCTGATCAATCTGCTGACCGGTGTGCAGCGCCCGACCGCCGGCCGCATCCGGCTGCAAGGTCACGACATCACCGATGCCGCCCCGCACCGCCGGGTCGGGCTCGGCCTTGCCCGCACCTTCCAGATCAACCAGTTATTCGCCGACCTTACGCCGCTAGAGAGCATCAGCCTGGCCATTTCCGAGCGCTTGGGCGCGGGCGGCGAATGGTGGCGGCCGGCCGGCGGCAAGCCGGAGGCGGTCGAGGAGATCGCCGACGTGCTCGCGCGCTTTCACCTCGCCGATGTGATGCATGAGCGCACCGGCACGCTGGCCTACGGCAAGCAGCGCCTGCTGGAGATCGCGCTCGCCATCGCCTGCCGGCCGCGCGTGCTGCTGCTCGACGAGCCGGCCGCCGGCGTGCCAGAGGCGGAACGCCACGAAATCCTCGCGACGGTCTCCGCCCTGCCGGCCGACGTCACTGTGCTGCTGATCGAGCACGACATGGACATCGTGTTTTCTTTTGCCGATCGCATCTCGGTGCTGGTGAACGGTGCGCTGTTCATCGAAGGCGCGCCGGATGCGGTCGCCCGCGACCCGCGCGTCAAGGCGGTCTATCTCGGCGAGGATATCGATGCCTGACCTGCTGGTGATCGAGCAGCTGCGCGCCGGCTACGGCGAGGCGATCGTGCTCAACGGCGTCTCGCTCACGCTGGCGGAAGGCCGTGCCCTGGCCGTACTCGGCCGCAACGGCATGGGCAAGACCACGCTGGTCAATTCCATTGTCGGGATTACCCACTATATCAGCGGCACCATCCATCTTGCCGGCCGCGACATCTGGCGCCTGCGCCCGGATTTGCGTGCCCAGGCCGGCATCGGCTGGGCGCCTCAGGAGCGCAACATCTTCAAATCGCTGACCGTCGAGGAAAACCTCAGCGTGGTGGCGCGGCCCGGGCGCTGGGATATCGCCAAGATCTACGGCCTGTTTCCGCGCCTGAAGGAGCGGCGGCGCAATTTCGGCAACCAGCTCAGCGGCGGCGAGCAGCAGATGCTGGCAATCGGCCGCGCGCTCATCCTCAATCCGCGGGTCATCCTGCTCGATGAACCGCTCGAGGGCTTGGCGCCGATGCTGGTCGAGGAACTGCTGGCGGCGCTGCGGCTGGTCATCCGAGACGAGGGCACTGCCGCCATCCTGGTCGAGCAGAACGCGCAGAAGATCCTCGGCATCACCGACCGTGCCGTCATCCTGGAGCGCGGGGCCGTCATTTATGAGGGTGACAGCGCGGCGCTGAAAGCCGATCGGGCGACGCTCGAACACCATCTTGGTGTGACCAGTGCCGGGCCGCACCGCGCTAGCGGGGCGGCGCCGTGATGCGGCCGGCATTTTCCGGTTGACGGCGGGTGCCATCTCGTGTGGCGGTTCAGAAGTTCCCCCATTCCTTGCAGCTGGGTCGGGAGGGAACTTCTGAACCAAAGCCACACGAGCAACGCTATGATCGCTAGTGTCCCTTTTGAATCCGAAGTTCGCAAGAGTGCTCGCGGCGGGTGTGTGCGAACTTCGGATTCGGGACACTAGCGTGGCAATCGAAGCAACGATCGAAGGAGACATCCGATGAAAAGAAACAAGCCGCCATTCCGCGCCGATCATGTCGGCAGCATCCTGCGCTCAGCGCCGCTGAAAGAGGCGCGCGCCAGGCGTGAGAAAGGCGAGATCACTGCTGCGCAACTCAAGGAAATCGAGGATCGCGAGATCGCCAAGGTGATCCGCAAGCAGGAGGAGGTCGGCCTGCAATCGGCGACCGACGGCGAATACCGCCGCGCCTGGTGGCATTTCGACTTCTTCAGCATGCTCGACGGCGTGGAGTTGTACGAGCTCGACCACGGCATCCAGTTCCATGGCGTGCAGACCAAGGCGCAGAGCATCCGCGTCAAGGACAAGCTCGGGTTTTCCAGCCACCCGATGTTGGAGCACTTCAAGTTCCTCAAATCGCACACCCGCAACGTGCCGAAGATGACCATTCCAAGCCCGAGCGTGCTGCATTTTCGCCTGGAGCCGGGTGCGGTCAACAGCAAGGTCTACGCCGACCGCGACGCCATCTTCGACGACCTGGCGAAGACCTACCAACAGGCGGTGAAGGCGTTTTACGACGCCGGCTGCCGCTATCTGCAATTCGACGACACCGCCTGGGCCTATCTGTGCTCGCAGGACGAACTGCGCAAAGCCAAAGAGCGCGGGCTCAATGCCGACCGCCTCGCCCAGGATTATGCACGGGTGATCAACAAGGCGCTGGAAGGCAAGCCAGCCGATATGACCATCACCACACATATCTGCCGCGGCAATTTCCGCTCCACCTGGATTTCCGAAGGCGGCTACGAGCCGGTGGCCGAGATCCTGCTCGGCCAGTTGAACTATGACGGCTATTTCCTCGAATACGACACCGACCGTGCCGGCGGCTTCGAGCCGCTGCGCTTTCTCCCCAAGGGCAACAAGACGGTGGTGCTCGGGCTCGTCACCTCGAAGTCCGGCACGCTGGAGAAGAAGGACGACGTCAAGCGGCGGATCGACGAGGCGACCAAATATGCCGCACTCGATCAGTTCGCGCTCAGCCCGCAATGCGGCTTTGCCTCGACCGAGGAGGGCAATGTTCTGGCGGAGGAAGAGCAGTGGGCCAAGTTTCGCATGATCGTCGAACTGGCCGACGAGGTCTGGGGCGGCCGATGAAACGGGCGAAGCCTCCGTTCCGCGCCGACCATGTCGGCAGCCTGCTGCGTCCGCCGGCGATCAAGGACGCGCGCGCTAGGCGCGAGCGCGGTGAGATCGGGGCGGAGGAGCTGAAAGCGATCGAGGATCGCGAGATCGAAGCGGTGATCCGCAAGCAGGAGGCCGTCGGCCTGCAATCGGTGACCGACGGCGAATTCCGCCGCGCCTTCTGGCAGATCGATTTCCTCGAACGGCTCGACGGCGTGGAGTCCTATGTCGGCGAGCGCAAGATCAAGTTCCAGGGCCCGCAGCCGAAGCCGGTCCTGCTGCGGGTGAAGGGCAAGCTCGGCGGCTATGCCCCGCATCCGATGATCGAGCATTTCAAGTTCTTGCAGGCGAACGCCAAGTGCACGCCGAAAATGAGCATTCCGTCACCCTCGTCGCTGCATTTCCGCTATGGGCGGCAGGCGGTGCCGGAATCGATCTATCCGTCGATGGACGAGTTCTACCGCGATCTCGGCCAGTCCTACAGCAAGGCGGTGCGCGCCTTCGCCGATGCCGGCTGCCGTTACATCCAACTCGACGAGGTCAATCTTGCCTATCTGTGCGATCCGGCGTTGCGCGGACAGATCGCCGACCGCGGCGAGGACCCCGAGACGTTGCCCCTGGTCTATGCCGACATGATCAATGTGGCGATCGCGGACGCGCCCGCCGACATGACCACCGCCATGCATCTGTGCCGCGGAAATTTCCGCTCCACCTTCGTGGCGTCCGGCGGTTACGATCCGGTCGCCGAAATCCTGTTCAACACCATCAAGGTGGACGGCTATTTCATGGAATATGACAGCGAGCGCGCCGGCAGCTTCGAGCCGCTGCGTTTCGTGCCCAAGGACAAGACCGTGGTGCTCGGGCTGGTCACCACCAAGAGCGGGCAATTGGAAAGCCGCGACGCGCTCAAGCGCCGCATCGACGAGGCCGCAAAATTCATCGATATCAGCCAGTTGGCGCTGAGCCCGCAATGCGGCTTCGCCTCGACCGAGGAGGGCAATGTGCTGGCCGAGAGCGAGCAATGGGCCAAGCTTGAAATGATCGTCGAAATCGCCGAGGACATCTGGGGCTAACAGGGATCGAAAAGCACAATGGCTGAAGGTATTGTTTCCGGAAAAGTCGCCATCGTCACCGGCGGTGCGCGCGGCATTGGCCGCGCCATTGCTCTGGGTCTCGCGGACGAGGGCGCGCGCGTGGTGGTCTGCGATATCGGCGCGAGCCTGCAGGGCGCCGGCACCGATGTCGGACCGGCGCAAGAGGTGGTCGACGAGATCAAGGGCAAGGGCGGCGAAGCGATCGCCTCCACGCTCTCGATCGCCGAGCCGAAGAACGCCGAGGAGATCGTCAAAGCCGCCAAGGACGCCTTCGGCCGCGTCGACATCCTGGTCAACAATGCCGGCATCCTGCGCGACGCCATCTTCCACAAGATGAGCTGGTCGGACTGGTCGGACGTGATCTCGGTGCATCTGCACGGCTCGTTCAACATGAGCCGGGCGGTGGCGGGACATTTCCGCGAGCAGAATTCCGGCGCCTTCGTGCACATGACCTCGACCTCCGGCCTGATCGGCAATTTCGGCCAGGCCAATTACATGGCGGCCAAGCTCGGCATCGCCGGCCTGTCGCGCGGCATCGCGCTCGACATGCAGCGCTTCAAGGTGCGCTCGAACTGCATCGCGCCGTTCGCCTGGACACGGATGATCGATTCGATCCCGGCGGAAACCGAAGAGGAAAAGAAACGGGTCGAGCGGTTCCAGCAGATGACGCCGGAGAAGATCGCTCCGCTCGTGGTCTATCTCGCTTCCGACCGCGCCGAAGGCATTTCCGGGCAGATTTTCGCTGTGCGCAACAATGAGATTTTTCTATTCAACCAGCCGCGCCCGGTGCGCTCGCTGCACCGCTCCGATGGCTGGACGCCCGGGCAGCTCGACCAGCAGCTCAAGGGCGCTTTCGGCCCGTCGCTCACGCCGCTGGAGCGTTCGACCGACGTGTTCTCGTGGGATCCGGTGTGAGCAGGTACGGCATACGGAATCCAGATCATGCCGATCATCTACGACAAGCTGCTGGCGCTCGACATTCCGGAGGTGGTGCAGACCTATACGGAAAAGGACGCCATCCTCTACGCGCTTGGCGCGGGGCTCGGGCAGGACCCGATGAACCAAGACGAGTTGCCGTTCGTCTATGAGCCGAATTTCAAGCTGCTGCCGACCTTCGCGATCGTGCTCGGCTGGCCGGGATTCTGGGCGCGCGACCTCGACACCGGCATCGACTGGGTGAAGCTCGTCGCCGGCGAGCAGGGGCTGGTGCTGCACCGGCCGCTGGCGCCGCGCGGCACCGTGGTCGGCAAGACCCGCGTGACGGAAATTATCGACAAGGGCGCCGGCAAAGGCGCGTTGGTCTATTCCGAGCGCATCCTGTCCGACCGGGCGAGCGGCGAAAAGATTGCCACCGTCAACCAGACCACGTTCTGCCGCGGCGATGGCGGCTTCGGCGGCCCACCGCGCGAGGCGCCGCCGGTACATACGATCCCCGAGCGCGCGCCCGATCTCACCTGCGATCTGCCGTCGCGGCCGGAGGCGGCGTTGATCTACCGCCTGAGCGGCGATCCCAATCCGCTGCATGTCGATCCCGCGGTCGCCAAGGCGGCCGGCTTTCCGCGCCCGATCCTGCACGGGCTCGCCAGTTTCGCCATGGCCGGCCATGCCATCGTGAAATCGCTTTGCGGCTACGATCCGGAAAAACTCACCGCCATTGCCGGTCGCTATTCGGCGCCGGTGTTCCCGGGCGAGACGCTGCGCACCGAAATGTGGCGCGACGGCAATGTGGTGAGCTTCCGCACCCGCGTGGTTGAGCGCGACGTAATCGCGCTCAACAATGGCCGCGCGGAGCTTGGGGGATAGGTGTGGGCAGCGATCCGGCCGAGCGGAGCGACGGTCACGCGCAAATCCGCGCCGCGGTACGCGCGCTCTGCGCCGGCTTTCCAGGCGAATATTGGCGCAAGCTCGATCGCGAGCGCGGCTATCCAAGCGAATTCGTCGCGGCGCTGACCGAAGCCGGATTTCTCGCCGCGCTGATCCCGGAAGACTACGGTGGCAGCGGCCTGACGCTGTCGGCTGCGGCCGCGATCCTGGAGGAGATCAACCATTCGGGCGGCAGCGGCGGCGCCTGTCATGCTCAGATGTACACCATGGATATCCTGCTGCGTCACGGCAGCGCGGCGCAGAAGGACAAATGGCTTCCCGGCATTGCGCGCGGGGAGTTGCGGCTGCAGGCTTTCGGCGTCACCGAGCCGACGTCGGGCACCGACACGCTCAGCCTGCGCACCAGCGCAGAACGCGCCGGCGATCGTTATATCGTCAAGGGCCAGAAGCTTTGGACCTCGCGCGCCGAACATTCCGACCTCATGCTGCTGCTCGCCCGCACCATGCCGCGCGAGCAAGCCAAGAAACGCACCGAGGGTCTGTCGGTGCTGCTGGTCGATCTGCGCGATGCGCGCGGCAAGGGTCTCACCATCCGCCCGATCCGCACCATGATGAACCACGCCACCACGGAAATCTTTTTCGATGACGTTCCGGTGCCGGCGGAAAACCTGATCGGCGAGGAGGGCGAGGGCTTCCGTTACATGCTGGGCGGCATGAATGCCGAGCGCATCCTGATCGGGGCCGAATGCATCGGCGACGCCAAGTGGTTCATCGACAAGGCCACCGCCTACGCCAAGGAACGCAATGTGTTCGGGCGGCCGATCGGGCAGAACCAGGGCGTGCAATTCCCGATCGCGCGCGCCTATGCGCAGATGCGCTCAGCCGAACTGATGGTGCGCGAGGCGGCCGCGCTCTATGAGAGCGGGCGCGACTGCGGCGCCGAAGCGAATATGGCGAAACTGATCGCGGCCGACGCCTCCTGGGCGGCGGCGGAAATGTGCGTGCAGACCCACGGCGGCTTCGGCTTTGCCGAAGAGTTCGATATCGAACGCAAATTCCGCGAGACGCGGCTCTATCAGGTAGCGCCGGTCTCCACCAATATGATCCTGTCCTATCTGGCCGAGCACGTACTCGATCTGCCGCGCTCCTATTAGGAACGCGTGCCAAGTTCGGTAACCATGCTGCGATGCAATTGTGGCGTCGCATCGCGCAAAATGCAGCTTGCGATCACGCCGTCGCCATGGAAAAAACGTCCGGTGTGGAGCCTCGCGCCAGCGTAATGCCATCCATCCTTCTCGCCGATATCGGCGGTAGCAACAGTCGCTTTGCACTGACCGGCGGCGGCGGTCGGCCTGAGCACGTTCTGGTCATCCGCAACGATACCGTGCCTGACCTCGAGGGCGCGATCGCGCGCTATCTCGAGGAAACCGGCGCACGTCCGCGCGCCGCCATGCTGGCGGTAGCGGGCCCGATCGACGGGGACGAGGTAAAACTCACCAATCGCGACTGGCGCTTCCGGCGGCAGGAATTGGCGGCGCGCTTTGGGTTTTCCCAGCTGCGCGTGGTCAACGATTTCGAAGCGGTGGCGTGGGGATTGCCGCGGCTCAACGACAGCGATGTCCGCCCGCTCGGCAGGCCGCTCACGCCGCGCAATGGTGTCAAGGTCGTGCTCGGACCGGGCACCGGCCTGGGGGTCGCCGCGCTCGTTCCCGCCGGCGGCCGCTGGCATGTGGTGGCGAGTGAAGGCGGCCATGCTTCATTCGGCCCGCAGGCCGAGGACGAGGTCGCCGTGTTCGGCAAGCTGGCCGCTGAATGCGGCCGGGTCAGCGCGGAAACGATTCTGTCCGGCCCCGGCCTAGTGCGGCTGGCGCGCGCGATGCATCCCAATGTCGAGTGCGGCACCTGCGAAACCATTGTCGCGCGCGCGTTGGCGCGCGATGCGTCCGCGTATGCGGCGGCACGCTTGTTCGTGCGGCTACTCGGGCGTTTCGCCGGCGGGCTGGCGCTGACCTTCAAGGCCACCGGCGGGGTCTATATCAATGGCGGCGTCGCCTTTGGGCTTGGGCCGCTGCTCGACGAGCCGCAATTCCGCGCCGCCTTCGAGGCGCATCCGCCCTATGAAAACCTGCTGGCGGCAATTCCGACCGTGTTGATGACCTGCTCCGAGCCCGGCCTGATCGGTTGCGCGGCTCTGGCCGACGAGTTCGACGCCGCCACCACCGCGGCCTGAAGGTTACCTCTCACGCCAGTCCAAGCGCGCTGAACGCGTTCCGATGATGCTCGGCTGAGTCCGGTGAGAAGCAGCAGAACACCACGCGCTGCAAGCCGCGCGGCGCGGCCGCAATGTCCGCGGCCACGCTGCCGACCGCGATGCGTGCCGCGCGATCGGGCGGAAAGCGATAGACGCCGGTGGCGATCGCCGGATAGGCAATCGAGGTGAGCCTATGCTCGGCCGCGAGCGCCAGCGCGATGCGGTAGCAGCCGGCCAGCAATTCGTCTTCGTCGTTACCGCCGCCGCTCCAGACCGGCCCGACCGCATGGATGACGTGCTTGGCGTTGAGCCGGTAACCGCGGGTGATCCTGGCCGAGCCGGTGGCGCAGCCGCCCAGCGTGCGGCACTCCGTTAGCAGTTCGGGCCCGGCGGCGCGGTGGATCGCACCGTCCACCCCGCCACCGCCCAGCAGCGAGGCGTTGGCGGCGTTGACGATGGCGTCGACCGCAAGCGTAGTGATGTCGGCGACGCAGATGTCGAACCGCGTCGCCCCCACGGCTGCCGACAGTAAGGGTTCGCTCGATGGGGTCATCGCATTGAAGCTTAAAGGCGCGCCTCGGCAGGGCAAGCCCGTCTGCGATTAGCTGGGGGTCCGACTCCGACGCTTGGTACCCAAGCGTGGGGCCGGACCACTAGCAAACTCAATGCTTTGTGGTTCGATTCCGACACAATCGAGGGTGCGAAGCGTCGGCATCGAACCACTAGGCGACTTCTCGTTCCAGCTGCCGGCCTTCGTCGATCGTGCCGCGCACACCGACGTCGTCAAAATGGGCGTCGAGGAAGCGTTGCGCGGCCTCCTGGCCGAGCTTGCGCAGGCGATCGTAGAACTCATAGTCGTTGTTGAGCTTGCTGCGCGCGTCGAGCGCCTCGCCCATACCATCGAGCACAATGCGATGCAGCCGCAGCCGCCGGTATTCGCCGGGACCGGTGCCGCGCGGCAGGCGGCCGTCATCGATCAGCTTGCCGACGAAATCGATGGCGCGCAGCTCCGCCAGCAGCGAGGCGTTGAAGGTGATCTCGTGCACACGGTTGATGATCTCGCGCGTGCTGGTCGGCAACTTGTGACGCTCGAGCGGATAGATCTGCACGATCAGCACGTCTTCGGTGGCGGTCGAGCGCAGGAACGGCAGCACGGCGGGATTGCCGCTGTAGCCGCCGTCCCAATAGGGCACGCCGTCGATCTCTACCGCGTGAAACAGCAGCGGCACGCAGGCCGAGGCCATCACCGCTTCCGCGCTGATGTCTTTGCGGCTGAACACCCGCAGGCTGCCGGTGCGCACATCGGTCGCAGAGACGAACAGCGGGCTGCCGTTATCGTCGCGGATCGCTTGGAAATCGACAAAGCGCTCGACCAGGTCCTTCAGCGGATTGATATTGAGTGGGTTGAAATCGTAGGGCGACCAAACCCGCGACATGGCGCCGAACCAGGACTGCGCCGGCGAAGTGTCGCGCGGCACGAATGAGAACAGGCGCTCGACCACGTTGCGCTGCAGCTCCGGCAGCGTGCCGCCGAAGCTCGCCGCCCGCCAGAATTCCGCGAGCCTGGTTTGCGCTTCCTCTGGTCCCCCCCGCGCCAGCCCGTCTGCCAGCATCACCGCATTGACCGCGCCGGCCGAAGCGCCAGATATGCCGTCGATCGCAAACCGCCCGTCGGCCAAAAGGCGATCCAACACGCCCCAGGTAAAGGCGCCGTGCGCGCCGCCGCCTTGCAGCGCCAGATTGATGCGCTTGGTCGCGCGCACGAATCCCGGCCCCCGCGGGGCGCGCTCCCGCCGGCGCCGGGGTGGCCGCCGGGGCAGGGTCGAAAAGAGCTTGCTCAACAGGATCGGAAACATCACATCCAGGGGGTCGGGCGCGAAAACGCCAGCTGATTCCGCAGCCTAGTATTGTGGGGTCGGATTTGCTGCATTGCAATAGATAAATGTCGCAGTGCAATATAATGCGGCAAGTGCCTAAGATCGGGTAATATTCGGTCATGCCCAGGGTAAAAGCATCGCGCAATCAACGCGGTTCGGCGCCGGCGGTGTTCCACGCCCCCGGCCACGACCATGACCGTTGCAGCAGCGACGCCATGGCGGTGGCTGAGGCGCTGTGTGCGGAACACGGTCAGCGGTTGACCCCGATCCGCCGGGAGGTGCTGGGAGCGCTGCTCGGCAGCCACAAGCCGCTCGGCGCCTACGAGATCATGGAACGCTTGGCGCCGAAGGGGCCGCGTCTGGCGCCGATCACGGTTTACCGCGCGCTCGAATTCCTGCGCGAGAATGCATTGGTGCACCGGATCGAGAGTCGCAATGCTTTCATCGCCTGCGTGCACAATCACGGGGCAGGCGAACTGGTAGCGTTTTTGATTTGCGAGCGCTGCGGGATGGTCGGCGAGGCGTCCTCGGCGGAAGTCACGAACACACTGACATCGGCGGCGCGCGCCGCCGGGTTCACCCCGAAGTCGCCGGTGATCGAAGTCACCGGCATCTGCACCCACTGCCGCGAGCGGTGATCGATATTTCGGAGACTAAGGCTGCGTTGACCTGAGAGAAGCCCTCTGGCATTCCGGTCCGGCCAATGGAGATAAATGTGACAGACGCGGGCCCGCAGGAACGGCGGAAATCGGTGGCGGTCGATGTCGGCGGCGTGGCCGTCGGCGGCGGCGCGCCGGTGGTCGTGCAGTCGATGACCAATACCGACACCGCCGACATCGCCGGAACGGTGGCGCAGGTGGTGGCGCTGGCGCGCGCCGGCTCGGAGATCGTGCGCATCACGGTCGATCGCAACGAAGCCGCCGCCGCGGTGCCGCACATCAAGGAGCAGCTGCTGAAGCAGGGCGTCACCGCCCCGATCGTCGGCGACTTCCACTATATCGGTCACAAGCTCTTGGCGGAGTATCCGGCCTGCGCCGAGGCGCTCGACAAGTATCGCATCAATCCCGGCAATGTCGGCTTCAAGGAAAAGAAGGACCGGCAGTTCGGCGCCATTGTCGAAATGGCGATCAAGCACAACAAGCCGGTGCGCATCGGCGTCAATTGGGGCTCACTCGACCAGGAACTGCTCACCCACTTGATGGACGAGAATTCGCGCTCGCCCAATCCGATCGACGCCCGCGCGGTGACGCGCGAAGCGATGGTGCAGTCGGCGCTGCTCTCTGGCCAGCGCGCGGAAGAGATCGGCTTGCCGCGCAATCGGATCATTCTGTCGGCCAAAGTGTCGGCGGTGCAGGACCTGATCGCGGTCTATCTCGACCTCGGCAGGCGCTCCGATTACGCGCTGCATCTCGGCCTGACTGAAGCCGGCATGGGGTCGAAGGGCATTGTGGCCTCCTCGGCGGCGCTCAGCGTGCTGCTGCAGCAAGGCATCGGCGACACCATCCGCATTTCGCTCACGCCCGAGCCGGGCGGCGATCGCACGGTGGAGGTGAAGGTGGCACAGGAAATCCTGCAGACCATGGGCTTCCGCACCTTCGTGCCGCTGGTGGCGGCCTGCCCGGGCTGCGGACGCACCACCTCGACCACGTTCCAGGAACTGGCGCGCGACATCCAGGATTTCATCCACGTCTCGATGCCGGGATGGAAGAAGCAATATCCCGGCGTGGAGACGCTCAACGTCGCGGTGATGGGCTGCATCGTCAACGGACCGGGCGAGAGCAAGCACGCCGATATCGGCATTTCGCTCCCTGGCACCGGCGAGGCGCCGGCCGCGCCCGTGTTTATCGACGGCAAGAAGTCGGTCACCTTGCGCGGCCCGACGGTCGCCGCCGAGTTCAAGCAGATGGTGATCGACTATATCGAGCGCCGCTATGGGCAAGGCGCGGGCACCGGGCGCACCGCGGCGGAGTAGTTGATAGTTGGCCAGGAAAGATAATCGCTACAGCGGCTCGTCGTTGTCCTTCTTGCAGGCAATGCTCGCCTCCTCCAGGTCGAGCTCGCGCTCGATCCGCCGCCGCGACTCATCGTTGATCTTGCCGTCGCGCAACAGTTGATAAAGGTGCGCGCGCTCGGCTGAGATCAACTCCGTGCGCAGTTGCGAGCCAAGCACAGACAGCTCAAATCCGTCGGACAGGTTGCGGGGAAATTGCTGCCGCCGCGTATGGGCGCGGGTGCGCAGCCCGGCCGCCACTTCCTCCGGCAGGCCGCGCTCGCGCACGATCTCCTCCAGACGCCGCAAGCCGGCATCCATGGCGTCGTGGCGCGCGGTAAGTTCCGCCGCGCGTTCCTGCCGATGTTCCTGTTCGCGATGGCGGGCGAGGCCGAGCCAGCGGATGACCAAAGGCAGCAACAGGCCAAGACCGACCAGAGTGATCAGGATGACGCCGAAGGTGGTGAACAGGATCAGGTCGCGGTGCGGGAATGGCTGCCCGTTGGCGAGCGCCAGCGGTATCGCCAGCGCAGCGGCGAGCGACACCACCCCGCGCACGCCGGTGAAGGCGAGCACGAAGGTCTGCTGCCAGGGTGGCGCCGGATCGCGTTTGGTGAGCGAGGCACTGAGCCGGCGCGGCAGATAGACCGCGGGAAATACCCAGACAAAACGCGCTGCGATCACGATGGTCGTGGTGACGGCGATGGCGATCGCAAGGTCGCGCAGCGAAAAGCTCTGCGCCTTCTCTAGCAGCGCGCGCGCCTGCAAGCCGGTGAGCAGAAAGACCAGGCCCTCGATCATGTAGATGATCAAGTCCCAGAAGAAGATGCCTTGCAGCCGCGTCGCCGAGGGGATCAACAGCGGCCCGTTCCAGCTCACATAGAGGCCGGCGGCGACGGTCGCGAGCACGCCCGAGCCGCCGAGATGCTCGGGCACCCAGAATGCAAGATAGGGCGTGAGGAGCGACATCACGATCTCGACCCGCCGCTC
>Ga0080064_1002612_pt1 | contig 29657 bp, 38 predicted proteins | sample Subgrocontami54m_FD_69260 | JGI IMG/M metagenome (GOLD analysis project Ga0080064, IMG submission 69260) | Subsurface groundwater microbial communities from S. Glens Falls, New York, USA - GMW46 contaminated, 5.4 m (SPADES assembly) (version 2) ...
CCTTCGGAGAGCTTGTGTGGAGTGACGCCGTATGAAAAGATGATGGAGAAAGAGTATGGAAAGTTTGTGTCATCATTAGAAGTTAATTTTCCAAGCCTTCGTATTGAGGGGTAGGGAGAGGTAGTGCAATCTGTCTACCATATGCGACCATTTGAGCTTTTTCATGAGGCCGGGTATCGATTCACTTGGAGTGATTCGCCAGCCGGTACGCTCCCAGTTTTTCATCTCTCCCTTGTACCCTTTGGTCTCGGCACTCAATTTACCCGAAACGACCGTGGATATGGGCGCGAGTCCTGCTACGTTTTCCGGATGCTTTTCGGCGTAAAGCGCTACACAGATGCCTCCGAGGCTGTGACCCACGAGCCAAAACGGTTCCTGGTACCAAGACTGCTTGCTTGCCCACAAAATAACATCCTCCAAATCCTCGTAGTAATTAGTGGTGGTGGCATCCTCGTAATTCCCGTCGCTTTCGCCGAAGGTGTTGGTAGTGTCGAAACGGACGACCGTAAAGCCATTCTGCAGAAATGCTTCGGCAAAAGCTTTGATGTGTGGTTGATCCTTAAAGCCGCCAAGGCCGTGCATGACAAAGGCAAGCGGACCGTTTTGTTCCTCGCCCTCCACTGCCACGGACACCTTCTGGCCTTTTCGGTTTTTGATGAAGAGTTTGTGCATATGCTCTTTCTTATTCCGCTTTTTTAACGGAGGCCACAGATGATTTAAATCCCTCACCCTTCGGGTCCCCTCCCTTTAGAAAAGGGAGAATAAAAACCAGTATACAACAGGTTTGCTTTTTGGCTAAAAAACGATACAGTAGAGGCCGAATGTTCAACCACACATACCTATGCACTATCTGTTGACTGTCAGTATCGGTTTCAATATCGTTCTTACGTACCTGTACCTCACTCGGAAAAAGCGAGATGCAAAGCAGAGGGAACGAGACATTATCAATTCGGTCATCGCAAGAGGACGCCAAACAAGGGATGGATACGCTTTGTTGTGCGCTGTCGGCGCTGAAATCCACCGATAACGAGTACATCGATCGTACGCTGTGAGCCACGGCATAAAGTGGCTCACTATTTTTCTTAACTCTTATTGGTATTATTCGCAGTATTCGCATATAATTCGTTGATTCGCATTATGCTTTACGACATCAAAGACAAAAAACTGGCGGAAAAAGGAAGGAAGCGTATTGAATGGGCGGGGAGAGATATGCCGGTGCTGGCTTCGCTTTCAAAAGAGTACGCAAAGACGAAGCCGTTTAAGGGAATTCGTATTGGCGCGTGCCTGCACGTTACCACCGAAACGGCGAACCTGATGCTCGCCCTCAAAGCGGGCGGAGCGACTCTTCGCCTCTGCGCTTCAAATCCCCTCTCCACGCAAGACGACGTCGCGGCCGCGCTCGCGCTTGAATACGGCATTGAAACTTTCGCAATTAAGGGTGAGGACAACAAGACCTACTTTAAGCATCTCAATGCGGTGCTTGATTTCAAACCGCATCTTACGATGGACGACGGAGCCGACCTCGTCTCCGAAATTCACAAAAACCGCACCGACCTTATCAAAACGATTGTGGGGGGAACGGAGGAAACAACCACCGGTGTTATACGCCTCAAAGCGATGGCGAAGGACGGTAAGCTTCGCTTCCCCATTCTCGCGGTCAATGAAGCGCAAACCAAACATCTGTTTGACAACCGCTACGGCACGGGACAATCAACGATAGACGGCATCATCCGCGCGACCAACAAACTCATCGCGGGCACCACCTTCGTGGTCGCCGGATACGGCTGGGGTGGCAAGGGACTTGCGAAGCGCGCAGAGGGGCTCGGTGCTCGCGTTATCGTCACTGAAATCAATCCTATCCGCGCACTTGAAGCGATGATGGACGGGTTCCGCGTCATGCCGATGAAGGAGGCGTCAAAACGAGCCGATATTATCTGCACCCTCACCGGTAACCGCGACGTCCTGGACACTCCTCACTTTGAGGCAATGAAGGACGGGTGCATCATCGCAAACTCGGGACACTTTGATGTTGAGATAAATCTGAAATCACTCCTGAAACTTGCAAAGCACACCGCCTCACCTCGTCCGCTCGTAGACGAATACACCTTCCCCCCTACGCCAAGGCTTCGAAGGGCAGGCACAGGGGGTAAAAAAATCTATGTGCTCGGCGAAGGTCGCCTCGTGAACCTCGCGACGGCCGAAGGCCACCCCGCGTCGGTCATGGATATGAGCTTTGCGAACCAAGCCCTCGGCACGCAATTTATCTTGGACAACAAAGGCAAACTTGAAAACAAAGTATATGTCATTCCCGAAGAAGTAGACCGCCGTATCGCACAGAAGAAACTACAGTCGCTTGACGTAAAGATTGATACCCTTACCCCCGTGCAGACAAAGTACCTCAACAGTTGGGAAGAAGGGACGTCCTAAACGCAAGGCCGTTTAGGAATTTCTAATTGACCTAATTCACCTAATTTCTAAAATCATGAGAAAGAAAATCGGCGCTTGCCTCATCCTCGCACTCATTGCTTTTAGTGGATTTTCCTTTTTCAAAGAGTACTACGGTTGCAAGCGTCAGAATCCTGTTGATATACAGGTTTCAATCTCCAATATCAGATGCACCACGAACTCTCCGACGGGAACACAGACATGGCATCACAGTACGCCGATTGGTTTTATGATACCGATGCTTTTGATCATTTCGCTCTTTTTCAAGAAGGAGCTAGATACTTTCATAGCGTCCCTTTATGAAAAAATGACGCAGCAAAATATGTTCAGGAAGGCGATTTTTATCGGAATGGCGATTTTTCTCTATTGCTTTGTTTTTCTTGCGACACCTCTAATGGTGGGATACGAGTATATCGTCAAACCTCTTGACCCAAAACTTTTTTGGGTCGCCTTCTTCATAAGCCTATCAGTGGCTGTTCCTCTTGCCTGCGCTATATACGTAGCGAAGAAATCCTTCCTAGCGAATGAAGTCCGTCGGGCGCTCTATCGAGCCCCCCTAACATCACTCATCCCTGCTATTATGTTTTCGCTGCTGCTATGGCCTGTCATGTCCATTTTTGAGGGCGGTCATCCGCCGCTGATTGCATTTTACCCAATCGTCGCACCACTATACGTAGCGAGTATAGTTCTTTTAGGATTTTTAAGCGGAGCTTTCTTGTATGCAATATCTTTTTCGACTAAAAAACAGATGTGGAACTGGATTGCTACGATAGTACTTCTTCTTCCTTACCTTATTGGTTCCTTTGGCTTAATGCTTTAGACCTTTACATATATGAAAAAACCTCTGGTGGTTGGCTCCGTCGCGTTTGACATGATATTCGGCATCCATGGGAAAATCCAGGATGAGATTTTGGTTGAGAAAGATGGGAAACTGGGTCGGCAGAATCTGATGTTCACCGCCAAATCGCGTGAGCACTTTTGGGGTGGAACAGGAGGCAATATCGCCTACGGGCTGGGGCTTCTTGGGACAAAACCACTTCTGTTCTCGCTTGCCGGACAAGATTTTGAAGGTAGCGGATTTCTCCCCCACCTCAAGAAAGTTGGCGTAGATTCACGGGTGGTCGTGGATGAGAAAGGCTGGACCGCCACGTTCTACGGAATGTCCGACGAGCTCGGCCAGCAAATCGGCGTCTATCAACCGAATGCGTACGAGAAAGTACACACTATTCCCCTTTCAAAAACTATTTCGCCCACAGACTTCAAAGATATCGGCGTCGCCATCTTTTCTGCCGGGACCGGTATGAGTATCTTGCGTCATATGACAGAACTGCGCGAAAAGTGCGGGAAAGATACCCTGATTATTTTTGACCCCGGGCAGGTTATTTCTATTTTCTACGACAAAGCGCTGCTGGAAAAGACGCTCGCGCTCGCCGACATCTTCATCGGCAACGAAGTGGAAATCAAACAGCTTCAGACCATCCTCGGGTACAGCGTAGAAAAAATACTTGAAAAAGGCGTGCGCGCGGTCATTGAAACCCTCGGAGAAAAAGGAAGCGTCATCTATGAGCATCATTTAGCAACCACTCACGGCCGTGAGTGTTTGCTAAAGACCGCCATACCACCAGTGCGGGTTTCAAGGGTGGTGGAAGCTACCGGCGCGGGTGATGCCTACCGCGCGGGGATGATAGCGAAGCTCCTTGAAGGAAAAAACCTAAAAGACTCCTGCGCGTTCGGTGCCAAAATCGCCGCTCTCTCTGTCGGTTTCCGCGGTGGCCAAAATTACCGCATCTAGTTATCTTCTCTACTGTTTTTTATAGAGGTACACCGCCTTCTCCTTTTTAGTCGGTTCCCAATTCGGGAACGGAAACGAATACGAAACCACGCGCGCTCCGGGCCGAAGTTCCTTTTTCAGCTTCTCTTCAAGGCGCGTCATAATGTAGGGAATGCCGTAGACGACAACGCCGTCAAATTGCGAGGTGTCCACATCCCAAAAATTACTCATATGGACGAAGGCCTTGTCTTCGACGCCTTCTCGCTTAACGTTTTGCTTCGATTTGAGAACGAGGAGCGGGTTGTGCTCGTAGCCATGCGCTTCCGCGCCGGCGTGTGCGAGCGCCACAAGGAGGCGCCCATCGCCGCTTCCGAGGTCTACCACTCGCTCGCCTTCCTTGAGGTCAAGCATGGCGATGATGCGCGGAACGTATTTCCTTCGCGTAGGAACGTAAAATGGCCCTCGATAGAGCCAGACGAGCATGACGATACTTCCTATGAACACCGTTGCGTAAAAAATGATGGGCATAAAGTTAAAATATCTAATTCCTAATTTACCTAATTCCTAGTCCTCCTTTGTAAAAGGAGGCCCGCCCGACTGAACCGTCGTTCGGGCGGGTGGCCGACAGGCCGGAGGATTTAAATCCCTCCCCCCGATAAGAATCGGAGTGCTCCCTTTTTCAAAGGGAGAATTAAGAATCAATTCGTTCCAAGTATCCTACCACAGCTTTATGATCGCTTACTCCTTCCACGAGCTTCACGTCAAACGTTCTATAACCGGGTGTGGTAAAGAGTCCATCAACCATAACCTCAAGACCTTCCGCACGATGAAGCAGGGGGTCTATGGAGCTTACATACTCTCCCGGAATGTTATCGCGATAACGTTCCGCTAGTTTCCCCCACATCTCTCGACCGCGCGGAGCATTGAAGTCCCCGCAAAACGCGATTTCGGGAAAAGACTCAAGCGTGCTAAAGAGGCGCTTGATATCCGCTCGTTGCGCATCTGAAGCTTCTCCGTCGGGAGTCCAGGTAAAGTGCGTAGTCGCCACCGTCCATGCTTTGCCTGTCGTGGAAAAGATCCCGCCAAGCAGGATACCGAGCGCGCCCTGATTATCATCCCGTTCGTTCGGAACCACCCCTGACTCTCCGGAGTACTGCTGGTGAAAAAACTCCGCCTTGAAACGGCTAAAAAACGCGAGGCCAACTGTTCCCTCTCCGAGCGTCCGACCCGGACGAGCCGCAGTAATGCGAAGCATGGGCGCAAATTCCCCTTCCATCTTGAGAGCCTCTTGCAAACGAGGAAAATCGAACTCACTTACCTCCTGCAAACATAACACGTCCGGCTGTTCCCGCTCCAAAAATGGAAGCACCCTCGCGAGGTGCTTATCCATCTCAATATTGAGCGAAATGAGTTTCAGCTTGGTTGACATGAGCAAGAGTATACCAGAGCGCGTGACACTAGACTACGACCGATTTACACTATATTTACGACCGTAAATATAGTGTAAATAGATGCTTGTTCGTTATACAACACAAAAACTAAGATTTTAGAGAGCTTAAACAGCCCATTCTTGTCCCCCCCACCAAAAGATTCTTGGTGGGGGTAGATAACGTTAAATCTTGAACAATCCGTTGCGGTATATTATCTTCGTGCTTCCGTCTTTCATATGCGCCGTAACGGTACGCGGGGTCGTGGAAATAATGTCGGTATGTACCGATGAATCGTTGTAGCCGAGGTCTTCCCAGTCCTTCGGCGAAAGCTCACCTGGGTCGTCCACAAAACAGTCGTGGTAGGATTTCCCGAGTGCAAGATGTGTGTTCCCATAGGTCCCTCCCTGATTTTCATCGTACAGCGTCTCCGCCATAAACTTCGTGATGCGGGAAAACCTTCTGTCCGTGAGCGAGTACTCACCCATCTTGTCCGCGTTCTCGGTCGCAATCATTTGCAGAAGCACCTTCTCATTTTTCTTTGCCGTCGCCTTCACCACCTTGCCGTTTTTGAACCACAACTGCACTCCTTCAATAAGCACCCCATAGCGGTACAGGGGTTGATTGAACCGTATCCACCCTTCGGTTCCGCGCCAATCGGGCGAGGTGAAGTGTTCAAAGCTCGGAATATTGCGCCCGCTTCCGCACATCCACTGACGCTTCTCACCGAGGTGCACCCACAAATCCGCGTCGGGACCCACGACGTGGAGTTTATCAATCGGAAGCGCGTTTAGCTTCAGACGCAGTCGCTCCATCTCCTTAAAAATTTTGCTCCACTGACTTTTCGGGTCTTTCTTGTCCAAGAAACACGCTTTGATGATTTGCCCCCAGTATTCTTTCTCGGAAATCCCGGCCTCCTTCGCCATCGCTTCCGTGCCGAAAAGCGCGAGTGTCCACGTAAACTTGCCCTTGTTCTCTTTCTCACGTCGCCAGTCCATATAGGGCTTCCACGCAAGACCGCGCTCCATTATCTTCTTCGGCGGAATGCCCTCCAGTTCGTGCATATCCACCTCGCTCACGATAAAGATAGAGTGGTCAATCTCGTCCACCAGCCCCTTCGCGTAGTGTTTGGGGAAAAACCCGAGCTGATGCGGTTTCGCAATTTCAAAAAACATTCGGTCAAACGGAAATCGGTCGCCCGAGTCGGGTCTATAATCCGGAATGACGTGCGCTCCGGCTTTGAGTATCGCACGCTTCAGCTCCATATAGAGTGGTTTCGCCGCCTCGTAGCAGACGAGATGCACCACTTCGCCTTTCTTAATGCCCTTCCCGCTGTTAAGCGCGAAGTTCACCAAAACATCCGCGTACCGCTCTAAAATTTTCTGTGGTGGTGTGTACATAGATTTTTATCTTAATTTTGTTATTCTATAAGTATCACCATGAAGAAGTCCCCATGCGGGTTCCGTCCCGTAGCGGGACTTTTTTGTTATTCTTGCAAATATTGACTTTTCTTTCAAACTTGATAGGCTTAGAACATAACTACGAAGAAGACCCTTATGGAGTTCCGTCCCCATCGGGGGCTTTTTCTTTTTGGCGAAGCTCTAAAAGAGCGCGTTGATCATGGAGGTAAGATATTCTTGCATTTGTGCGCTTTAGTAAAATCGAACAATTCTTTTTATTTCTAGGGGACAACACAACTTCTAGCTTCTGCCTTTTCAATAGAAACTTCACCAAACAAGCATAATCTCCGTCACTGGTAACAATGACGGCTGTCTCATATCTGTTCTCATAAGTATCACACACAGCCTGCAACACCAAATCGGCGTCGCAGTTCCCTTTCGGTCTGCCTTCGCTATCATAAACCACCTGCTTGAATACGAGCGTATAGCCACACTCTTGGAGATGCTTATATAAATCGCTGTACTTTGGTATAAGTCCGATAAAAAGATATGCGGTCTTCACCCCGTACTTTTCGGAAAGCCACACGCGAAATCGCTTGTAGTCCAAGTGCCATCCAGAACTTACAATTCCTTGATGCAAATTCGCTCCGTCCAAATAGGCATAGTTGTTTTTCTTACGTTGCATGTACTCTGTACCATAGCACAAGATTTACCCCCACACCAAATTTTGGTGTGGGGGTGTATTTTTGTAAAACAAAAAAGCCCGCCTTGATGGACGAGCCGTGAAAATAGTGGGATTAAGAACATCTCCGACCGCCTAATTGTTTTTTGGCATCTGCCACTGCCCTTGCGGGACTGCCATCTCAACCCGTCATTCCACCGCCGGGTACGCCTTGGAGGAGATTAGCTCCACTCCTCCATTGTAAGGCTTCGGCCGAAGGGTGAGCTGTACCCGAACAGGTTGTCCGTTGGTCAAAAGGCCAACGAGGGTAGCTACGTGTACCCGAAGGTACGGAAGGAGATTGGTGGATGTTGTCTCCACCACCACCTCCCCGTTCGTCCCATGGCCAACCACTACATAGTGATTGGTGGGAAAAAACGTCTGGTCGAAACGACCCCTGTCAGTATCCACACTGTGCCCGATGATGAGGAGAACGGCCACCATAGGTATGGCCACCAGAACTATAGCTATAACTACGTTTATTTTTTTCATTTTTTGTTTCCTTTTTCTTTTTGTTTGTTTAGTTAATTGTGAATTTGAAACCGGAAAGCATCCAGACTCAAATCCACAATTAACCGCAAAGAAAAGGAAACTTCAAGGAACAGCGCGGAACAAAACAGACTCCTTAGCCGACTCACAGGGTAGCACCGAAAACAACCTATGTCAAGTTTGCAAACGGTTATCCCTCCTGACGGAGAAAAGTTGGCAACAAAAAATCCCCATAAGGCTACGGACCGAAGTGACGGATAGTGAACCCGAAGTATGGTGTTAGAGGAGAGAGTTTTTGCAAACACTCCACCATAATTCAAACTCGCTCTCCCGTACCGAACAAAGTTCAGCACGGGATTCCACCACCGACCTATAGCCCCATAGGGACTATATATTTTTTGCTCTATGAACCCGCTTCGCTTAAAACGAAACAGGCTCAATAAAGAGGTGAATGTCTGCATATCCGTCGGCGCGGCATTGTACCGGCGCTTATGCGCCGCGTACTTTTTCCGCAACTGTCCATTCAAATAGTTGGAGAGCTCCCGTGCCCGCGCACGGTCGAGGGAAAACCAGCCCACGGGACTGAAAAACTGAATTCCCTCAACCTCTAACATCGGCTTGTTGACCGTAAGCCCCAGAATTTCGTACCCCCCGTGTCCCATTCCATCTGGGTACGAATCTTTGTATATCTCCCGAAAAGCGTCTGCGACGCTCTCTCCGCGGAGCGCCTTGATTGCTAACCCCGCATGAGGCTGAGGTTCCCATCCATCCGGGTTGGGCCGTAAGAGATTCCACGTCTTTGATACTCTCTCGGACGTGATGGTGAGGAAAAGGCCGTTGGCCTCCACCTCAACCTCATACGGACGACTCAGGGTTTTTCTCTCTGTATGAATTATTTTCATAGAGCACTCATCATGCCGATGTAGCCCACAGTTTGCTTCTGCCGTTGTGGCCGACAAGCTTCGCAGTATGCGAAGCATTTGTTCTGAACGCCTCATTCGCCAAGACGAAGAGATATCCAGAATGATGCCTCGCATACATACGACGAACAAAAGAACTCTCTACCGCACGCCGAAATCGTTCCAGCGGGCAGATAAAGTGGAGAAGTATTCTGTTCACCACTTTACCCGATTGCTTCTCCGTCCAATCGGAAAGTGTGCTCAATGAAAGTCTCCCGCCTCCGGTCCGTACCCACCTTTCTTCAGAGCCGCCACAAAAGCCTTCATAGCAGGCTCCGCCTTATCCCCCGACATGCCACACGACCCAGAAAGACCGACCTCCGTCGGTGTCCGGAGTCTGACATCCACCGCAAGAGACCAGCCCCATTCCTGCTCACCGAAACCTGATTTGATTTTTTCGGGAAGCTGGGCGATGATCCCTCTGAATTTTTCTTTTGTGATTGGCTCTTTGAGCGTTATGTTGCAATTCCAACCCATAAGATTGTACCTTTCTTTTTTTGGTGATTACTTTAGCCCACCATCAAGCTTTTTATTTTCTCCGACGTTTCCCAACTCCCCCGCAAACCACGATTAGCTTGTAGGGGTGAAAAGGAAAACGAGTCCGCATACTCGTCTCGTCACTGTAAACCCAAAGAACTGAACCCGATGCGGCGGGTTATTTTCAGAGCGTGAAGTTGATTTCACGCTCCCGGAACCGGACGCAGACGTATCGAATGAGTTCGTCTGCGTAAATTTCGGTCGCCGAGTGGTTATCCCACCCGACGACTTCGCCAGATGGGCGTAGGGTGGCCAGCACGGCAACCCGCTCTCCACCAATCGCTCCCCGAAACTCAACGGGGGAGCAATTGGCCGGAAATTTAGCCACACCCCTTAGCCAACTGGAGAGGGTTCCTCCCTCCCCGACCACCAACCGGCAAAACTTCAGCCAGTTGTCCCCATTTTTGGGGTGAAGGAGGTCATCGTTGAGGAACACTCCTTCCGGCCCGCGTTCCAACGGTGGAAGATTTATTCCGTCCACCCGAGTGTCTCCCCCATGTACAAAGAGACTCTGAAACCGTTTCAAGATTTTCATAACAGAAATGAGGGACTCCGCATCGTCCCTCGCAACCAGTTCAGTTTTACTTTTCGCACCAAGCGGGGTACGAGCGCGTTTTTGAATTAAAACGCGCAAAACTTCTTATTGCAGGACGAGAAACAATCTGTCCTGCTCGGTCATATCGCCCATACACCCGTAGGGGCAATATCCTTTCCCTTCGGGGTCGTCCTCCCTGTACGCAACCCCGATGTTCCCGCACACTGGACAGCCTCCCCCCGGCACCACCCACACACCGCCGGTGGGGTAGAAAATACCATGAGGAATGAGGTAGCCGAGGATGCCCCTCGATGTGTTGTCGAACATTCTGTCCGACTGATAAACCACCCTCCGACGGGCGGCTTCGAGAACGGGAGCGCAACTGTCTACTTCTGTCACCGTGCCGTTCGCCCAGTAACAGATGTATTGGGGAATTTTCTTCCCCGCCTGCCGAGATCGAAGCAGTGCCTCGACCTCGGACTTGTTTGTTAGGATTTTGCTCATAGCAGTCTGTCCCCGATTATTCGGAAACACATTGCTATGAGCAATACTCTCTACCGACCCCCTATTCTTTTTTACAAATGAGGAGCCAGAAAAAGAGGTGGATGCCGCATACATCCACCCATAACCCTTTTTACAGAATTTTGTTTTTACCCGATGCGGCGGGTGTTTTCTTCTGTTGCCTCACTTTTAAGTCATGAGCAACAGCCAATGCATCCAGCACTGTTCGGAGTGGATGCGTTTTCCTCACCATCGAGGCCCCAAGAAGTTTTTTCATTCTTCTGGGGCTGATTTTTGGGACTACTGCGTTTTGTCGAACATAATCCCACCAGGAGTAATCTCCGTCCCTGGCCGATGAAGCTCGGGTTCGGACCAATGGGGTCGTCCCGCGTATGTCGCGTGACGATGAGGATGAAGATTTTCTCTCTCCTGACTGGCCACGACCCGACTGCGGATCTTCTGAATTTCCTGCTCGAACTCCTGCCACCGCGCCCGAGTAACTCGGGAGGTGGTGGGAGACTTCTGCGTCAAACAGTCGCAGGAAAGGAATCCTGTCCGAAACTTTCCCTTACAAACCAGACAGGTGCCGGATTTCCAGATGAGAATCTGGAGATGAGGGTTTTCTCCCCATCCATCCGCTTTGACCAGTAGATCTTCCGTCGTGGGCGTCATACCCACGTAGAGTATGCCCCCTCGGGCACGCAGGTCCTCCAACTTTCCCGCTTTGGTGATACGGGAAAGTTCGTGAACCGATTTTTCGACAACTCCCCGCATCCTTGGGGAAAGACGCGCCAACGAACCTTTTTCCAACAAGGAGGCAATTGCAACCTCCACTGTCGCGCATGCGGAGCCAGCCGCATTCTGGCCTGATGGACAGGCTTCCGGCTGCGAAGCAGCCGGTATGGTATTTTTTGTGTTCATATGAACCACCCTACCGCCCTTCGATAGGGTGCTGTTTTAACGTGTGCCGCGAACACGAGGCACACAACTGCTCATTCCCGAGCAGAGTAGAGACTGCGACCTGCATTCTCTATGAGACCACTACACTGCGTAATGGGCTCAACAAAGTTCTGATTTAAGGATAATCAGAAAACCGAGAAGAGCGCAGAGGGTTACTGGGGCAGAAGACCTCCATAGACCGACTGGTCGTGGACATCCAGCACCGCCAGGGACGATTCCGAAAGCGACTGAATCGTCTTTACCGACCCCGGGGTGAGCGCGTCTATGCGGATTTTGGTAAATCCACGTTCAAGACAGCGGACGATAGCGGCTTCAAGCGCAGCCTTACCGAAACCATGTCCACGAAATGGTGGCAAGGTGTACAGGCCGACGATTGTCGGCTCACCAGACTCCTGCTCGCCATTTGGCGCGATGGAGGCAAGCGCGACAAGGAGTCCGTCCTCGACCTCCACCACGGCGGCCTCATCGCAACAGCTTGCGCGATCGCCAACAAAGAGCATGCCGTACCAGAGGCCGAAACCAGGCACTGCGTTGGGGTTGGTGTCGAAGTGAGCTACGGCGCGGAGTGCCGCCGTAGCCTCGTGGAACTGAACAATTTTTATAGTATGCATAGCATTCTGATTTCCTTGCAGAAAATCTCACAGAAAAACAAAACGCTATGCACACTTTACCCCCTCTTTCTTACCATTCTGTTTCGCCGTTTTCGGCTCATCAGCTCCGACACGCATCGGAGAACAGAAGGGATTGATTCCAATCCCTTTTCATACTTCACCTCCTTTCATTGAAGTGCTCGAACCCTGCCGAGACAGTCCACATTTTACGTTAAGGCAGTGGAGGCCTTTTGTGCTATTTGCCGATGACCAATCGCCCGAGGCGAATCACCGGCTCATTCTTCCGCCGAGCGAAAGCGATCGCTTTCGCCGTGCGGCTGTTTTTCTGCCCTTTGGGGTCATACCCCTTTTTCAGCCAGACGGGCTCCGCGGGGACAGTCCGCAGAAGCCCATTTTTAATGGTTGCCTTCATGCGCCGTACCACCTTTTCAAAAGTCTTGAAAAAGAAGCGAGGCGCATGAAAGCACCAGATAAAGAACTCAATGAATCCATCAGCATTAAACTGACAGACTCAATAAAGTCCAGCACAATCAACCCTGAAAGTGCTGGAAAATGTTTGGAGAAGTAACCCAATTTCTTTGAACGTTTCTCCTACATTCAAAGAATTTCTATGAGCGCTCGCAATACCGCGCTCACGTTTTTACAACCCAATCACGCAGTGCGATGCGTACCCGATTTTATTCGGTTACTTCGGCGACGCCAGCGCGGCGCGGACGGCTCCGAGAGCCGCCGCTTCCTGCTCTGGCTCGATGTTCACCTTCGAAGCGAATCCGGAAGCAGTCGGAACGACGGCCTTGAGGCAGGTGAGGAGGTCCAACTTGGTCCCTGTAGCAAAAGAGACCTGTATGGTCTTCCTGCCCAAGACCTTATTGAACATCTCTCCCTCAAGGATAACCACCACTGCCCCGCTCTTGTAGAGACCGGACATGAGGGTGGTCATATCAACCACTTTGCCGACCGCCGAGACACGGACGATTCCGTCCCCGAGATCCTGCTTCGCCGCGAGGACTTCCTCGTGGTTGGCTAGGATTTTATCGTACTCGGCGATCCATCCCCTGATGGTATTGTCGGGTTCGAGGCTCTGGGCATAATGGCGGGCGAGGTAGACGCGCCGACTGTCGTCGGCGATTTTGCTTTTGACAGCCTCATTGACCGCCTTCCCGATCGAGATGAAGATCATCCTGTCGGCTTCATCTGCCAGGTGACAGAGGACACGAGTGTCCTCGTCGAGTTCACACTCGACTGTCCCTGGCTGAACGACGCTGTCGAGGGCGGCCAAAAAGAGGGCACCACTGGACTTATAAATGCCTTCGGCCTGGCTCTGTGGTTGAATCAGGAGTTCGTCGACCTGATCTCGCCCGAAAACTTCCCGCCAATCTTCACGGGAGTGTTCGTCACAGATGGCCACGACTTTGTGTCCTGCCTCATCGAGACGTCGGATGAACTCGGCGGTCATCGGCTTGTCGCGGTTATTCACCGCAAGGTCGACAAACGCGACCTTGCTATTCGGCTTCCACCCAGACATGTCGACCTTGTCGACCGTAAACGCCTGGCAGAAGACGAGACCGACATCTTCCGGCTGTTTCCCAATGACTCGCAGCATTGCCGCCGTCGTGAGAACACCGTCCACCGATCCTACCGCCACAATTTGATCGATGACGGCGAGTTCTGACTTTGTAGTTTTTTTCATAACACTTTCAGTTTCAGTGCACTCATCTTGGATAAAAGTTCTTCAAGTCTTATTTCTAGACATTGATTCGCTTTTTACATCCGGCCGTTTCCAGCTCGCAGATATTCCCTATTGGGATTCCTCGACAAGTGAAGTGTATATACTGCAATGGACTTATTCTCCCTTTCCTAAAGGGAGTACCTCATTCTGATGAGGGGAGGGATTTAACACCCCTCCTGCTTCAGAAAGCAGTGCCCCCCTTACTAGGGAAGAATAAGAAACTGAATATACACACTTCACTTGTCGAATTCACCCAGCACCAATATCTTTTGGTGCTGGGTAGATGAGCTTGGTTGTCATGAACACCATCATGTGTTTTCTGTTTTCGTCTTCGTGGCCGAGCGTATTTGCGCTGTAGGCTAGACTCATCAGTCGGGACACACATCCCGAGAACAGCGGGAGAAAATGGATTAGCCATTTCCTCCCCACAACATCTTTAACCAAAGAACTCTTTCGAGTGGCTTACGGCCACTCGTCGGTGGTAACCGACTGGGTTACCACCACACCATCCGGCATACGATAATCCATCGCGTAGCCCGACTTGCCCCACTCCCCGCTACCCCACGGGGAACCCTCGTCCCATCGGCGACTCTCGCCGATTTGCTCCACCGGCACGGGGCGAGTGCCATCGGGGATCAGTCCGGCAAAGTGCCGGAACGTCTGCGAAGTTCCCTCGCAGATGTTTCCCGCCGGGTATGGCTGGATATTCCAGCCGTTCTCCACACCGATTGGTGTGGCGAAGTTTACGAACACCCACTGGGGCTCGTACTTCCCGGGCTTCCCGGCCGTCTTGACCGCAAAGCCAAGCTCCGCGACCGGGCGGGTGGCCGTGATATGGAATACCCGGTTCGCCTCAACTGCGGAGGAGTTGCTGTACACCCACTGGATGATCACCAACTCCCGACCAAGCTTCCCAGCCGGTGCCGCCTCATGGCAGTACGAGGCGTAGCTGCAGTAAACTGCGGCTTCCAATTCCTCGTTCGTCTGCCAATCGACCTCGTAGACCGACCATCGCCATTTCGGAAGCAACTTCCGAAGCGTCTCCAACGGGTTGTGACCCATGGGAAATGATCGATTTATGAATGCTTCAATCTGGGCATATGCCCAGCCGAAGTTGGAACCTTCGGCTACGACCGCCTTGAGGAGGTCACCGTTGAGGATTGCCGGATCGAGAGCCGGCACTCGTACCGGCTGTGTGCCGGATTTCTTATTTTTTTTCATTGTGGATTCTCCACTGTCTCGCGGACAAGCTCACCACTTTATCGGCAGGTAGACGCCTTGCTCCTCTGTGGAGCTAGATGGGGTTCTCTCGCATTATGCGAAAGTGCGCTATCTACAGACCGGCAAGATTTTGTCGGTCTGATAAATAGGAGAAGTCGTAACCCACAACTTCTCCAAACCCACGATGATAACGGAATCGTCCTCCGCGCACTGCATGCGAGACTCACGCTTTTAGAAAGGTGACAACAATAGTGCTTCTGAATCGAAAGTGGCACTATCTTTCGGATGTCTTTCCATCAGTCAGCGAGGTTCAACCTTAACTTCTTCCGTCAGACCACACAGATAAAGGACAAAGGCGTAACCCCTCGGTCCAAATCCGCGAATTCGACAAAAGTCGTTTCGGGTAACCTCGCCGGACACGATGACCCTCCTCAAAGTAACCGCAGGGATTTCATCTCCCTCCTTATACTTCTGATAGAGTGGTTCTATCGCGTCCTGAAGTCTCCAAAACTCCATTTTCTTCACCTCCTTTCTTTGAGGTGCTCGAACACTGTCGAGACAGCTCGCACTTTACAATAGGCAGTGAGTGCCTGACACACCATCAAAACCTTGCGACCTCAATGATGTGCTCAAACTGGCTTGACCTCCCGGCCTCCCAATCTGACTTCTCTTGAAGAGCCTCTCCAAACGAGGCTCTCCATTCTCCGATGGGGACGACTACCCCACTTCCGGAGGGTTCAATAACCCTCACCCGGAAGTTTAGTCCCGGAGTAAACACCGAGATTTTGTCCCACCCGTCGGAGTGGCCGTCACTTTCGTGACAGCCAACTAATTTCTTCCCGTCCGGGAGCGTAGCCGAGAAATCGGCTCGCTCCCAGACGTAGTCGTAATTCCAAGCAGCCGCCCAGCGGCCCTTGGACCATTTTCGGAGCGTCATTCGCTCCGTTGTAACCGGCTCCGCGGGAGACCTTGTGATCTCCACGCGGACCTCTCCCTCCACGTCGCCGTAGAGGGAGAGGAGTTTTTTGCTTTCTTCGTTCATAGAATCCTGCTTCCCGCATTTAGGGAAACAAAATACTATGAACGAAGAGGGTTATCCAAAACGAAAATGACATTCAATCAGGCCGCCTCGTAGAGACGGCCTGAATAGAATGGAGGAGTGGCTTTCGCGACTCCTCCAAACCCCTTGCCTTTACCGCGCTCACGCGGCAAGGCAAACCCCTTTCGAGAAGGCCAACCCGACCCTCCCGAAATTCGCCCGGAACTCCCGGGCTTCAGTTGCCACCCGCATACGGCGGGCGGCCTCTTGCTTGGTGGCTTGCCAAGCAAGAACGTTGTTTTTGATGATGTTATCCGCCGCGGTTCCCGCGGCGGCCGACAGATTTTGGGTGTTGTTCATGACTTTCTATCCCCCTCTCATTTAGAGAAAGAAACAAAAAGTCATGAACAACATGTGAAAGAAAAACTCTGTGAGCCGACCAATGAATTGCTCGGCTCAATAAAGTCCATTACCAAACAACCCTTGTTTGGTAATGGAAAAGTATGGTGAGAGAAACTTCCTCTCTCTGCTTAGTGTCTACCATCAGGCGAGACACACCGGTATGCGTGACTTTCATCAGGCATCGGGATTCGCTGAGCCGTCTCATCGTCGTGGGTTAGTCCACAGGGCACGAATGCCGAGGACTTGCCAGACAAGATGACTTTCTCTCACCAAGGATCGTTTATTATGCGACCCCTCTTACCGTGCCGACCTTATGCTGTTTACCTGCCTTCGATTGCTCGAAGGGCAAGGCGCCATCAGTTAGCCCGGCGAAGAGGAATAACAGTTTAGGAACGATGTGTTCCCTGTCTTCCCGTCTTAAGCGTTCGTCGGCATACGCCGACTCGCGGGAAATCAGCCCGCGTCTTCGCTTACGATTTTATCTTCGCTATTTATCCAGCACCAACTTTTGCGCCCCTTGTCCACCCCCTCTCAATCTCCCCCTCTAAAGAGGTGGAGAGGCTGAAGAACAAAAGTTAGTGCTGGATGTATTTGTCAAATTGCTTCCTTGCTCATAACCGCCCGAGGCGGATTGCAAAGACAGTCCTGCGAACAAGAGGGGTTAGTTCTTGTGCGCAGTGTTGTTTTTGCAAAAATTGAGTAAAAGAACTGTTGAGCCGGGCTATCCGGCACTCTCTCCTCTATCTATTGAGAGAAGTCGGTGGCGAGAATACAACGCAGTACGTGGTTCATTTCGCAACCGACTTCTTCCAACAAAAAAGGCAACTCCTGAATCTCTCTAAAGAGGTACATGAGTTGCCTTTCAATACAGTGACTGGATTCCAATTTGGATTGGAATGACAGCACGATGGCGACTCTCTCCTCTCAAAGATTGTCTTGTATTCGTTTGTAAGGTGCTTTGCGGGGGTTTATCCTCGTTACATGATAGCATACTTACTTTCTTTTGTCAACTACTTTTCCCTTTTCTGGATTGCTTTCGGAGGTTCGTTACTCTGAGTACATGATAGCATAGTATTGACTTACTGTCAATAGCCTGACATAGATTGGATGAGAGTACACGAAAAAAACGGCTCAATATAGCCGTTATATTCCACAAGCTAGATTCCATCCTGCGCTGGAATGACAGACGGGAGACACAACCCCCGGCACAGTGGAACTGTGTCCTCCCCCTTTACTAAGGGGGATTAGCCGAGGAGGGCGCGGAGACGAGGGAAGCGGGCGCAGAGAGGAAGACTCGCGCACCATTTTTCAAGACCAAAGACACGACCGGCGCGGAAGGAGGCGAGAACGAAGAGCGCGCAGGCATAGACAATGTGTTCGTCTACGATAAGGGAGTGCGCGTTCGGATACGCGCCGTCAAGAATCGGAAAGTAGTAGAGGAGCATCAGGATAATGCCGGAAACGGAAGCTACGCGCACAAAGATACCAAGAATGAGCGAGAGACCGATAAGCGTGAGTCCCCATTCGTTAATGAAGTTAATCGTCGGAAGCAGGGAGGGTTGTAGGAAAAACGCATAGAGCGCGGGAAAGGTCTTCGCGCCTTTGAGATAAAACGCAGCCGACCAACTGGGGTCAAGCACCTTCGTAATACCCGCATAGAAATAGAGAGAGCCAAGCGCGAGACGAAGAAGGAGAAGTGAGAGCGTACGCATAAAAGATGAAATACTAAATCCTAAACTCTAAAACCTAAACAATATCTAAAATCTCAAATATCAAAACTAAAAGTCGCCTTTTTTCTTGTTTGGAGTTTTATTCTTTGGGCTTTGTTTAAAATCTAGATTTTCGCATTTAGACTTTGGCAGAGCTACGCGTACTGCCTTTGTCGCATCAGTTTGCGCGGAATCCGTTGGGTAGTCCTGCCGGAGAGCCACAGATTATGGAGGATGACACATGGCTTAATGATTTCGGCGTCTACAATTTTGTAGTAGACACTCTGGCCATCGCGCCTGCCCGTCACGATACCCGCATGACGCAGAAGCGCGAGATGTTGAGAGACGTTCGCCTTGGACACGCCAAGAATCTTCACGAGTTCTTCCACACGCTTTTCCTCGTACTTGATGTTGTTCAGAATCTCAAGACGCTTCTCGTTCGCGAGAAGTTTGTAGGTCTTGGCGTTGTTGATGAAGGCGATTTTGGGGAGGACATGGGGCATGAAGAGAGAATTTAGAATATGGAATTTAGAATAAGGATGTAAAATTAGTTATGGGGTTGCGAAACTATGCGTTTAGTATACTACCACCCGAATAAAAGATGCAACTGTGTATGTATCCTCCCTACTAAGGGAGGTGTCCGAGTCGGCGAGGATGGAGGGTGTAACACCCCTCCCCGCTGAAGACAGCGGTACTCCCCTTGATAAGGGAGATACACCCCTCCCCGCTGAAGACAGCGGTACTCCCCTTATTAGGGGAGATTAACGGTAGGTGGGGATGGATTCGGGGGCGCCATGCATATGATTTGCAAAGCGGGCCAAGACATAGAGCAAACTGGACGCGCGATTGAGATACTGCAGGGTGGTGTCCTCTCCCGTATCGGTCTCTCCCCTTTCGCGAATATACAACCGCTCAACTCGGCGCGCAACCGTGCGCGATACATCAAGAAGCGCGCCGAGCTCGGTCGCGCCGGGAATAACAAACGAATGTATTTCGGGAAACCCTTCGGCAAAAAGGGCAATCATCTTTTCCATCTGCTCCACCTTTCCGCCGGGAAGATTTCCACCGCCACCGCCAAGCTTCGCCTGAATACTAAAGAGGTCTTCTTGAAGCATTTTGAGCGCGCCGAGAAACTCTCCTCGTCGGTCACACGGAAAACTTGACCGTTCCGCGACCGCCTTGCACCACCCCACAAACGAGTTTAGCTCATCCACGCCACCGAGCACTTCAAACACGCCGTCCGCCTTTGAGAGCCTCACACCCTGCGGGCAGGAAAACAACTTCGTCGTCCCCTTGTCGCCTTTTGTGGTGTAGTATTTCATAACTCGACACTAATCTACGAATGAAGACGCGAATGACACGAATAAACCCAAACCTTCTTATTCGTGTCATTCGTGTCGTGTTAAATTTCACACAGCCCTCCCGCGCAGGCGAGTTCGCGCTTCAAATCCTGCTCGTCCGCTTTCTCGTAGCCAATGATTTTTGAGAAGTCCACATGTTCCCAGTTCTTTCTAAGTGTTTCGTACTTGGCCTCGTCAATCTCTTCATACGGTGCGAGGCGATACACGTGATTGTCGCGAGGCAGGAACGAGAGCCCGCACACAATGTCCCAATTTTTGTAGAGCCAGTTGGCCACCTCTATCCACTCGTGCTCGCCGACCGAAATCGTAACGGACGGATTGTGCTCGGTGTACGCACCACGCACAATTTTCCAATGCTCAAGCTGTTCCAGCGCCGAAATATCGTTCTTGAACACCGACCCCTCGGGCGCCTTCACCGGAAACTCAAGGACAAACGTGTTCGCATTCTCTGGTGTCTGCCCCACCTCCGGGAAGTACGGCACGCCTTGGTCACGAAGCATATTGAAAAGCGAATCGGTCGCCGCGATACGGATGCGCCTGATGTAGTATGGACTGTGCCGCGGGTGCATCCCCGAAGACGAGTCCACCATTTGCGAGAGCGTCCCCGACGGCTTCACGCAGGTGATGGCGGTAGAGGGATTTACTCCAAACTTCCCCGCGAACTCGGCATTCACCTTGATAGCTTCTTCGCGCATCTTCGTAAGTATGTTCTCCGTGCGCACCAGTGGCGCGTCCCACTGCCCCGTAATGGAAACGCCGAGCAGTCGCTCGCGTTCACAGTGTTCCTTCCACTCCTTTGAGAGATACGGGAAGTAGGTCAGCGTGGATTGGAAGGTACCGAGAATGGTCGCAAGACGAATTTTCCGCAGGAACGACTCCGCGGTGTCATTGGGGCGCGCCACAATTTCCGAAAGATTGCAGAACTGCTTGGATTGCAAGATGATTTCACCGCAGGGGTTTGTTCCCATAGGGCCGACAAGGTTCACTCCGGCTTCGTCAAAATAGCCGTGCGCCTGTCGGAGCACTTCCAAACGGCGTTTCGGTAAAATATTTTTCAGAATGCCTCGGTTGAAGATACCACGCTCTCCAGAACCGCTCTCCATGAGCGCCAGCCACTCGCGCATAAACTCGGCGCTTCCCGGCTTCTCGCGGTAGACCGCCGAATTGTTCGCAAGCATCCGCTGGGGCTCGCTCACAAAGAACGCTCCTTTCTTCGCGTCGCGAAGCGCCTCGTCATCAAGGTCGGAAAGAGAAATCATCGCGCTTCGGCGCACGCCACCCGCGACCACACAGTCGCCAATCATACAGATAATGTCGTGTACATCCAAATTCGTGAGGCGCTTTCCTTGTCGCTTAAAAATGCGCACTCGGGAGAACTCCAAAAGGCGCTGAAGCGGAGCGGGACCCGATGCGCGACCGCCCATCGTCTTGAGGCGCGCGCCGGCGGGACGAATGGCACTATAGTCAAACTCCACATCGCTCCCCGAGGCCCAGGTAGAAAGGCCGAATGAAAGCGCGTCGCACCATCCTTCCTTACTGTCGGGCACGACGTAGGTGGGTAGCTTTTTCCCGGTTTGCATCGCGATTTGCGGGAACTTGCCGATGTTGTGGCTTTCCACAGACCATCCCGCGCCTCCTCCGCACATAGAGATGTACATAATTTCCGCGAGGTCCTGAAACTTTTCGGGAGCGATGTAGGAACAGTTGTACGCGCACACGTTGGTCTTTTGCGCCGGAGTGCCCGCGAACTGCAAGAGTCGCATTGAGGGCATCGCTTCGTGCTTCAAAATGCCTTCACGAAGCTCGGCATACACACTTTCTTCAAGTTTCGTCCCGAGCGACTCGCGCATAAAGCTCATATAGCGGTCAACGGTTTCAATCCACGTTTCGCGTCGCCCCTTCTCGGGCATCCAGCGCGAGTAACTGCGGTAGTAGATAAACTCGCCAAGCGGATTTCGGAAATACTGTTTACTCTTGTTCGCGAATTCCTGAAGCTCGGGCGATACCATGCCTCGGTTGTCGCGCAGTTCCGCGCGCTTTTGCCGATACAAAATGTACGCCTTTGCGGTAACCTCAAATCCTTCCCGCATGAGCACTTTCTCCACGGTGTCCTGAATGAGCTCAATGGACGGCAAAAAGCGCGGGTCGCGTGAGAGCGTTTTGAGTTCTGTGAGTTCATCCGAAACAAGCGAGGCCATCCGCCCCGCCTCCGCCTCACTTCCCTCCTCCACCGCTTTGAAGGCAGAGAGTACCGCCTCTTTGATGCGCACACTATCAAACGGCGCGATTCGTCCGTCGCGTTTCCGAACTTCAGTGATAGTGACAGTGGTATTCTCCGTGTTAGTTGCTGACATACGAGTAGATAATTAACGACCGATAAATGAAACTGCTGTGCTCAAACTAAATACGAAACACTAAATCCTAAACTCTAAACAAAATATAGATTCTAAAGTTCCAAATCAGAAACGGCCTTGTTTGATACTTTCATCTTTGACATTGAAATTTGTTTAGGATTTAGACATTAGACTTTAGGATTTTCGGCAACACAAACGTACATAAACGCTTCTGCGGTTGCCACTCAAGAGAACGCTCGATAAATGGGCTAAGCAGAAACGCAAAAGAAGTGTTGCCGAGGAGGTGCATCAACGTAAAGGGAATTTGTCCGAGAAACGCGAGCGTAAACGACTGCCCGAAGAAAAGTGGGCCGACCGTGAGGCCGGTGAGGGCGTCATACACGAGAGTTCCAACAATCGCGAAGTAGACAAACTGTTTCCGACCGCTCCGGTTTTTGAGAAACCAGCCCGCGAAGAGGCCGACGAGTCCGTACGCGGGAGCGGTGATGAGCGACCAGGAGCCGAGCGTGCCCGTAAGGAGGTCAAACACAAGAATTGAGAGCGCGCCAAAAAGAAAACCTGCCGTTTTGCCGTGCACCTTCGCCATCGGCATCGCGCTCGCGAGAATAAGCTCCACGTTCGGCGGACGAAAGGGTAAAAAACGGAACAGTAGACCTGCTCCGAAAACCGCCACCGCGCGAATTGTCCCCTCGGCTCCCCGCATACACGAATAGTTATCTAGTTTCTAAACTTCGTAACTGTCTTCACAGTGTACTCTTACGGAAACGCGCCTTCAATGTGGATAGCGAAACTCCGCGTACCAAAAAGAAGACCGTCAACGCGCCGAGGAGAAGCCACGGGAGCAATCTCCACGCGCCCGAAAAAAACACCGCCGAAAGGAGCTGATTTCCCGCCGTTACTTCAAGCAAAAACGGAAGCCTGACTCCGCCACCGACGCCTTGCGAGGGGATTCCGAGAGGCTCTGCTTCTACCGCAATCGCACTGCGAAGCGCGCCAACCCCTCTCCCACGCGCTCGCACTAGCACCTCGCGCTTTTCCCCTGCCTCCAGTACAAACCGACTGGGAACAAGCGTAATGTCTGTCTCAAACTCCTCCGGATACGCTTCAAACACTCCGACCTCTGTTGAAGGATTGGTAATGGTGAAGCGCGCGGTACCCTCCTTCCCCACCGCAGTGCGAATGGAGAGGGTGGCGGGTGAGGCGGAAATGCCGATGGCCCATACGGTACTGGGAAGTAAAGCCCAAGAAAGCATGAGAGCGATGAGAATAGGTGTTTTCATACGTAGACAGAGCTTCTAATTTTCAAGTATCAATTTACAATTTTCAAAAAGACCTCTCCGAAAATTGAAAACTGAAAATTGATACTTCCCGTCGCGCAATTCTTATTGCGCGACGGGCGTTGCCCAAAAGATAATCGCGCCGGTTTTCGTCCCGCTTCCCGAATAATCCGCCGGAACCGAAAGCGAAAGGCTGGTCGTTGTGCTTGTCCCGCCCGCAAGAGTCGCGCGGTACTCGCGCCAGGTTTTACCGCTTAGCCGAAGGTAGCGACGGAAGAGTGCATCACCCGACACGGCGGTGGAGAGTGTCGTCGCGACCGCCCCGCCATTCTTGAGCAAAATGGTTTTGCTCGCGACTCCTCCGCGCATTGCGGTACCGAAACCGAGCGCTCCGGCGCTTGCCTTACCAATCTCTACCGTCATTGAAACGGTGGACTCCTCTTCGGTGTTTTTCGTGCTGGTATCGTTCCCCGTCGTATTATTCCCGCCCGCGATTTCCGGAATCGTAACCGACAATGGAACTTCGGTGCGCACCGAGGTGTTCGTGGACGTCCCGTCGGCATTTCCGAAGTACCAACGCACCGCGTCACCTTCTTTGAGTTTGTAGGCGCTCGCACCCACACTCGGGAGGACCCCATTCACTTTGTAGAGCCACCCCGACGCCCCCACCGCCTTCTCACCCGCGATTTCGTCCACATAGTCGCCAAGTGACGAGCTCGTTACATGATAGGCGAGAGAACACACGTCAATCGCATGCTTCAGCGCGTCAAACGCGGTTTTCCCCATGCTATCGGTATCGCACAGCAGTTTCTCCTGTCCCTCCACCTGCACGCTAAACACCACATCGGTCGGCACCTCGAGCGTAATAACGCGCACCGGAAGCGTTTTACCCGAAAGCGCGAGAAGCGCATAGGCGGTCGTCACCGGTGTAAACGAATCTTCCTGCCCACCCTCTTGGTAGAGGTAAAATCCCGCCTCTTGTTTCAGGGTCGCAAGGTGCATCGCGGGCGTCTTTCCGCCTTTCTCCCAGCTTGACACGTCGCTCCCCATCGCCTTTACCGCCATCATTACCCACGCGTCGGAAGAGGCATCGGAGGCGGTTCCCCAACTACTTTTCGGGTCGTAGGGAAATCCGCCGTCATCATTTTGCGCCGATGTGAGGTAAGTAACGGCGTCCGTCAGGGCTTTTTCGGAAGGAGGGACCCCAAACGCGCGGAGCGCCATAATCGCGCCCGCCGTCGTGTTCGTATCACTGGTTCCCCCGACTGCAAACGAAAATCCACCATCCTCATTTTGTTTTGAAAGAATGAAGTTTTTTATGCCCGCGACCGTCGCATCACTCGTCTTTTCGCCACTCGCGAGAAGTGCAAGCAGGCCGAAGATGTCGTCGTTCAGTATCCCCGCCTCACCAAGCTGTGTACCATCGTAAAATCCTTTGAGTTTCGTGACGAGATCGGCACTTCCGAAGGTTCGCGGGTCTTTCCCTGCCGAGGTAAGCGCGAGGATGGGCGCTTCAAGCTCAATTGCCTTTTCACCGGACACGGTTTTAAGCGAATCAAGTGACGGCTCTTCCCCCGAAGCGGAGAGCGCCATGATGCTCCACGGCGAAAGCGGTTTACTTTTGAGATACGCGACCGAAGCACTATCCGCGCCAAAAAGATGCGAGAGGGGTGAAGCGACGAGCGCGATGAGGCCAAAGGCCAGCATGACGCCAAATGTTCGTTTGGTATACATACAAAGAAACCCCTTGCGCAAGGGGGCGAAATGAGCACCGCTTACCAAAATGGCGAAGCGGGCTTATGCACCTTGCTCGAGGAAAATTATGGCTACCTATGTGGTACTCGGACTTCCCCCCACTTTTGATTTTCAGGAAATCAAAAGTGGGGGGTTACCGTAGCGGCACTGTCGAGGACTTTCACCTCGTTCCCCATATACGTAGAACTAGTAAGCGAAAGCCTTGGACGTCCGAGAGAGGTCTGCGAGCCTGTTCGTAATCTAACCGCAAAGTAGAAAAGCGTATAAGGCTTGTCTGTCCAAATGCCGAAATTCCTGCTACGAATCGTTTATCGCTCGTCATCGTAGTGCACTACGATTCCTCGCGCTTCCCGATTCTCGCTGGGAATTTCGCCATTTTGCCTAGCCATTAGATTACGAACAGGCTCTAACTCCCGGACGTCTTGCTTTCGAGCAAAAGTTGCACTATTGCGCAACTATTTAACTAGATGATAGCACTGCGTTTCTCGCGGTCAACGGTGGACAACAAAACGTCGCACGCTTCGCGCACGCCGTCAATCTTTCCCCTTCTCGACTACCCGTTGAGATACGTAATCGTAAGCTGAAGCACGGTTGCAAATCCCACCCACAGTAAGTACGGTACCTGCGCATACGTTACCCATCGTACATGCGGATAGATAGCCACCATCGCCCAAATGAGCGTTCCGAGAACAAGGAGAATATCTGCTCCAGCCAAAAGATTATTTTTTAGACCGAACTGAAGCGGTGTGAAAGCAAAATTAAAAATAAGATTTAACAAAAACGGAAGCGCGACAAAAAGCGGAATCCGCTTCCGCCACACGAGAAAAAACACTCTCCCGAACGAAACGGCGATGACGATGTACAACACCGTCCATACCGGGCCAAACAGCCAGCTGGGTGGTGACCATGTCGGTCTAATAAGTTGCGAATACCAGTTGTATGCGTTGTCCATAGATTAAACTATTCCTATCGCGCTTCACCTTCAAAATTCTGGGCAACCTCGCCAAACCGGAGCGTATCGGGATTAAGTTTCAGCCACACACTTTTCCCCACGCTCGGCTTCGCGGTCATCGGCTCCCCCGCTTTTCGCTCCGCGTAGTTCACCACAATGACATTCTTCCTGTTGGTCCCGAGAGCCGTCTTTCCCTCATCCATCTCGGTCGTTTGCGGAGCGATGCGGTCGCCGAGCAGATACGCCTCGCTTCCCACATACCCGCCTACCGTGTTAAGTCCCGCGACAACATAAAAGAACGTGCCTGTCCCGCCCGTCGTTTGCGTCAAGAGAAAAACCGTGTCCTCCCGCCCGTCATCGTTAAGGTCATGATGAACCTCATCGCCGAAATACCTCGTAACGATTTTTGACTCCGAACCGGCTTCCGTAGCGGTGGACACTCCGTTTTGAAGCTTCACCTTTTGTCCCTGAATGGTATATTCCGCGTTCTTCACATCCGAAATACGAGGGGTCGTTTGCGTCATGTTAAACGCAAAAAATCCACCGACAACCACCACAAGCGCTATCAGAATGTATCGTATATTCATCCGCCAATTGTACCACACGGCTCGCCACTCTTTTCCTGCTTCCCAGTCGGTCGTTTTCTCCCGACAAAAACAGCCTCCAAAAAGAAAACTTGAGTGGTTAATAGCATTGAACTATTGCACAATACTTTTGGTTTAAATAACGAACGCATCTCCATTATCCCTTTTGGGGAGATGCGGCCCCGATTCCTATTTCAAGCCTTGATTATTAGTTTTTCTCTTGCTCCAGCAATTTGTCTCCACTGTGCAATATTGTCGTGTCCTAAGCGACCAAGAACAATACCTGGGTCAACACTAATAGACTCAGCAAATGTTTTTACTGCTTGTTTAGTTAGCGGTCTATTTTTTAGAAAGACTTGATACTCACTAGTTGGTATGAGTGTGCTAGCTGCAAAATCGTTTGCTTCTTTTTCTTGTTCATTAATCGCTTTACCTTTATAGTCTATAAACCTTTCTTTCACACCATGTAAAAGAATATGACCAAGTTCATGGAAGAAAGTAAACCAGAATATATCACTGTATGATCCTTTAGTATTTAACTGTATAACTGCCTTATCTCCCAACCATCGTGCTGACCCACTTACTTTTGTATTTTTCAAATAAGGCGTGTAGATAACTGCAATTCCAGCAGATGCACACAAATCTTGCAATTTTTTACCAAATCCATCTGGATGTAGTGTAAGCTTCCTCGCCTCGGGAATAATCTCTCGCACCTTTTTCTTATCAAAAGTTCCCGTCTTTATAGAGTTTGCTTTAATCTCTCCACATCTAAGCCACGCGGCCAAAGAACGTCCATCAAATTTTCCGTGAGCCTGACGAAATGCGATCTCTTCAGTTCTCTGAATGTACAGCAACGAATCTACACCGAAGAATTTAAGTAAATTCTCAGCTTTGTTTTTCCAATTGGTCGCCTTTTCAATACAACCAATTGATACCAATTCAGAATAACATGTAAACTTTCTTGCTTCTTCGATTTCAGCCGACATTTTTTGTTCAGCAGAAATGCGCGCCTGATTAAGTTCATAATTTTTCTGAAGATTGTTCCAAAACTCCGCTGGCGTACCGAGTGCGCGCTCAAGTTTAATCGCTGTATCAGGACTAACAGGGTCCTGGCCATTGATGATCTGACTTATATGCTTCTCGCTCAAACCTGTTCTTTTAGCAAGGTCAACTTGTGTTAAATTCAAAAAATCAATCTCGTCCTTGAGAGTTTCCCCTGGATGAATAGCTATATCTGGATTGTATGAAAGGGTTGTATCAACCATATATTTAATGGGGGTCCATTACCTCGTAAACCTGAAAACTAGTAATTTCGACCCAACTCTCATACTCACAAGTTGGAAGAAGGATAAGTCGGTAAGGATGAACTAGGTCAACTGAGAATAATCCCTTCCTGTTACCGCTATGCTCATGAAATCGAGCACTTCCGGGTAACTGTTGTGGACTAGCCACTGCCTCTAGTTGTCCAATCCTCTGGATAATCTTCTTCGCCTGCTGAGCCCCATAGACGCCGGTAAGAGACCTTACGGTTTGGTACATCTCTCTTTCCTTATCGTTTTTGAAGCTTATTTTCATAATATCACAGACTGCAATAAATCGCAAAATATTCTTTACCCAGATGGTAAAGTAAATATACCAGGATGATGCGGGGGAATCAAGGTGAAATCACCTATTTTAAAATATACTCCTTAGTTATCCACAGTCGCACCGTTCCCCACGCGATAATGGGTGTGGATAACTTTTCTTCATCTTTTTTCTACCACCTTTGACCTACAAAAAACAGCCCGGGAATGGGCTTTTTTGGGAGGGGAAAATTAGAGTTTTGTATACTTTAGATTTTTGCCTTTGGATTTTTCAATGGGGTATTTGAGGGCGTTTTTGACAATCTTCTTGGCGGAGGCGGAGAGGATATCAATCCCGAAATCGTGGCTCATCAGAAGCACCCAGTTGAAGACGTCGGCGAGTTCCTCGCCTATCTCGTCCTTATGCGTTTTGACGTACTCCTCTATCTCCTGCTCATTCTTCCACTGGAAGTGTTCGAGTACCTCCGAGGCCTCAAGCGAAAGCGACACCGCCAAATCCTTCGGCTTGTGAAATTGCTCCCAGTCCCTCTCTTTCCGAAACGCAATCAATTTTTCCGTCAATTCCTTTATATCTTTTTTCATATCTCTTTATCTATCCCCCTCCCCCTTTTAACATACCAACATTCTCGGGTTTGTAAGGATATCTTAAGTGTGGTGAAATATATCTTATTCACTTTACATTCTCTATTCTACACCCACATCTTTTTTCGATTCTATTATTTCCCTTTGGGTTTCATGCGTTCCCGTAATTCTAGAGTTGTTGAAATGATTTCAAGAACCTGACAAACGCCCGCCCATAGGGCGAGAGCGTATGCTCGACGCTCCGCCCACGATAGTTCTTGTCCACCAGTCCCGCAAGCGAGAGTCTGCGAGTGTGTTCCCCGAGCGTTTTTTCATTCGCCCGGAGCGCGTTAACAATCTGTTCAAGAGTAATTTTCTGCTGGATGTCAATCAAAAGGAGAATGGCGATACGATAGTGATTGGATATCCCCTTCAAATGTCGTTCCATTTGCTTCGCGGTTTTTACGCGAACCTTACCTTCCGCCCGTTCGATACTCTCTGTTTTGGCTTTTACTTGCATACTCCGCGTTGATTACATCTTTCACTTACTGCCCCGTCCCACCACCATTCACCTTTTCCGTCAGTAACCTTGTATACCAACATTCTTGGGTTTGTAAGGATGTTATTTATGTGGTTTAGTTCCTCAACCTACTCAATCAATTACCACCGCCAGAGGCGGTGGTATGAACACCAGCCTAGAAGGCATGAATTGATAATGGTTAGCCTTTTGGTTCTCGTTCTTGTTGCCACTTTACATACTTTCTGACTTGCTCC